>ERZ1669248.238-NODE-238-length-30524-cov-66.500837_pt1 | contig 30524 bp, 45 predicted proteins | sample MGYA00579296_ERZ1669248 | MGnify/ENA primary metagenome ERZ1669248 (study PRJEB41166, sample SAMN08046057) | hot springs metagenome | biome: hot spring; feature: neutral hot spring; material: thermophilic sediment; isolation source: thermophilic sediment from...
TTGGAGTATTACTAATGGACCAGCCTCTTATAGTTTTTCTCCAACCAGTGGTAACTGCACAAGTGGGACAGGTTCAACTGGTGGAACTTGTCAAACTGCTAATTTAACAAAAAATCAAAACTTTACCCTTTCAGTTACAAATGCTTTTGGTTCTAACTATTGCTTTGTAAAAATCTGTGTAAGGCCAAATAATCCAAGTAATTTTGCCAACCACTATAGAGTTCTGAATTATAGTGGAAGTCCTATAGAGGCAAGGCTTCCTGATGGGACTTGTAGACGTATTCCAAATAATTTAGAAATTACACAATCAATTTCAGGGAGAAGACTTGGACCTGGTCAAAGTATACTTATTTATCCTTCAGCTGGTCGAGTTGATTGCAAGGGTACCCTTCTTTTTACCATTCGTTATGATGATGCTGTTTGCGCAGATGATAATAGTAACAGATGGGTTAATTTTACGGGTAGTTCCCTTTCAGATAGATAAATATGCAAAAAGAACTCTATTCCTATTTATCCTTTTTTAATCTTAGGGAGCCTCCTTTCTCCTTGGTTCCTTCCCCGTCATTTTTTTTTCCAGCCAAAGCCCACCTTGAATCCATTGAAGTTTTAGCTTTTTCTCTTAATCAAGGGAGTCTTATTTCTGTTTTAACTGGAGAACCAGGCCTTGGGAAGACCCAAGTGGTTCTAACTTTGATCTCAAAGCTCTCAGAAGAAATAAAACCCCTTTATATATTTAATCCTGCTTTGAAACCCGAAGAATTTTTCAAAGCCCTCTTTAAGGAACTTGGTTTAGCCGAAATTTCTCATACCCTTACCAAAGATGAGGTTTTAAAGAAACTTAAGGATTTTTTAAAGGAGAATCCAAGTTCAAAAAAATACATCCTTGTTATAGATGAGGCCCAGCTTTTGCCTGACGAAACTCTTGAAGAATTGAGACTCATAACCAATTTAAATGAGGGGAATGAAATTAAGTTTCAAATTCTTCTTTCTGGTCAAACAAGCTTATCTGAGCGACTTAAAAAACCAGAACACGCTCCCTTAAGACAAAGAATTTCCGTTTGGGAAATCTTAAGACCTTTAGAAAAGGAGGAAATACTCTCTTATCTCTGGTTTAGAATAAAACAAGTCTCAGATAATCCTGAACTAATTTTGGAAAAAAAAATTGAAAAAACTCTCTACAAATGGACCAAAGGAGTTCCAAGATTAATCAATAAGCTTATGGATAGATCCCTCTTTATCGCTTATGTTAGAAGGGACAAAACTATTCGAAAAAAATACCTAAAGGAAGCCAAAAAAACCTTTTTAGATGGACTTTTAGAGGCCTAAATGAAAAGCTTCTTCGTCGTAAAGCCCGTAAGAGAAGATATTTTTGAGGGACTAAAGTTTGAAGGAAAACCCCAAAAACCCAAAAAAATGGAATATTTTCCTACTCTTACCCTTGAGGAGTTTAGAAAAAGAAGAGTTTATCTACTCTTTAATTTTCCGCAGTTTTTCTATGAAATTTATAGTTTAAACCTTCCTGTTTACACTGAAGAAATTGTTAGGCTTAGGTTAACAGACAGAGTAAATACAGTAGGTTATCTAACCCAACCCTTTTCTCTTTTTTGGAAAATCCTTAAAAAAGAAGGAAATTTTTATGAACTTAGCTATCTTGCCATTGAAAACAGGGGCCTTTTTGAATTAAAGAATAAGCTTAAGGGATTGGCTCAGGCTAAGCTTGAAGGTATAATTTTCTTACCATTTGCCCTTGCAAGAGCCTTAGAGGAAGAAAAAGAAGAGGTTTTTCTTTTATATAAAGATGTAGGTGGTATCTGGATTATAATAGCAAAAGAGAGCTTTCCCCTAAATATAGAATTTTTTCAGATTGACGAATTATTAGGAGTTAATTTTGACGAAATTCTTTCAAGACTTAACTTCTTAAAGAATCTCTATTATAGAGATCGCAATAAAGAATTGACTAAAGTTTACCTTTTTCAAGAAGAGTTAAAAATTGGGCTTGAAAAATCAGACTTTGAACTCATTTATCAGGAAATTTCTCATCCTGACCTCTTATACGCACCTCTTAGTGATAAGGCCTTTAATCTCTTACCTGAGAATGAAAGGGTTTTAAAAGAAGTGATTGAAAAAAATTATAAACTTGCCTTTGGAATGCTCCTTCTTTCACTTATTTTTTTGGCCTCTGGATTCTTAATCCGAAAGGCTAATTCCCAACTTGAAAGAGAGATTCAAAAAAAGGAGTTCCTTCTCAGGGAGAGCATAAATAGGCTACTTTCAGAATATCCTGAACCAAAAGTAAAAAATTTTATAAACTATCTTGAGGAAAGAAACAAACTACTTTTAAGACCTCAAGCAGAGGAAGTTATTTTAAAAATAATTAAAGCTTGTCAAAAGGCCAAAATTACCAATCTGGAAATCAAAGAGGCCAATAATCTTTATCAAATTAGTCTCTCAGGAGAAAAAAAGGGGGATCCTGAAGAAATAAACTCTTTTTCAGAGGAACTTCTAAAGGAGATAAGTTCCTTTATGAACATCCAACAGAATCAATTTGAGTATTCCGAAGAAAAAAAAATGATTATATTTAGCCTTTCAGGAAATTTAAAATAAGGTAAATTTTAAAAGAAATATGAAAGTAGACTTTACCTTTATTAGCGAAGAAATTAAGGCTTTTTATCGAAGGGAATTCAATTTTTGGCTTTTTAGTATAATTTTTCTGGGAATTTGTGTTTTATTTTTTGTAAGGGAGGTTAAGAAATTTAATTCTCTTTCGGAGAGTTATAGAAGAATTGAAAGTTCCTATTTTAAAATTCAACCAGAAATGGTAAAGCTTAAAGAGGCCTTAAGGCACCTTTCTTGGGAAAGGGAGTACCAAAGAGAGGAAATCTCAATTTCTATGGAAATTGATTTGAGGGACCTTAAAAAAGCCTTCAATTCTTTAAAGAGCCTCTCTGATCCTGAGAGAGATATCTTTTTCTATCTAAAAGAGATGAAATTAAATTCAGAAAAAGGAAAACCTCCAATTTTGAGCATAAAAGGGCAAAAAATAGTTTATAAATGAAAAAAATATCTTTAAAAACTCAACTTTTTATTCTTTTTTGGACTTTTCCCGTCCTATATTTAGGAATTATGTTATACTATCCACTAAAAAAATTTTCTTATCCTATAAAAGAGGAAATTCGAATACCTGAAGAGCATAGACAATTTATAGAGGCCTCAAGAAAATTTGAAAAAAGTCCTAAGAAGAAAGAATACTCTATAGATTCAATAAAAAATCCTTTCTATAATGAGACTCAAGGAGGCCCTAAATTGGCCTCCATTGAGCCTCTCCAACAAACCATAAGATTAACTTCAGTTTTTAATTATGAAAAAAAATCTTGCCTTATTAATGGAAAACTCTACAGAGAGGGTGATAAAATTGGAAAGCTCAAAATTTTAAAGATAGGGGACTATTATGTGGAAATTTTATCACCAATGGGAAAAAAAATTAGGCTTGAAGTGGGTGCTATTTATACTTTTTCTTTTAATTAGCTTTCTTACCAATTGTACTGGTAAAATTCCTTCTCCTGAAACAGAAAGGACCTATCATAAATACAAAGAGATCCTTGAGAATGCAACCGTAGAGGTTTCTAAACCTAAGGAAGAAAAAAGCCATTTTCCTCAACCCCTTTTTAAGGATCTTTCTCCTTTGAAAAAGCCCATAACTGTTGCTTTTCATCAAGAAAATTATGAAAATATTTTATTTTTCTTAGCCTATGAGAGTGGGCTTAGCCTTGTAATTGACCCAGAGGTTAAGAGGGAAATTCCTCCAGAGAAAGAAAGGATTACTCTGCAGATAAAGAATCAACCAGTTGAAGAGGTTTTGAAAAAAATTTGTGAAATTTTAGATGTTCACTATCGCCTTGACAGAGGAATTCTTTATATAGGGCCTTTTGAGGAGAAGCTTATTAATCTTGGGTTTCTTCCTGTTATCAAAGAAAGTAGGACCTCTATGGGAGGGGATGTTCTTGGAAATATTGGCCAGGGAGGAGGTAGTGGAACTTTAGCTACTTCACCTCTTAAAGGTGAATATTCTATCAATGCCGAGCTTAATAAAGAGAGTCTTGACCTTTATAAAGCCCTTGAAGATACTTTAGCTACCGTGCTTTCAGAAAAGGGGCTCTATAATCTCAACAAACTAACAGGGATTCTTTATGTAAAGGATAAACCCAGTAAAGTTAGAGCAGTTGAGAGACTTATTTCCGAATTTAAAAAGATATATGCCAAGCAAGTTATACTTGATGCCCAGATTATAGAAATTGAGCTAAATAAGAGCCATAATCTTGGGGTTGACTGGTTTGAAATAACAAATTATCTTATGGGTAATAATAGAGTGTCCTTTAACACCCTTGATCTTGGAATAACTACCAGATCTGATCAACCCTCCGTTGCCCTAACTATCAGTGGTCAGCCTAATGTAAATCTTATCCTGAATCTCTTAAAGGAATATGGTGAACTTAAAGTTATCTCCAATCCAAAGATTAGGGTCCTTCACAGTCAACCTGCTTTAATAAGTGTAGGCACTTCTCAGGCTTACATCAAAGAATTTAAAAGAGATGTTACCACTGGAACTGCTACTTCTACAATTACTTATACTACGCAAACTTCATCCGTATTTGATGGCATACTCTTAGGCATCACTCCTTATATCACCGAAGAGGACCAAATTTTTCTTCACATTGTACCTATTAAAAGTGACATCGTAGAATTGAAAGATGTTCGCTTCGGAGTAGATTATTTTATAACTCTTCCTAAGATCAACTTAAGAGAGATGACCTCTATAGTAAAGGCCCGTCCCAATGATCTGATTGTAATTGGTGGTTTGATTCTTGATAGAGATAAGGCCGCAGAACAAAGAGTAGCTATTCCTTTACTTTCTGAATTATTTAAAAAGAATATCTATGAAGGAAAAAAGGCTGAGCTTGTTATCCTAATAAGAATTCGGATAGATTAGGATATGGGAAAACTTGGTGAAATCTTAAGGGAACTAAGACAAGATAACCCTAGAGAAATTTTTACTAAAGGAAAGGGTTCAAAAAAACGACTAATTATCCTTGCTTTACTCTTTTCACTCCTTCTTGGATCCTTTGGCATAGGCTTTTATTTAACCCACCTTTTAAAACCAGAAAAACTCCATAATAAAAATCTCTCCCTTCTTCAAAGGGAGGTCAGGCCTAAAGAGAAGCCTGTTATTTCCCAAAATACCACAGACAAAAAAGCCTCTTTTGAGAAAGAAAATATCCCTAAGAAAGAGGCTGAAACCAAAGCCTATGCTGAACAAAAATCTTCCCTTAATCCCATAAAATTACCTTTCAAAGGTTTTTACTCTAAAGAAGTTAAACCCAAAAGATTGATAAAATCAGAAAAAATTGAACACAAGAAAACTCAGGAACAAATCGAAACCATCTCTCCACAAGGCTTTTCTCCTCTTAAGGAAAAAGAGCTTTTAAAAAATCTTCTCTTGATGGCTGAAGAAGCAAGAATTAAAGGCAATTATCTTTCAGCTATTAAGTTTTACGAAGATTATCTTAAATATCGTGAAGATCCGGATGTTCTAAACAATTTAGGAGGGCTATATTATCTTATAGGCAACTATGAAGGAGCCCTTAAAGTCTTTGAAAGGTCTCTTAAGATAAAATATGATCCTATCGTAAAGCTAAATTTTCTTATAGTTTTATTCAAAATTGGTAAAAAAGAGGAAGCCTGTTTTAAACTAAAAGAAACAAACTTTCCAAAGGAGTTAGAAAAGGAAGTTAAAAATTTAGAAGGCTTTTGTAGATAAGCTTATGCAAAGAAAACCCATTGGGGAGATTTTAAAAGAGAAAGGCTTAATTACCGAAGATTATCTTAAATTTGCCCTCTTAGAGCAGAAGGCTACTGGTGAAAGGTTGGGAGAAGTTCTTGTAAGGGTAGGAATTGTAACCGATCTTGAGATTGCTCAAGCCCTTGCAGAACAGGCAGGATTACCTTTTTTAGATCTTTCAACTCTAACTCCTGAAATTAAAGCTCTTGAAAGCATTCCTTTCAACTTTGCTAAAAATAATTTGGTTTTACCCATTGCCCTTGAGAATAGAACACTTAGCGTTGCCATCGCTGATCCCTTTAATCAGCATCTTATGAGTGCAGTGCAAAGAATTGCTGGAAAAAATATCTCCTTTTATGTGAGTGGTACTCAAAGTTTGGCTAAGGCTATCGAAAAATTCTATTACTTCAAAGAACACTCAATTGAAGATGAACTTAATGGCCTTCTTGAGAGATTAAAGATGAATCCCAATATGGATTTTGACGTAGAGGAACTTTTAAATAATCTTCTAATTTTAGGGATACAGAAGAGGGCCACAGACCTTCATTTAATCCCCACCCAAAGGAGTCTTCAAGTTTTTTATCGTGTAGATGGCATTCTTGACCCTGCTATAGTCTTTCCCTATCCTGTTTTTAGAAGGCTTATTAATGTCTTAAAAATTAGGTCTCAACTTGATATTGCGGAAACCAGAAGACCCCAAGATGGTAGAATGAGTTTTACTTTTCTTGAGAGTAAATATGATTTAAGAGTAGCCACAGCGCCAACCTCCTTTGGTGAGACGGTAGTAATAAGATATTTACCTACAGGGGCTCAAGTTCAAAACTTGGAATATCTTGGTTTTGACCCTGAAGAGATAAAACTTATTGATGAAATTATAAGTCAACCCTATGGTATGTTTCTCATTACGGGTCCAACTGGTTCAGGTAAGTCAACAACTCTTTTTGCAGCCTTAAGGCGCATCAATCTTTTAGAAAAAAATGTTTTAACGGCTGAAGACCCAATAGAATATCTTTTACCTCTTGCCAGACAAACTCAAGTTAATGATGAAATTGGTTACACCTTTGCAAGAGCCATTAGGGCCTTTTTGAGGCTTGATCCTGATGTCATTCTGGTTGGTGAGGTAAGAGATGAGGAAACAGCTACTATGGCAGTAAGAGCAGCTTTAACAGGACACCTTTTTCTTTCAACACTTCACACAAATGATGCCATTTCTTCCCTTTTTAGGCTGAAAGATATGGGAATAAAACCTGACCTTATCTCCTCTGCCCTTAAAGGAGTAATTGCTCAAAGATTAGTGCGAAAAATCTGTCCCTATTGTAAGGAACCATATCATCCTCCCTCCCAACTCCTTGAATATTACGAACTTCCTAAGGATAGAGAATACTTTAGAGGTAAAGGATGCTTTCAATGCGGAGGTAAAGGCTACCTTGGAAGAACTGTGGTTTGTGAAATCTTCTTTGTGGATGAGGAATTATCCAAACTTATTGGCGAAGATCCTCCCCTTTCGGTTATTTATGATTTAGCCAAAAAGAAGGGAATGAAATTTTTAAAAGAAGATGCTAAAGATAAAGTCCTTGCTGGAATAACTACTCTTGAGGAGATTAAGCGAGTAGTTGGCTGAGGATAGATGCCCCTTTACAAATATTCAGCACTTACCCAAGAGGGATCCATCGTTAAAGGAGAGGGGGAATTTGAGAATTTACAGGAATTATATACCTCTCTTCAAAGAGAAGGCTTAACTCTAATTAATTATTCTGTAAAAAAAACCTTAAGTCTTCCTTTCCTAAGAGGAAGGGTAAAGAGGCGAGAGCTTGCTGAGTTTTTACATCAACTCTCCTTTCTCATTAAAAGTGGAGTTCCCTTAATTACGGCCCTTGATGATCTAGAAAAGGAGATTAAAAATCCTCTTCTTAGAAGTGAAGTCAGAAAAATTAAAAATGCCCTAACCAGAGGTGAAACTTTGCGAGAGGCCTTTGAAAAAACCAAACTTTTTCCCCCAGTTGTTCTCTCCTTGATTCAGATTGGCGAAGAATCTGGAACCCTTGATAAAACCACGGAAGAGGCATCCCAACATCTTTATCGTATAGACGAGATCATATCCCAAACTAAAAGGGCCTTGATTTATCCTATTTTTGTACTTCTTGCTATGTTTGGAGCTCTCTCTTTCTGGATTTTTTTTGTGCTTCCCAAGCTTCTTCAGACCTTCAAGGAAATGGGAGTTAAAATGCCTCTTCCTACCCTCATCTTGATGAGGGTAGTTAACTTTTTTTTAAGCATTAAATTTTATCTCCCTATCGGAATAGTTTTTCTTATAGTGGCTATAATCTTTCTTAATAAACATCCTAAAACTCAGATATTCTTTGAAAAACTTCTTTTGAAAATACCTATTTTTGGAAGAATCAGACGTCTTAATTTTTTGGCCTTCTTTTTTGAACACTTTGCTCTCTTGCTTTCTGCAGGTATTGACCTCTTGCGACTTTTAAAGCTTATGAAGGAATCCTTTCACAGACTCTATCACAAAAAAATTGTCGAAAACATTGAAAACTCTATTTTATCAGGAGAAAGTTTAGCCTTTGCTCTAAAAAAAGAAAATATTTTTAGGCCTCTTGATATTCGAATGGTCTCAGTAGGTGAGGCTACAGGTAGGCTTGAAGAACAAATGAAAATGCTTTCTAATTTTTATTATACCGAGGTCCAAAATCTAGTGGATACCCTTACTAAGATCCTTGAGCCAGCAGTGCTTGCTATAGCAGGCCTTATTTTTCTTATAATCATCATAGCTCTGATTGGTCCTATTTATGAACTTATCTCCCAAATGGGCAAAGCCTCTTAGGGAATTCCTAAAACCAAGCAAAATCATCCTTATCTTCTCTTCAATAGTCTCCCTCTTATTTTTACTTTCCTCTTTTCTAAGTTACAGAAATCATAAAAACATGCTTAATACCAGTTTGAAATTCCAGGCTTTAGGTGTTGAAACTGTTCTCCAAAGCCTCATTAAAGCTTTTGGAATTTCTTTACTTAAAGAAAAAAGAGAGTTTTTTTCTGAACTTCTTCTTAATGAAAAATGGGAAGGAGTTGCCTTTATAACTCTTTATGATCAAAACAAAACCATCCTTCTTCATTCAAATCCTGAACTTATCGGAAAAAAGATTGAAAAAAGTCTTCTCCTTGATGAGAAAAGACAAAGTGGTTTTTACCAACTAAAAACAGGAGAAGTGGTTTTTCTCTATGAGAACTTCATAAACTCCTCTAAAAAACCCCTAATTATAAGAATAGCCCTTCATATAGATCCTATCAAAGAGAGCCTTAACTTTGCCAAAAATCAATTTTACATAGAACTTTTCTTAAGTCTTATCCTTTTTATAGGAGGTATTTTAGGTTTTTTTATCCTTTCTAAAATTGAGCAAGCCCTTTTAAAAATGGAAGAACTTAAGAGATGGCAATTTATAACACGCATACTCCTTCATGAAATCAAAAACCCCCTTGCCAGCATTAAGGGATTTACTCAATATTTACAAAAGAAAGAATCCCTTAAAACTGCAGAAAAACCTCTTGAAATCATTCTCAAAGAAACTATACGCATTGAAAATCTTCTCAAAGATCTCTCTAACTTTAGCTTTCCTAAGGAAGCAGAAATTAAACCCTTCAATTTGAGAGAGCTTCTCATAGAAATCACTCATTCCTTCAGATTTCTTTACGAAGGTATAGAAATTGAGTTATCTTTTGAAGGAAAAATTTTTGAAATTAAATCGGATCCTGAAAAATTAAAAAGTATTCTTATTAACCTGATAGACAATGCCCTTCAAGCGAGTCTTGAGGCAGGAAAAGAAAAAGTTGAAGTAACTTTAAAAGAGCAAGAGGGGTATTATATTATTCAAATAAAGGACTGGGGATCAGGCATTGATCAGGAAGTTTTACCTCATATCTTTGAACCTTTTTATACTACCAAATCTAAAGGAACTGGGCTTGGTCTTGCCATTGTGAAAAATTTCTGTGAAGAACTTGGAATTAAAATAAATTTAATATCAGAAAAAGGAAGGGGAACCACTGTATGGTTAAAAATCCCCAAATCCTTGTAGTAGAAGATGACTCTTCCTTTTTGACCTTTCTTGAGACTATTCTTGAAGAAGAGGGTTTTAAAGTTAAAGGTTTTAGAGATGCTGAAAGTGCCCTACTTGCCCTTCCAAATCTAAAACCTTCTCTGGTAGTCACAGATTTAAAGCTTCCTGGAATGGATGGAATCTCCTTTCTTGAAAAGGCTAAAAAGATATGCCCCGAAACTGAATTCATAGTAATTACTGCCTTTGGAAGCATCCCTTCTGCAGTTGAGGCTTTAAAAAAGGGAGCAGCAGATTATCTAACCAAGCCCCTTTCTTCCCCTGAGGAGCTTCTTGAAAAAGTCAAAAATATTTTGAAATCTAAAAAGAACAGTGAAGAAGAAGTCTTTGAAATTCCTCCTTTTGAAATACTTTTTGCAGGTCTTGAAGATCTATATGAGAAAATTCTTGAAGTTGCACCAACTAGTGCTACAGTGCTTCTCCTTGGAGAAACCGGAACGGGAAAATCAGCACTGGCAAAGGCTATTCACCTTTTAAGTGGAAGAAAAGGTTCTTTCGTAGAAATAAACTGCGCAAGCCTTCCAGAAAATTTAGTTGAGGCAGAACTTTTTGGTTATGAAAAAGGGGCCTTCACAGGAGCTTTAAAAACAAAACCTGGAAAACTTGAACTTGCCAAAGGAGGAACCCTTTTCCTTGATGAAATCTCAGAGATGAGCCTCTCTATTCAGGCTAAATTTTTGCGGGTTTTACAAGATAAGACTTTTGAACGACTAGGAGGTCTTGAAACTATTAAGACAGATGCCAGATTTATCGTAGCCACCAATAAGGATCTTAAAAATTTAGTTGAAGAAGGAAAATTCAGGGAAGACCTCTATTACAGAATAAATGTGATCTCCTTTACTCTTCCCCCCTTAAGAGAGCGAAAAAAACACCTCTTAAAGATTGCAGAGTTCCTTATTGAGAAAAAAGCTAAAAAACTTGGAAAAGAACCTAAACCCTTGAGTGAATCTGCTATTAAGAGCCTTCTTCAATATAACTTTCCGGGGAATATCAGAGAGCTTGAAAATCTCATTGAAAGGTCCATACTCTTAAGTAAAGGTCCCTTCTTAGAGATTGAAATAGAAAAAGAGAAAGAAATCTTTTTTGAAACTAAAGAAATCAAATCTCTTGAAGAGCTTGAAAAAGAGGCTATTATTAAGGCTTTAAAGGAAACTCACGGAAATAAAAGAGAAGCAGCTAAAAAACTGGGGATAGCCCTTCGTACCCTTTATTACAAATTAAAAATTTATAAAATCGAAGTTTAAAAATTAAAAAATTTTACCATCTCTTTCCTCTCCAGCAGGGTTTACAGTTAAAATCTCTTATGACCACTTCTTCTTTAGTAGTGAGGTTCTTAAGAACTCTGACCACCAAAACGAGTCCCTGTCTCCTCGTATAAATTTTAGCACCCTTTATTTCCACCATCTCTCCTGGCTTAAGATTGGGATTTAATTGAAAATAAAACCACCTAGGGCAAAGATAGGCTCTGTAAAGTTTTTCACCCTTTGAGATAATAATACTAACCATCCCCTGCTCTGGAATAATAATTTCTTTGATTTCTCCCTTTAGAATTATTTCTGTATTTGGATCGTAACTTTCAAGATCAATTTCTTGAGAGAATGCCTTTTCAGTTATTAAAAAGATAAATCCTAGTAATAAGAATAAGACCAAAAGGCAGCTCTTTATGTTTAAAAACATTTTAAAACCTCAAATCTTTTAGGATCCATTCCACCATATCTATTTTTATGAAAAGGCTTTTCACCATTTCAAGTATAGCAATCCCTTCCTTAAAATCCAGTTGAATCTTCAGAGCAAATTCACTAAAGTAGAACTATCCTAACTTCCTCAACTTTTATAAAAATCAGTCATTTTAAATCTTTTAAAAATTTCTTTGAATTGTTTAGGGATTAAAAATTAAGGGGGAGAGCAAGGTCTCCCCTTAAATAAAATAACACTTTACTGGTTTTCACCAGCACTGGGAGCAGGCGCAGGAGTCTGTTGATTTTTGTCAGGAGCGTGAATCCTTTGTCTTTTTTGTTGTTTAATAGGTTCTGAGGTCTGTCCAGTTCCAGGGGTATGAATTCTCTGCCTAGTCATGTTACCCTGTCCTTGGCCACCACCCCTTGGTCCTTTGGCATAGAGATCAGCCAAGGTTGTAAAAATCAATCCACTAATCAAACCCAGTAACATCAAACCCTTCCAAACTTTTTTGGCCATTTTGCCACCTCCTTTAGTTTTTAGCTTTTACTTAATTTAATAATTTAACATCATTCCTCGTCCAACACCGCACCCTCTCATACCTTTTCCCAAGGCAAAGGGTATTCCTTCTTTAGCTGCTTTTTCTTGAAGTTCTGTTATAATTTTAGCCATTTCAGCCCTTTTTTCAGCAATAGCCTTCCAATCAGGATTAGAGGAAAGATAAAGTCCTCTTAAAGCCTCCCTCGTCTCCCAGAGTTTTTGCCTTAAAGCCTTAGTCTCTTCATAAAACTTTTTGACCTTCTCATGATTTATACCCGAGACATTGGCCATAGACATACCAAAGCCACCACATGGGCAACAGCCACCTTTTCCAGCATAGGCAGAGTAAGCATAGGCAGAGTGAGTAAGACCTCCAATTAAACCTAAAAGAACTAATCCTTTTAACAGCTTCTTCACAGCTCCACCTCCTCTTTATACTTTTATGTTTTATATTTCAAGTTTTATGCCAAAATTTGTCTTAGATGAATTCTATTTTTTGAGGATCTTTGGGCCAAAGATTTTGTAAATTTTGCAAATTAGGGATACCCCTTTGCAAAGTTTGCATTATTATTAAGAACTTATGGAACCAAAAAAATTGATATTATTAGGTATATTTTGGCTTTTCTTATTGATTTTTGGTGGAACCTTAGGCTATGTATTAATTGAAAAGGCTCATCCCTTTGATGCTCTTTTTATGACCATCATAACTATAACCACTATAGGATACCAGGAATATATTCCCCTCTCAACCAAAGGAAGAATTTTTACTATCTTTCTTGCTTTAGGAGGAATTGGATTATTTTTTTACATCCTTGCCATTTTTAGTGAAATTATAGTAAAAAATACTGTAGAAAGCCTATGGGGGATAAAAAAGATGGAAAAGAAAATTCAGAAACTGAAAAATCACTGTATTCTCTGTGGTTTTGGTAGAATTGGAAAATACATTTATGATTTTATCAAGCATGATTTATCAGTGGTGGTTATTGAAAGAAATCCTAAAATCCTAAAGGAACTTAAAGAAAAAAATATTCTTCATCTTGAGGGAGATGCTACCTCAGAGGAGGTTTTACTAAAAGCAGGTATTGAAAAAGCTCAATATTTAGTGGCTGTTCTTGGAGAGGATGCTGAAAATGTATATATTGTTTTAACAGCAAGAAATTTAAATCCTAATCTTTACATTCTTGCAAGAGCCGACAATCCAAAAGTGGAGAAAAAACTCTACCAAGCAGGAGCTAATAAAGTTCTATCTCCTTATGTAATTGGAGCTAGAAAGATGGCTCTTTCTCTTCTCAAACCCAATGTGATGGATTTTATGGACTTAGCCTCACCTGAACTTCAGGCAGAGTTACAGATAGAAGAAATCTATGTAGAGGATGGCTCTTTTTTGGTTAATAAAAATCTTATTGAAAGTGGAATTAGAGAAAAAACTAATGCCATTATTCTAGCCATCAGGAGAAAAGAAGGAGATATGCTTTTTAATCCCAATCCCTATGATGTTATCCTTCCTGGTGATATCCTTATAGTTTTGGGAGAAAGAAAAAAACTAGATCTTCTCAGTAAATGGGCGAAAAAATCAGAGCACTAAAGTTTCTTTGTATTCTCCTTTTAAGGAGTGTTTTCCTGCCTCAGTAATAATTACTTTCACTAAGGCTCCTTCCAAATCTAATCTTGGCGATTTGAAATTGACCACTACATTAGTAGTGGTTCTTCCTGTAAGTTTAGTTGGGTCTTTTTCACTTATTCCCTCTACAAGAACTTCAACCTCTTTATTCACATAAGAATTATAAATCTCTTTAGTAATTCTTGCCTGAACTTCATGCACTTTTTTTAGCCTTTCTTCTTTGATTTCCTCAGGAACTTTATTTTCAAAATTCCTAGCTACAGCATAAGGCCTATCAGAATACTTAAAGGAAAAAACTTCGTGGAATCTAACTCTTTCAAGCATATCTATAGTCTCAAGAAAGTCCTCCTCTGTCTCTCCAGGAAAGCCTACAATAATATCTGAAGTGATTGCAATTTCTGGACAAAGCTCGCGCAGTCTCTCTACTTTTTCAAGATACTCCTCTCGAGTATATTTACGATTCATCTTTTTGAGAATTCTATTTGAACCTGCTTGAAGGGGTAAATGAATATGTTTACACACTTTAGGATTTTCAGCTATAACCTTCATCAATTTTTCTGAAAGATCCTTAGGATGACTGGTAGTAAAACGAATTCTCAATAAACCGTCAATTTGAGATAACCTTTCCAACAAATCTGCAAAATCTGGATAATCCTTTTCTTTTTTTCCATAGGAATTTACATTTTGCCCAAGAAGAGTTATTTCTTTAACCCCTTCTTTTTTAACAAGTTCCTCGGCTTCTTTAAGAATCTCCTCAGGAGGTCTACTAATTTCTCTTCCCCTAACATAGGGAACAATGCAATAGGTACAAAAATTATCACAACCTTGCATAATATTTATATAAGCTTTTACTCTATACTTTTTTGAGGATTTTTCATTAGATAAGATCAGGGGTATCTTAAAATCCTCTTTCAGTTCAGTATAGACTGCAGGTTTTCCTTTTTTAGCAATCTCTTCAAGAGCCTCTCTAATTCTGTAAAATCCTTGAGTTCCAAGTACAAGGTCTAAATAAGGAAATCTCTCCAAAAGTTTTTCTCCTTCTTGTTGAGCCACACATCCCATAGCACCAATAATTAACTTAGGCTTTTTCTTTTTTAATTCTTTAAATCTACCAATCTCACTGTAAAGTTTATGTTCTGGTTTTTCTCTAACTGAACAGGTATTAATGAGAATAAGATCTGCTTCAAGAGGATTCTCTGTAAGCTCATACTCATCCTTTAAAAGAAGATAGACCTTCTCTGAATCATTTTCATTCATCTGACAACCAAAGGTCTTAATATAAAGTTTCTTCATAGCAAGATTAAATATAATACAGAAGAAAGAGAATTTCAGTAGAAATGAAAAAGGGGCTTAAAAGCCCCTTTTTTGCCTTACTCTTTAACTTCCTTTGATTCTTCCTGGTATGATACTTGAGATGATTCCTGAGATTCCTTCTGAGGTTCTAAAGCTTCCTCTTTAGCTTGAGGCTTAGGCTCCTCTTTGGCCTGAATCTCCTCTTTGGTCATTTCCTCTTTTGCAGATTCCTTAGACTCAGAGATTAAACCATATTCTCTTTTTTTTCTCTCTATGAATTCTTGAAGTTTTTTTAAGCGTTCACTGGTTAGTCTTGATTTTCTAAAAGTAAGTTTTTCTTCCACAAGTTCAACGATAACTAAAGGTGCCGCATCTCCTCTTCTTTGGCCAAGTCTAACAATCCTTGTGTATCCACCAGGTCTATCTAAATATTTCTCCCTTATTTCTGAAAAAAGTTTTCTCACTATTTCCTTATCCTGGATGAAGGCTAAAGCTCTTCTTCGAGAAGCAAGATCCCCCTTCTTAGCAAGGGTAATCATCTTTTCAGCATATCTTCTTAATTCTTTAGCCTTAGCAAGGGTTGTTGTAATCCTTCCATGTTTGAATAGATCTCTTACCTGATTTCTCATTAGGGCTATTCTATGCTCAGTGGTAGAAACCAGTCTTCTACTTACTTTTCTGTGTCTCATTTTCTTTCCCCCTTAAATTACTCAGAAATTACCTTAGGTGGTCTCCATTTAATATCTTTCATGCCAAGACTCAAATTGTATTGAGCAAGTTTTTCCACAATTTCATCTAAGGATTTCTTACCAAAACTTCTAATTTTAAGAAGCTCTGCCTCAGTCTTTTGCACAAGCTCACCTACATAATTAATACCTGCTGATTTAAGACAATTTAGAGCTCTCCCAGAAAGTTCAAGCTCTTCAACTGTCATATTAAGATAGTTACAAATGGAAATAGGCTCTTTTTTGGAAGCTTCAGTGGTAAAGACCTCTTCTCCCACAAAAATGACTAATTGATCTATAAGTATCCTTACAGCCTGTAGCAAAGCTTCCTTAGGATCTATAGTCCCATCAGTCCAGATCTCTAATGTTAGACTATCATAGTCACTACTTTTACCCACTCGTGCCTGCCCTACCGTAAAATTAACTCTAGTTATGGGAGAAAAAATTCCATCTACGAGAATAGTCCCTATTTCATTATTTTTGCTATATTCTGCTGGTGCATAACCTCTTCCTTTCTCCACTGTAATCTCCATTTTAAGTACACCATCCTGAGAAAGGGTGGCAATATAATGGTCAGGATTAACTACCTTTCCTATTTCTGAAGGTATTTGAATGTCTCCAGCTCTTACCTCACAAGGCCCAACTTTTTCTAATTTGAAATGAAAAGGGCCATCACCATTGAGTTTAAATCTAACACCTTTGAGATTTAAAATTATATCTATTACATCCTCAATAACCCCTGGTAAACTTGTAAATTCATGAGGAGCCCCCTCTATCCTTACCTGAGTAATAGCATATCCTGGAATTGAGGATAACAAAACTCTCCTTAAGGCATTCCCCAAAGTGTAACCGAATCCCCGCTCAAGCGGTTGTATTATAAATTTCCCATAGTAAGGAAACTGACTATCCTTATGAGTTAAAATACCTTCAGGTTTAATTAACTCAACTGGCTTCTTCATAGGACTAGGACTCCTTTTTGGCTATTTTTACCTGGAGTAAAACTCAATTATATAAGATTCCTGAATGGGAATAGTTATATCTTCTCTTGAAGGCAATCCCTTGACTATGCCTTTAAAATTATCAATATCAAGTTCAAGCCAAGGAGGAATTCCCCTCTGCATTCTAACCTGCAAACTTTCCTGGATCTGGGGATTAGATTTGTATTTCTCCTTAAGTTCGATAACATCTCCAGCTTTAACAAGATAACTGGGAATATCAACAGTCTTACCATTAACTAAGAAAAAGCCATGATTTACCATCTGTCGAGCTTGTGCTCTCGATTGGGCAAAGCCGAGCCTATAAACTACATTGTCAAGCCTTCTTTCAAGTAGTTGTAATAAATTATGGCCTGAGGGCCCAGGCATATTTATCGCCATATCATAATACTTTCTCATCTGTTTTTCAGATATACCATAAATCCTTTTAACCTTCTGTTTCTCTCTTAAACGCACCCCATAGTCCGAAAGTTTAACTCTAAGCTGAGTAGGACCATGCTGCCCAGGAGGATAACTTCTCCTCTCAAAGGCACATTTGTCAGTGTAACATCTTTCTCCTTTAAGAAAAAGCTTCATTCCCTCTCTTCTGCAAAGTCTGCACCTTGGTCCAGTATATCTTGCCATCTTAATCTTCCTCCTCTATCCTTAATTTACACTCTCCGTCTCTTAGGGGGTCTACAACCATCATGAGGTATGGGAGTGACATCTTTAATAAGGGTAACTTTTAAACCAGAACCCTGTAAGGCCCTTAAAGCTGCCTCTCTCCCAGGTCCTGGACCTTTCACATAAACCCATACCTCCCTAAGCCCATAGGGCTGAGCCTTTTTTAAAGCACTCTGCATAGCAAGTTGAGCTGCATAAGGAGTCCCCTTTCTTGTTCCCTTAAAACCCTCGGTACCACCACTTGCCCAGGCTAAAGTATTTCCCTGTTTATCTGTAATAGTTACAATCGTATTATTAAAAGTGGAATGTATATGAATAATCCCTTCAGTTACAGTCCTTTTTATCTTCTTTTTCTTTGGTTTGGCCACCTTTTAACACCTCCTTATTTTTTCTTTCTTCTTAAAGAACCAGGTCTTGGCCCTTTTCTCGTTCTGGCATTAGATCTTGTCCTCTGACCTCTCACAGGAAGACCCATTTTGTGTCTAAGTCCTCGATAACATCCAATATCTATAAGCCTTTTAATATTATTTCTTACCTGTTTTCTGAGCTCTCCCTCAACTACATATTGTTTTTCAACAATCTCCCTTATACGGTTAATTTCCTCTTCCGTAAGATCCTTAACTTTTTTAAACCAATCAACCCCAGCTTGAGTGCAAACCTTTTGCGCAAGAGTTCTTCCAATTCCATAAATGTAGGTCAAAGCAATTTCAACAGGCTTTTTCTCAGGTATTTCAACACCTGCAATTCTTGGCATCCCAAATCCCCCTTATCCCTGTCTTTGTTTATGCTTCGGATTGGTGCAAATAACTCTAACTACCCCTTTTCTTCTAATAATCTTGCAATTCCTACACCTTCTTTTAACAGATGGACTAACCTTCATTTACGTTCCCTCCCTTTTTCCATTTCTTCCTTAGTTCCACGATAAACAATACGACCACGCGTTAAATCGTAAGGCGACAATTCTACCACAACTGTGTCTCCTGGCAAGATTCTAATATAATGAACCCTCATTTTTCCAGAAATATGAGCAAGTACAGTATGCCCAGTTTCTACCTCAACCCTAAACATAGCATTAGGTAAAGCTTCAACCACCTTGCCCTCCAAATAAATAGCCTCTTCTTTAGCCATCCTTTCTCTTTCCCTAATCTATCTTAGATAGTATCACTGGCCCAGAGGAAGTAATTGCCACAGAATGCTCAAAATGGGCAGCTAAACTACCATCTTTGGTAACAGCTGTCCAACCATCCTCAAGTATCTTTACCTCCCAACTACCAGCAGAAACCATTGGCTCTATGGCAAGAACCATTCCTGGCTCTAATCTCAAGCCCCTTCCGGGTTTTCCATAATTAGGTATCTCCGGGGGTTCATGTAAAGATCTACCTATTCCATGCCCAACAAAATCTCTTATTACATTAAACCCTTCTTTCTCAACAGTACTTTGGATGGCAAAAGAGATATCTCCTATTTTATATCCTATTCTTGCTTTTTCAATAGCCCTCTCTAAGGCTTCCTCTGTAACTTTTATAAGTCTTTGGGCTAGATCTGAAATCTTTCCTACTCCTACAGTAATAGCAGCATCCCCTACAAATCCTTCATAAATAACCCCAAAATCAAAACTCACTATATCTCCTTCCTTCAAAAACTTATCCTTTCGCGGCATTCCATGAACTACCTCTTCATTTACGGAAACACAAAGTGCATAGGGATAACCTCTATACCCTTTAAAGGCAGGCTGAACTTTCTTTTTTTCACAAAGCCTTAAAGCTATTTCCTCAAATTCAAAAGTACAAACTCCCGGTCTTACCTCCTCTTTAAGGGCTAAGAGAATTTCCATTACAATAGCATTCGCTTTCTTTAATATTTCTATCTCCTTTGGACTTTTTAAAAAAACTTTACCTTTCAAATAATTACTTACCTTCTAGAATTTGAATAATCTGCTGAGTTATTTCTTCAATACTCTTACTTCCATCAATTTCTCTTAAAATGCCCTTTTTTCTGTAATATTCAATTAATGGAGCTGTGCTTTCATGATAAACCTTAAGCCTGTTTCTCACAGTTTCTTCATTATCATCAGGTCTTTGATAAAGTTCACCCCCACAAACATCACACTTATTATCTACCTTGGGAGGTTTATACTTAATGTGATACATCATGCCACAGGATTTACAAGTTCTTCTTCCGGTAAGCCTCTCTACCAATAGTTCATCAGGTACTATCAAAGCTAAAGCAAAATCAAGTTTCTTACCCATTTCCTCAAGGAGCTTATCAAGGGCCTCGGCCTGAGCCACAGTTCTTGGGAAACCATCAAGAATAAAGCCCTTTTGACAGTCAGGCTGAGAAAGCCTCTCCTTAACCATACCGAGAATAATCTCATCTGGAACAAGCTGGCCCTTATCCATATACTCTTGAGCCTTTTTTCCAAGCTCGGTCCCTTTTGCCCGATGTTCTCTTAACATGTCTCCTGTTGAAATTTGAGGAATCCCATACCTCTCTATTAAAATTTTAGCCTGGGTACCTTTTCCAGCTCCAGGGGGTCCTAAAAAGACAATATTCATGGCTAACACCTCCTTAATTATTTTGTTTTTAATTTAGAATGTTTAATAAAGGTTTCATATTGTCTAGTTAAAAGATGAGCCTCAATTTGTCCCACAAGATCCATAGCAACACCAACCACAATCAATAAAGAAGTTCCACCAAAATAAAAGGGTAAATTCATTTTATAAACCAAGAAGTTAGGAAGTACACATATAAAAGCTATATACAACGCACCTATTAAAGTTATTCTCATCAAAACCCTTTCAAGAAATTCTTCGGTAGCTCTCCCTGGCCTAATTCCTGGAATAAAGGCCCCCCACTTTTTAAGATTGTCTGCAATTTCTTTAGGATTAAAAATCACCGCTGTATAAAAATAACAAAAAAAGATTGTTAGCCCTGCAAAAATAACATTATATAATATTCCAGAGGGGCTTAACCACTGAGAAAGCCCTTTAAAAAAAGGCAAAGGCACAAAGCTAGCCACTGTAGCCGGAAACATAAGAACAGAAGAGGCAAATATCGGAGGTATAACTCCTGCAGAATTTAACTTAAGAGGTAGATAACTTACATTTCCTCCAATAAGCTGCCTCCCAACCTGTCTTTTAGCATGATGTATGGGAATCCTTCTCTGAGAAAGTTCCATAAAACAGGTAAAAGCAAGGATACCAAAGAGAAGAAGTAAGATTAATAGTAGGCCAAAGAAAGAAAATTCCCCAGTTTGAACAAACTTAAGAGTTCTTCCTATAGCAGGAAAGATTCCTGCAACAATTCCAGCAAAAATGATCATAGAGATACCATTTCCTATCCCATGCTCAGTCATTTGTTCACCAAGCCAAACAAGAAAAAGAGTTCCTGCTGTCAAAGTAATCATGGTCATGATCCTAAAAGCCCATCCTGGCTCAGCTACTATAGGAACCCCAGAAGGTGAAATCATTCTCTCAAGACCAAGAGCTATTCCAAGCCCCTGAACAAAACAAATCAAAACTGTAAGATAGCGCGTATAATAGGCAATCTTTCTTCTTCCCTCAGGTCCTTCTTTGTAATACTCTTTTATAGTGGGGAAAACCACAGTCATTAACTGCATAATGATTGAGGCACTAATATAAGGCATGACCCCAAGGGCACAGATAGAAAATCTTCTTAAAGCACCCCCAGAAAAGATATCAAGAAAACCAAAGAGAGTCCCTCCTGTCCTTTGAAAAAACTCAAGAAAAGCCTCAGTATTTATCCCTGGAACAGGAATATGAATGGCAAATCTATAAATAGCAAGACCAAGAAAAAGATAAAAAAGCCGCCTTTTTAATTCAGGAATATTAGCTAAATTTAAAAGACTCTCTCTTCCATTCACTCTTAAATTAACCCTTTAAAAAGGAAGAACTTCCACTTTTCCGCCAACCTTTTCAATCTTTTCTATAGCAGAACGACTTGCCTTATGAACCCTTACTACAAGGGGAATATTGATTTCTCCTTCACCAAGAAGTTTGATAGGTTTATTCTTTCCTTTAACAAGCCCTTTAACTCTCAGGGCCTCAGGATCAACAACTTCACCACTCTTAAAATGTTTGACAAGATCCTTAACATTTACCACATTATATTCCACCTTGAAAGGGTTTCTAAACCCCCTTTTTGGAACCCTTCTTATAATAGGGGTTTGACCACCTTCAAAAAAGGGCTTTATATCAAGACCGGTTCTTGCCTTTTGTCCCTTATGCCCACGGCAGGATGTTTTTCCATGTCCAGAACCATGTCCCCTTCCTACTCTTTTTTTTCTATGTTTAGAACCTGGATCAGGTCTTAAATTACTTAAACTTATCTGTTTAGCCATTTATTTCCTCCACTTTAATTAAATGTTTAACCTTATTAATCATTCCTCTAACAGAAAGGTTATCTTCTCTAATAACAGATTGCCCAATCTTTTTTAAACCAAGACCCTTAAGAGTTGCTCTCTGATCAGGTTTCCATCCATACGGGCTTCTCATAAGGGTTATTTTCAATTTCTTCATATCCTCACCCTCTCAAGGATCTCTTCTATAGTTTTTCCTCTCTTCTTGGCCACATATTCAAGACTTTGAAGTTGAGAGAGGGCTTTAAAAGTAGCCTTCACAAGATTATGAGGATTTGTGCTCCCTAAAGCCTTAGTTACTACATCAGTAATTCCTGCCGCATCCATTATAGCACGAACCGTTCCACCTGCAATAACCCCTGTTCCAGGAGGGGCAGGTTTAAGAAGAATATGAGAAGCACCAAATTTGGCTTTAATAGTATGTGGAATAGTACCTCTTACCACCGGAACTGGAATCATACTTTTTTTAGCTCTTTCAATAGCCTTTCTTATAGCATCAGGCACTTCAGGAGCCTTACCAAGCCCAAAACCCACTCTACCCTTACCATCTCCAACTACAACAAGAGCTGCAAACCTTAACTTTTTACCACCCTTCGTCACCTTAGTTACCCGTCTAATCTGTATAATCCTCTCAATTAGTTCCTCACCAGGTTTTGCCAAGGCTACACCTCCTTTCTAACTTAAAATTCAAGTCCACCACTTCTTGCTCCCTCAGCAAGGGCTTTAACTCTTCCATGATACTTATATCCACCTCTATCAAAAACAACCTTAGTAATTCCTTTAGCCTTTGCCTTTTCCGCAAGATATTTCCCCACAAGAAAAGCCACATCAAGCTTATTCTTAATCTCCCCTTTTTCTTTTAATTCCTTAATCTTTTCTCTTATCTCAGGAGTCAAAGAGGAACAAGCCGCAAGTGTGTGCCCACGGGTATCATCAATAATCTGAGCATAAATCTGCTTTTTGCTTCTAAATACTGAAAGTCTTGGTCTCTCTGGAGTTCCAAAAACCTTTTTTCTAACCCTCTTTTTCCTTCTAAGTCTTTTTTCTACCTTAACCTCTGGCCTCATCTCAACTCCCTCTTATTTTTTAGCTCCCTTACCTGCCTTTCCAGCTTTTCTAAGAATTACCTCGCCAGCATATCTAATTCCTTTACCCTTATAGGGCTCAGGAGGTCTAAGCCTTCTTATATTAGCTGCAACTTGCCCCACAAGTTCTTTGTCAATCCCTTCTATAATAACTCTTACCTGAACATCACCTGTTCCCTTCTCAGTTTTAGCTGTAATTCCTGGAGGAAGTTTAAAAACTATAGGATGGGAATATCCCAAAGCAAAGACAATTTCCTGGCCTTTAACCTCAGCTTTATATCCCAATCCAATAATATCAAGGGACTTACTAAATCCCTGGGTAACTCCCGTTACCATATTATTAATAATAGCCCTTGCAAGTCCTTGAAAGGCCTTAGCCTTACTTTTCATCTTTTTCTGCACTGGCTCTTGCTCAACTAAAATTTGATTTCCATCAATTTTTACCCTAACTAAGGGAGGAAGTTTTTTCTCTAAAACACCCTTTGGCCCCTGAACCCTTATAACCCTATCTTCTTTTAATTCTACCTTTACACCTTCTGGTATAGGTACCGGCTTTCTTCCTAAACGAGAAACCTCAGCCATTACTATCACCCCTTTACCAAATTTCGCAAATTACCTCGCCACCAATTTTTCTTTTCCTTGCCTCATAATCCGTCATAATACCCTGAGAAGTTGAAATTATTGCAATCCCCAACCCATCAAGTACCTTAGGAAGATCTCTATAACCCATATAGATTCTTCTTCCAGGTTTGCTTATTCTTCTAAGACCCGCTATGACTGGCCTTTTGTTTTCATCATATTTTAAAATAATCTCTATTTTCCCCTGAGGCTTCTCATCAATATATTTATAATCCTCAATATATCCCTCTTCTTTCAAAATACGCACAATTTCAAGCTTGATTTTAGAAGCTGGAACAATCAGAGATTTCTTCCTAGCCATAAGGGCGTTTCTAATTCTTGTAAGCATATCTGCAATGGGATCTGTCATCATCTCTAATCAAACCTCCTTACCAACTTGCTTTTCTCACTCCGGCAAGTTTTCCCTCGCCTGCTAATTTTCTAAAGCACATTCTGCAAAGCCCAAATCTTCTAATATAACCCCGAGGACGCCCACAAATGGAACATCTATTCCTCTTTCTAACTTTAAACTTGGGCTCTCTTTTAGCCTTCTCAATCTGCGCTTTTCTTGGCATTTAGCTTTACCTCCTAAAGGGCATTCCAAGCTCTTTTAAAAGCTCATAAGCTTCATCATCAGTTTTAGCTGTTGTGACAATGGTAATACTCATCCCCTTTATCTTGTCAACTTTGCTCACATCAACCTCAGGAAAAATAGTATGATCTGAAATCCCAAGGGTATAATTTCCTCTTCCATCAAAACCTGACCTTGGAAGACCCTTGAAATCTCTCACCCTTGGTAGAGCTACATGAATAAGTCTGGTAAGAAAATCATACATCCTTTTGCCTCTAAGGGTTACCATAACTCCTATAGGCATACCCTTTCTAAGTTTAAAACCCGCAATAGATTTTCTGGCCTTACAAATTTTTGGCCTCTGCCCTGTAATTAAAGCAAGCTCCTCAAGGGCCTGATCAATTATCTTAGGATTATTTACCGCCTCACCAAGCCCCATATTTACAGCAATCTTTTCAATCTTAGGTACTTGGTGAATATTTTTGTATTTAAACTTTTCCATAAGCCTTGGCTTTACCTCTTGATAATATCTCTCCCTCAGATCCATCGCTTACTCCTTAGGCTCAATAATTTCTCCACATTTTTTACAAACCCTTACCTTAGTACCATCTCCTAAAAATTTCCTCGCCACCTTAACTCCCCTTTTGCATTTAGGACAATACAACATAAGATTAGAAACATGAATGGGAGCTGGCTTTTCAATAATACCTCCACTGCTATAGGGAGTGGGTTTCATGTGTTTTTTAACAATATTTACGCCTTCCACAATGGCTCTCCTCTTTCTTGGAAAAACTTGCAAAACTTTACCTATCTTTCCCTTATCCTTTCCTGCAATAACAACTACCATGTCATTTTTTTTCACATGACATTTAGCTTCATGAGGTTTGGGTAATTTTTTATTAGCTCCTCTCTTAATCATATTCCTCTCCTTTTAAAGCACTTCGGGGGCAAGAGAGATTATTTTCATAAAACCTTTTGCCCTCAATTCTCTAGCAACTGGACCAAAAATACGAGTCCCAATAGGTTCTTTGTACTGATTAATTAACACGGCCGCATTTTCATCAAATCTAATAGTGGTGCCATCAGGTCTTTGAACTTCCTTTTTAGTTCTAACAATTACAGCCTTAACCACATCTCCTTTTTTTACCTTTGAATTAGGTAAGGCATCCTTCACAGTAGCCACAATAATATCTCCCACAGTCCCATATCTCCTTCCTGGACCACCAAGCACTCTAATACACATTATCTCCTTTGCTCCTGAATTATCAGCCACATTCAAATAGGTTTGTTGCTGAATCATACTTTATTCCCCTCCTTCTATAAAGGGCTCTTTCTCCAAAACCTTACCTCTTTCTATTATTTGCTTAACTCTCCATCTCTTTCTCTTAGAAAGGGGCCTTGTCTCTTCAATAAGAACTTTATCTCCAATTTTACATTCATTATTCTCATCATGAGCCATAAATTTTTTTCTTCTTTTAATATATTTTCCATAAAGGGGATGCTTAACCAAAGTCTCAACCATAACTACCACAGTCTTGTCCATCTTATCACTCACCACAGTCCCAATAAATTCTTTTCTTTTTCCCATTTTTAACTCTACCCCTCTCTAATTTTTAATTCTTTCTCTCTTAAAACAGTAAGTATTCGGGCAATATCCCTTTTTAAATTCCTAATCTTCATAGGATTTTCCAAGCGATGAATACTCTTCTGAAAGCGAAGATTAAAGAGCTCTTCTCTCAATTGCGATAGCTTCTCCTTTAATTCAGGAATAGAAAGCTCCCTTAATTCTTTTGCCTTCATACCTATAGCTCCTCTCTGCTAACAATTTTACACTTAAAAGGAAGCTTAGATGCAGCCAATCTTAAAGCTTCTTTCGCAACCTCCTCAGGAACTCCTGAAATTTCATAAATTATCTTTCCAGGCTTAACTACAGCCACATAACCCTCAACAGGCCCTTTACCTTTACCCATACGAGTTTCCGCAGGTTTTTTGGTAATGGGCTTGTCAGGAAAGACCCTTATCCAAACCTTAGCTCCCTTTTTAGCTGTCCTAACAATAGCTACACGGCCTGCCTCAATTTGCTGAGCAGTAAGCCATCCACCCTCAAGCACTTTAAGTCCATACTCACCAAAGGCAAGAGTGGTTCCTGAAGTAGCTACTCCCCTAACCCTTCCTTTTTGTTGTTTTCTATATTTAGTCTTTTTAGGTTGAAGAAGCATTTTCTCACCCCTTTATCTTAAATTACCAATCTTTCCTGCCCAGCCTTTTCAGGTAAAACTTCTCCTTTAAAAATCCAAACTTTAACACCTATACTTCCATATTTGGTAATGGCTGTGGCAAATCCATAATCAATATCAGCCCTCAAGGTTGAAAGAGGAACCCTTCCAACCCTATACCATTCAGATCTTGCAATCTCTGCTCCTCCAAGCCTTCCAGAACACTGAACCTTAACCCCCTGAGCTCCAAATCTCATCACCATAGCAACTGCCCTTTTCATAGCTCTCCTAAAAGAAACCCTTCTCTCTATTTGCTGAGCTATGTTTTCTGCCACAAGTTGTGCTTCAAGCTCTGGTCTTCTAACCTCCTCCACTGTTACCTCAATCTCTCTATCTTTAAATCTATTCTGAAGCTCCTTTTTTATCTTCTCAATTTCTGCACCCTTTTTTCCGATTACAATACCTGGCCTTGCTGAATAAATAATAACCTTTACAAAATTTCCAGCCCTCTCGATCTCAATCCTTGGAATTCCAGCATGATAATACTTTTCCTTTATAAATTTTCTAATAAGGTAATCTTCATAAACAAACTTGGGCATATCTGAAGATTTAGCCACATAACGGGATTCCCAAGTCCTTGTAATTCCTAATCTTAAACCTCTTGGATCAACTTTCTGCCCCAAGGCTTACCTCCCCTTTCTTTTTTCTTCTCTTTCTTCAACTTCAATGGTAATATGACTCATCCTTCGAAGAATACGACTTGCCCTTCCCCAGGCCCTTGGCCACACTCTTTTTAACCTTGGACCCTCATTAACATAGGCCGCTGCCACATACAACTTATCCGCATCCATTTCATAATTATTCTCAGCATTGGCTACAGCACTAAGTAAAACTTTCTTAATAATTCTTGCAGCCTTTTTAGGAGTATTTTCCAATATATTTAAGGCCTCATCCACCTTTTTTCCGCGAATTAGATCTATCACTAACCTTGCCTTATAAGGAGAAATCAAAATATATTTGGCCGTAGCTCTTGCTCTCAAGGTAACCCTCCTCTACTTCTTTTTAGCTTTTCCAGAAACCTTCCCTTTATCTGCCGGATGACCTTTATAAGTCCTCGTAGGAGCAAATTCACCCAATTTATGCCCAACCATATTTTCAGTTACATAAACAGGAATAAATTTGTGACCATTATGCACTGCAAAGGTAAGCCCTACCATCTCAGGAATTATGGTTGACCTTCTACTCCAAGTCTTAATAGGCCTTTTATCTCCTGTTTCTATAGCCTTAAGCACCTTTTTAAGAAGATGCTCATCTACAAAAGGTCCTTTCTTTTTTGATCTTGGCATATCTTAACCTCACCCTAAGATTAACCTTTTCTTCTCTTTAGAATAAATTTATCTGAAGGTTTTTTACCACGGGTTTTAAGCCCCTTACAAAGCTGGCCCCAGGGTGAACAAGGATGCCTTCCACCATGTGTTCTCCCTTCACCACCACCAAGAGGATGATCCACAGGATTCATAGCCACTCCTCTAACATGGGGCCTTCTACCTCTCCATCTCATCCTTCCTGCTTTACCCCAAACAATATTCTCCCACTCAAGGTTCCCTACTTGTCCGATAGTGGCTTTGCAATTACCGTGAACTTTTCTTATTTCACCCGAAGGAAGTCTTAATATAACATAATCTTTTTCTTTTCCAAGTATCTGAGCAAAGGCTCCAGCTGCCCGTGCTAACTGTCCACCCTTTCCAGGTCTTAGTTCTACATTGTGAACCATAGTGCCTACTGGAATATTTTTAAGAGGTAAAGCATTCCCAACCTTTATCTCCACATTTTCACCAGACATAACCACATCTCCCACCTTTAATCCCTCAGGTGCAAGGATATATCTTTTCTCACCATCAGCATACTGGAGAAGAGCAATGTTGGCACTTCTGTTGGGGTCATACTCAAGAGCTATCACCTTAGCAGGAATACCATCCTTATCTCTCTTAAAATCTATAATTCTATAAAGTCTTTTATGACCACCACCTCTAAAACGCACAGTTATTCTACCATAGTTATTCCTTCCGCCGGTTTTCTTAAGTGGCTCAACTAAAGATTTTTCTGGCTCCTTGGGGGTTAGCTCTGGGTTTACTAAATAAGTTTGAAACCTTCTTCCAGGGCTCGTAGGTTTACATTTTTTTATAGGCATTTTACATCGTCCCCCCTCTAAATAGTTTCAAAAAATTCTATAGTCTGACCCTCTGCAAGCCTAACTATTGCCTTCTTTCTTAAACTTGTTCTCCCCGGATTTCTAAAACTTCCTTTAGGCTTTCCTTTAACTCTTATGGTCTGAACATCAATCACCTTCACCTTAAAGAGCTCTTCAACGGCTTTCTTAATCTCAATTTTATTAGCTTGAGGATCAACCCAAAAGGTAACCTGATTATTTTTTTCCTTTAAAAGCATTGATTTTTCTGTGATTACAGGTGCTAAAATTATGGTTCTTGGATCTCTCATAGCTTATCTCCTCAATCTCTCTTCAATCTTTGGTAAAGCATTTTTTTCAATAATTAAATGTTCATGATTTAGAATGTCATAAACATTCAATCCTTCTACCGCAAGAACCTTTACCTTAGGAAGGTTATCTACACTTTTTTCGAGAATTTTATTTCTCTCTGGAACAACAATCAAAGCAGATTCTGTTCCGAGATTTTTAAAAAATTCTTTCATTATTTTGGTTTTGGGAACTTCCATACTGGGTAGAGCTTCGGCTACATATATCTTTTCAACTAAGGCCCTACTTGAAAGGGCCATTTTAAGCCCAAGCCTTCTTACCTTTTTATTTAGTTTAAATTCATAACTTCGAGGCTTTGGACCAAAGACCACCCCTCCTCCGACCCACTGGGGAGCACGAATAGAACCCTGTCTTGCACGCCCAGTGTGTTTCTGTGGCCAAGGTTTTCTCCCACCTCCTCTTACCTCACCCCTTGTTTTAGTTGAAGCTGTTCCTGCCCTCCACCTTGCCATCTGCCATCTCACAACCTCATGTAAAAGACCTTCACGAGGTGGCACTGCAAAGATATCTGAAGGCAACACTATCTCTCCCTTTATCTGGGCCTTATCATCAATAAGTTTAGCCTTTACCTCAGTCATAGCCCTTTACTCCTTATGATTTAAAATAAACCATTACATATCCATTTGGTGCTCCTGGAACTCCACCTTTGACCAGTAAAAGATTTTTCTCGGGTATTACATCTACCACCGTTAAATTTTTAATGGTCACTGTTTCAGCTCCATAATGGCCAGCCATTTTTTTTCCTTTTATAACTCTTCCAGGAAAGGTATTAGCTCCACTAGAACCTCTCTTTCTATGCACCTTCTTAGCACCATGACTCATAGGCTGTCTTGAAAAATTCCATCTCTTAATACATCCTGTAAATCCTCTCCCTTTAGAAGTCCCAGTAACGTCCACCTTCATTCCCTTTGAGATTTCTAAATCCTTTAAAGTAATATATTGCCCTGGTTTAAAAGCACTTACATCCTCAACTTTAAATTCCCTCAAGATATAAAAACCCGTATCAAGCCCAGCTTTTAGAAAGTGCCCAATCATAGGCATCGTACATTTGGTAAGTTTCTTAGGATTAAACCCGAGTTGGATAGCATTATATCCATCCCTTTCAACAGTTTTCACCTGCACTACTGCACAAGGACCAACCTCAAGCACCGTAACTGGTATACTATTTCCCTCTTCATCAAAAACTCTTGTCATACCAAGTTTTCTTCCAATTAGACCCTCTATTTTCATACCTTTTTCACCCCTTCCTTAGGTCTTTATTTCAACCTCAACTCCAGCAGGAAGCTCAAGTTGCATAAGGGCATCAATCGTTTGCTGAGTAGGCTCAAGAATTTCAATTAATCTTTTATGGATTCTTATTTCAAACTGTTCACGGGAATTTTTATCAATGTGAGGAGATCTTAAAACAGTCCAGCGACTAATTTTTGTAGGTAAGGGGATAGGGCCAACAATTTTAGCTCCTGTCTCTCTTGCCGTCTGTACAATATCTGCTACAGATTTATCAAGCACTCGATGATCATAACTCTTAAGCTTAATTCGTATCTTTTGCGATATCATAATTGAAACCCCTCACTTCTTATTCTAAAATTTTAGTAACAACCCCTGCTCCAACCGTCCTTCCTCCCTCACGA
>ERZ1669248.240-NODE-240-length-30359-cov-15.177864_pt1 | contig 30359 bp, 31 predicted proteins | sample MGYA00579296_ERZ1669248 | MGnify/ENA primary metagenome ERZ1669248 (study PRJEB41166, sample SAMN08046057) | hot springs metagenome | biome: hot spring; feature: neutral hot spring; material: thermophilic sediment; isolation source: thermophilic sediment from...
ATGCGAAGCCCAAAACTGCCCCCAAATCCTAAAAGAAAAATAAAAACCATTAAAAACCAATTTATCAAAAGCTTTAGCGCGCAAAATTGTGGAGGTAAAACTTAGGCGTAAGCAGCGAAACCCTTTCCCAATATCGTGTAGCCAGTTATAAGCTTCATTATCTCGCTTGTACCGTCTGGTATCGTCATCATTCTTGCATCTCTGTAATATCTTTCTAAGGGCATTTCATCCGAAAGTCCCAGGCCTCCATGAATTTGTATGGCATCATATGTCACTTTAACGGCGGCTTCTCCGCAGTAAACTTTAGCCATCGAAGAAAGCCTTCTGGCTTCCGGGCTACCCTTGGAGATGGCATATATCGCCTTATAGCCCAAAAGCTTTCCGGTTTCGATTAGAACGTTCATGTCGTAAAGCATTTCTTGAACAAGCTGGAATTTACCTATTGGCTTTCCGAACTGAACCCTTTCCTTGGCATATCTTACTGAAGCCTCGAAGGCAGCTTCAGCTATTCCTATTGCTGCTAAGCCCATGGCAGCCCTCGGTAGTGTCATAAGGGCGGTGAAAGGCGCCATATGGCTGAACAGGCTCATCATACCTTCTGACATGGGAAGGATCTCCATCAATTTAGGGTCTGACATAGCTTTAGCCATCATGGCGTTCATTTCGTTTTCCTTTGGGACTTTACAATCTACAAGGAACATTTCAGCCGTTGGAGCAGCCTTCCAGCCAATTTTATGCAGTTCGTTAGTTTCGAAGGGGGAAACTTCCCGCTCAACCAAGAAAAAAGTTTCCATGTTCGTTGCCGAGTCTTTCGCTCCTACTAAGGCAACATCAGCTATCGACCCATTACTTATCCAAGTTTTTGTGCCGTTAATTATATAATAGTCACCCTCCAATTTGGCTGTGGTCTTAATGTTCGAGGTGTCGCATCCGGCTTCAGGTTCGGTCTCAGCAAAGCACCCGATGAACTCTGAGCGTTCAAGCTTTGGCATAAGTCTATCTTTTGTCTCATCAGAAGCCAACGGAACAAACATCGCGGGGATGCTACTCATGCCGAAAAGCGGTAGTAGACTTACCCAAACCTTTCCAACCTCTTCGGCGACTATCCCGAACAACATTGGATCTTCAGCGAAAACCATCCTCAAGCTTTCAGGGTCAAGCCCTATGCCAACCTTCTTAAACTTCTTCATGATGCCTATGGCTTCATCCTTTGTGAATGGCCCCTTTTTATCCCTTTCGTCCGCTATTGGGGCAAACTCTTTCTGCAGAAACTCCCGAAGGCTGTCTCTAAACATTTTCTCTTCTTGAGTAAACTCAAAATCCACTTAGAATCTCTCCTTTTATCATCATATGGAGCGGCTTTTATTTAATCCATCGCTTGTATAAAATTTTTGCGCGCAAAAGAGAATTGGACATGAAAATCGAAGAAGTTTATAATCTTTTAAGATTCAGAAGATGGGAAATGCATGAATAGTTTTCGAAAACATTGAAGTGCCAGACGAATATGGAGCTGGCGAATTAAACGGCGAACGGCAACGTATATGATGATTGTTCCAAAGAGGTCGATCTCCGCAGCATGGGTATAAGAACCACGAGAGCAGCCAAAGAAATAGCCATTAAATACTCAACACATATCTGTAACCTTTCCTCCTCATGGTAGTAAAATGTTATCAAGTGATGGGTTTTTCGTTAAACCTCTGCCAGCGTTATTACTAAAATCTCTTTAATCTTTCCATTTCAGCACGAAACCTCACATAAGAGAAAAGAGGGGGAATTTATTCTCTTTCAATAACCGTTGCTACTCCCTGCCCTCCGCCAATACATGCTGTTGCAAGCCCGTATCTTCCGCCTTCTTTTTCAAGAATTCTTGCCAAAGTACCGACAAGCCTCGCACCTGTGGCTCCTAAAGGATGCCCTATTGCAATGGCTCCACCTTTAACGTTAACCTTGTCAGGATCAACTCCTAACTCTTTTATTGCCCAAAGTGTGACTATGGCAAAGGCCTCGTTTATTTCCCAAAAATCGATATTTTTAACGTCTAGGCCTGCCCGTTTGAGCGCTATGCGACTTGCTGGAACAGGTCCTTTCCCCATAACTGCGGGGTGTACACCAGCCCAACCCATCGACTTTATGGTTGCCATGGGCTCTAGCCCTAAAGCCTTTGCCTTCTCCTCGGAAGCCAGCATTACACATGAAGCGCCGGCGTTCAGTGGCGAGGAGTTCCCAGCCGTTATCACTCCGCCCTCGACAAATGCTGGTGGAAGGTTTCGAATTTTCTCTAACGTGGTATCTGGTCTAACACTTAGATCTTTATCCACAATTTCCATGGTTCCATCGGGATTCGTCACGGGTATTGGTAGAATTTCTCCGTTGAAATAGCCTTCTTGCTGAGCTTGTGTGGCAAGCTGATGGCTTCTCAAAGACCAGAGGTCCATGTCGTCTTTTGTAAGCCCATATTTTTGAGCAGCTTCTTTGAAAAGTCTTTCAGCCGTGAAACCCATTACAAAGCCAACATCCATCTCATACATCTTTCTATACTCCTCATTCTCAATAAGGGTCATTGGCGGGCTGATATAGGGGTTGTCGCCCATCGGAACATGGGTCATATGCTCCATGCCTGTAGCAATTACAATGTCGGCATTTCCAGTCATAATCTCCATAGCTCCAAGGTGTATGGCGGTCATCGAAGAGCCACATTGTCTGTCAACAAAAAAAGCTGGGACTTCAACTGGAAGTTTAGCCAACATGACAATTGAACGCCCTCCATAGGTCCACTGTTCCCAAACACCAAAGGCGCTTGCAGCGATGACTTCAGAAATTTCCGAGGGATTAACACCAGTTCTTTCGATAACTTTTTGGATAAGCATTGCAACAACATGGTCCATCCTCAGCGGGTTAAATTTGTCCCTTTCCGGTTCCCTTGGCCTAGACCTTGAAAACGGCGACCTTAGATAATCCACCAAAACAACTTTCCGCATTAACTTATTCCTCCCTATTCAAGAAGTCAAAATTGAAGCGTAGAAACATTTAAGTTTTTCAATAATTTCTTCATATTCATAACGGCCAATTTTTGGAAAAGGCTTAAATTTCACACGCTGGTTTGTAATAGAAGGAGGATCTGAGATGGGAAGAGTTAAAGATGGCTACCGGGAATTTACGGAAAGAGCAAACAGTGTCGCCGAGGCGAAAAACCTTATGGCTGGATGGAACAAGGTTATACAGTTCATAGTGGAGGGCGAAGGTGAATTTTACATAAAATTTGAAAATGGAGTGGCAACATTCCATGAAGGGAGACATGAAAAACCCGATGTTATATTGAAAGGGCCTGAAGAAGTTTTCTACAAAATGCTAATGCGAGAGCTGGATCCTACAAGAGCCTATTTCGCCAAACAGTACACGATTGAGGGCTCCATGTCTGATGCAATGAAATTCTCCCGAATTGGCGCAGCTGTGGCAAAAACTGTTTAAGACTACCACCTCTCTTTTCTTCCTTTAAAACAAGAGGTGCTATTTGAAAGGACAAAAACATGTTTAAGTGATATGATTATTGACCTTAGCTGCGCATACTTTTATTCTCCTCTTTGCAGCCAAGCTAATATTGTGATCAGCCAAAGGTAGCCAAAAATTATTGCTGCAATGCCTGCTGCTAAACTGTGATTAAGTCCTAAAAGAATTGCTGGGATATTTAGGGCGCAATACCCAAGAATTATTGAGAAAACGGTGAGTCGCGAAACCTGTAGGCTTATCCTCATTAGGGCTATTCCCTCAAACGTTAAGAGAGCACCAACTATTATTGTCAGCAGACCTGATAAAACCGGGTCGAAGCTTATTGTTCCAGCCCCAACAGTGAAGACTATTCCCCTGCCAGTTGCGAGCCCGAAAAAACCTAAAGCGCTGAGTGCTGTTCCCAAAAGTATAGATAAACCAATTCCAGCCTGAATCAAATTGAGGTAGGTGCTTCTAGATAAGCTGATTTTTTTAATCCTCTTAATTTTTGAAATTTTTGAAGTTAGGCCTTCAAGAATCATCTTCAATTTCAACAGCTCCTAGATTTTGCCTTCCCTAATTTTAGGCGCAAAATCAAAAAGAGAACGGGGAGGCATTAAGCTTTTTCACCTTGCAGCTTGAAAATTTCCTCTCTGAGCCTTTTATGGTCTACCTTTCCCACGTCTGTCTTTGGAACTTCGCCTCTGAACTCCACAATTTTCGGAACTTTATAGTGGGCGAGCCTTTCCTCACACCACTTTATGACCTCTTCCTCCGTGAGTTTCCCTCTGTAGTCTGGATGTGGAACAACTATGGCCTTTATCTTTTGCCCAACCTCTGGGTCTGGCACACCTATAACAGCGGCCTCTTTTATCTTAGGATGTTGGTATAAGACTTCTTCCACCTCATGCGCATAAACTGACAGCCCCTTATACTTTATTAGGTCCTTCTTTCTCTCGACGAAGTAGAAGTATCCCTCCTCATCCATCCTCACCATGTCGCCTGTTCTAAACCACCTCATGCCCCTCGCTTCAAAGAAACACTTTGCATTTTCTTCAGGCTTGTTTAGGTACTCCCTCATTATCTGCGGTCCGCTTAAAACAAGTTCTCCAACCTCGCCTGGGGGTAGAAACTCATCTTTCTCCGGGTCAGCAACAGCCGCATATGTACCTGGCAGCGGAATTCCGAATGAGCCCGGCTTGTTTCTTCCCGGTGGGTTTGTATGGGACACAGCCGTTGTCTCAGTTAAGCCATAGCCTTCATGTATCTCACGTCCGGTGAATTTAATCCATAGTTTCCTTGTTGCTTCGTGAAGGGTGTCGGCTCCGCAAAATAGATATTTAATCTTCTTCCAATTTATCCTCTTCGTTTTAGGGTGGTCCACCAAGTATTTGTAGAGTGTTGGAACTCCATAGAAAAGCGTCACGTTATAGTCTTGAATGGCGTCGAGTATTTCGTCTAAATCTGGTTTGGCAAATAGTATGCCTGTGCCACCGCGGAAGGCGCCTGTCAACATAATAACGGATTGCCCGTAAATGTGGTAAAAAGGTAAGGCGGCTATGCCGCATTCTTTCCCGTCTTCTATGTCCGGAAACATGGTCTTCATTTGTTCCTGCAATGCAACAATGTTTCTGTGGGTTAAAACGGCCCCTTTGGGGTCGCCTGTTGTTCCGCCGGTGTAGGGCAGAACTGCGACGTCGTCAGGTGAAATTTTGACCTCTGGGGGTTTTGGCGGATACTTTTCTAAAAGGTCTTGGAAGTATAAAAGTTTGCCTTCTTTCTTTACTTCAGCTGTTACTGGTTTTCCAACAAGTCTGGCGGTTAGGCTTTGGCGGCTAGGCAAATATTCCTCTATACTTGTTATTATCACGTGTTCCAGTGGGGCTTCTTCTATGGCTTTTTCAACTTTCTCATAGTGGAGGTCGAGGCAGACTATGGCTTTTGCTCCGCTGTCTCGGAGTTGGTAGGCGATTTCTCGTGGTGTATAGAGGGGGCTTATTGTGGTGGCGATTGCCCCTAACCGCAGAATGCCAAAGTATGAGATTATGAATTGGGGGCAGTTTGGCAAGTATATGGCGACAACATCGCCCTTTCTTATGCCTAAATCGTGTAGGGCTGTTGCAAATCTCAGGAAGGCCTCGTGCAATTCCTTAAACTTTATTTTTCTTCCGTAGAAAACCACTGCAACTTTGTCTGCCCATTTTTTGTAGCTTTCCTCAACTTTTTCTATTACGGTTGTTTCTGGAACATTTATGTCTAGGGGTGTGCCTGGACGGTACCATTTTGTCCATGGCCTTTTTAAGTATTCTTCCAAGGCCTGGTCTGATTTGGATTTCGTCATTTAACCTTCTCCCCTTTTCTTGGGGTTTATTTTATGATCGTTATACATTTTATACGCCTATATACATTTCTCTTAGATCTTCGTTTTCTAATAGTTCTTTAGGTGTTCCTTGAGCAGCTATCCTTCCATGCGTTAGAACATATCCTCGTGATGCGAGGCTGAGAGCTATACTTGCGTCTTGTTCAACTAGAAGTATTGTCACTCCGGATTTCCATATCTCTTTTATGCTGTCAAAAACTTTCTGTTTTGCTAGGGGGGCTAGGCCTAGAGAAGGCTCATCTATCAAGAGCAGTTTTGGTTTGGCCATGAGGGCTCTTGCTATTGCAAGCATTTGTCCTTCTCCCCCGCTGAGGGTTTGAGCCATCTGGTTCTTTCTCTCCTTAAGAATTGGGAAAAGTTGGTAGACTTGTTCTAAGTTCTTCTTTATTTCTTCTTTGTCCTTTATGAGGTAGCTTCCCATTATTAGGTTTTCATAAACTGTCATTTCGGAAAATAGCCTTCTCCTTTCTGGGCAGTGGATTATTCCCTTTTTAACTATACTCCATGGCCTCAAATTCTCTATTCTTTCATTTTCGAAGATTATTTCGCCCATTAAGTGGGCTTTTTCTCTTCTTATTCTTTGAAGCTCTCTCAAGGTGCCTGAAATCGCTTTTAACAACGTCGTTTTTCCAGCTCCATTTGGTCCAACCACAGCAACAAGCTCGCCTTTTTTAACGGTTATGCTAACGTCATTTAACGCCATCGCTCCGTCATAGTGTACCGTTAAATTTTTAACTTCCAGCATTATATCGCCTTCCCAAGGTAGATTTCTATTACTTTTTTGTTTTTGGCTATTTCCTCGGGTGTTCCCTCTGCTATTAATTCTCCATTGTGCATAACCAGAACTCTTTTAACAAGTTTCATAAGGGCGTGAAGTTTATGCTCAACTATCACTATCGTGTGGCCGTCAAGATGCATTCTTTGAAGAGATTTAACCATGTACTCTGTCTCCACAGGATTCAACCCACCAAAAGGCTCGTCCAATAAAATTATTTCAGGCTCAAGAGCCATAGCCCTCGCTATCTCCAAACGTTTTAAATCCCCATGAGACAAGTTTTCCGCAGGCTCAAGTGCCATATCAGATAAACCCACATCCTCAAGCATCTCCATAGCCTTTCTTTCCGGAGTTTTAATCCATTCAATTCTTCTTCTGCCTCTATATGATTGCAACGCCACAAGCACATTCGCTATTGTGGGCAAGCGTCTAAAGGGCCTAACAATCTGAAAAGTTCTTACAAGCCCCTTATTTGCTATCTTATAGGGCGGCAGCCCAGTAATATCCTCACCCCTAAGCAGTACTTTCCCAGAATCAGGCTTCAAATATCCAGTTATGAGGTTGAATAATGTTGTTTTCCCAGCTCCGTTGGGGCCTATTATTCCAACCATTTCGCCTTCTTCAACCTGAAAACTCACATCATTAACAGCTACCAGGCCTCCGAACCTTTTCGTTAATTTTTCAACCTCTAAGAGGCGCATGCTCTCCCCCGAAAACTATCTTTTTTCTTTTTCAATTTCCTCGATTTCTCGTGGTTTTTCCAGATCTTCAAGTTTTTCTACTATGGTTCTGCCAATCCCTCTTGGCCATTTTAACAGGAGTATTACCACGATTACTGTAAAAATAAGTGTTCGTGTAAAGTCGTCGATCTTGAATATTGATTTTAATATGAAGCTATCTAAAAAGGTGTAGATGTAAGCCCCAACCAAAGGACCGTAAATTGTTCCCATTCCCCCAAGAACAGAAACTATTATCGGGACGAATGAATAAGTTGACGATAGAAATGTCGGAGAAGCCCTCCTTTGAAAAAGGTCGCTATGAGCAGCTATTCCTCCAGCTAGGCTTGCAAAGAGTCCGCTTATGACAAAGGCCATTATACGATATTTTGAAACATTTATGCCGCATGCTTTTGCTGCTAAATCATCGTCAAGTATTGAGACAAAAGTTATTCCGGTTTTTGAATAGGCAATTTTATAGATAATCACAGCTGATAGCACCATTAAGGCGAATGAGAGATAATATTCGGCGAGCCATCGTTGCGTGTAAGTTAAAGTTGGGAATATCCTTGGAAGATTTTTTATTCCTGCATCCTTGCCCAACTCTGGAAAATATTTGACAATGCCTGTCATGACCACCGGAAATGCAAAAGTTACTATGGCGAAGTACGGACCTTTAACTCTCAGGCATGGGAAACCTATTAAAAATGCTATTCCAACACCGCTAAGCACACCTAATGGGATTGATATTAAAGGTTGCCATCCTAAATATTTGAAGATTAAAGCTGTCCCATACGCGCCTATTCCGAAAAAAATTGCATGGCCTAAGCTTGCTTGTCCGCTGCGAACTAAAAAGTCCCAGCTTACCGCGAGCACTGTGATAAAATTTAGGGATATTAGTGGTTGAAGCATGGTTGTGGGCAAATTGAATAACGGTAAAAGTGAGAATAATATGAGGGAGAGAAATGCAAACATTCTCGGAGGAATATCATATATATGTGTCCCGAAACTTGTGTATGCTTTTCTTAAATACCTTCTTATTGGCATTTTCGCTCACTCCATCTCTATACGTTTTCCGAAAAGACCTTTTGGTCTTGCGACAAGTATCAATATCATAATTATAAAGGGCGCTATGGGCATTAATGATCCTGCCTGCGGGAAGCGAGATTCAATGATTGCATATACATAGCCGAATATTAGGCCTCCAATCAACGTACCCTTTAAACTCCCTAAACCACCGAGAATTACGATGGAAAAGGAGTAGGCCATGTATTCAACCCACATAAGAATGCTTGCTGGTTCCGAGTATGCTGAAATTTTTAAAACAGATGCTATACTTGCGAGTCCAGCTGCTATTCCCGCTACTAGAATGTACATTTTCTCTATGCTCACTCCCATCAGCATAGCTGCTTCTAGGTCTTGTGATAATGCTCTTATAGCTGTTCCAACTCTTGTCTTAACCGTAAAGATCCATAATCCTATAAAGGATGTTAGAGAAACTATTGCTGCAATCAGTCTGTCAATTTCAATATTCACATTCCATAAAGTAAATGTTTCACTTATTATGGTTGGAATAGGATATTGAGCGGCCCAAACCGGTCCCATTATTAGGTACACTATTTGCTGAAATATTATGCAGCCAAATAAAGATACTATTAAAATTGTAACCTCGTCCCCTAACACTTGATGTAAAGTCAGTCTATAATATATGCATCCAATAATTCCTGTAATTATAGCAGTCGCTAAGAGTGCAACTATTGGAGTTAAATGTGAAAACTCAGAAGGTATACTATATGTTAGTAGCTTATACAAGTTGCCGAATATATATGCCCCTATCATAAAAAATGCGCCATGAGTCAGGTTGACTACGCCAGAAACTCCGTATATCAAGGAGAATCCCAATGCAATGAAGGCGTAAATTATGCCTGATATGGTTCCGAGGATGATTATATCAATCATAGTTTTCGCCTTTAATTCTACTTTTAACGCAAACGTTTGTTTTATCGATTATATCCAACAGTTCTTTTAGTAGTTAATGAATTTTTATGGCATTAATAAATTTAAGCTTTAAGCCTTTCAATAAAACCTTTCAATAAAAAGGGGGAGTTAAGCTTTTATGGTAAAGGCCACTGAGGCGCTTCGTTTCCAAATTTAAGAGCTATCGATACACAATCAAATATGTCTATCGTGCCATCTGCATTTACGTCAGCTTCAAGGTCGTAGGTAGGTTCTCCAGCGTTACTTCCGAAAGATAAGCCTACTTTGACTATGTCAAAAATATCCACTTTTCCATCAAAGTTTAAGTCCACGTCTGCAAACTCATACATCCATGTAGGGATTAAAGTTTTTCTTGAATATGGCTTGTCTATGGGGGATACAACCTGCATTATTCCTTTAACCCATTGTATGACGAAACCCCTAACATAACCGTAGGGCTTGTTATCTACTACTGGCCAGAGGGGACCATAGTCAATAGAGTATATGTCGTGGTTTGTAGTGAACTTGAACAGGCCTGTTATTGGAACAAACTCGTGAGTTTCAAGATATTGCACTATGTTTGCTGGATTTAGGCCGACAGCTTCTATGGTTTCTTTTATGGTATATATAGCGTTGTAGGCTCCTGCGGCTGTGTATATGGGCCAATATTCAACGCCGTACTTTTGTTTTGTATACGCGAGGAAGTTGTCCCAGAAAACTTCAGAGTATCCTGGAACGATAGGAGTTCTTGTTCCACCCCAGTTTACAACTATTTCGTATTCACATTTGCCCTCAGTTAACGCCCAGTGCTGTTGAAGTTGTCCCAAAACATTTATACCTACAGGGATTGCTGGAACTTGTAGCTCTCGCCACTGTTTAATTAACGGGTTACCTGGTCTGCCTGAAAACACGAATATCATTATCCTGGCCCCGCTATCTTTAACCGCATTTAGCCAAGTTGAAAAGTCTGTTGCGGCTTCGGGTACTCTCGCATAGTATGCCAGCGTCACATTTGGACCCAGAACGTACGGATAGTATACTGTTAGGGGTCCTACCATTGGCAATGTCCATTGAAGGTCTTCAAGAAGTACAGCGAACTTGACTGGAAAGCCATATATTTTTCCAAGCTTCTCAACCAGATAATACCTTATATAAGCACAGAAGGTCTTGAAAAGCGCAGTCGAATTAATCGGCATGACTCTAAACGTCCACTTATATCTTGTGTAGTTTTCAGGCTTTGTTAAGTCGCGGCAAAGCCAGTCTGTTGATGCTCCATTAATAAAGAATAATACAGGCGTATGGCTCGGATCCTCATTCCAGTCCATAACAGTCTCAATTATTGGGTCGGTAACTTCTGTTCTGAACCCGCCAATGATGAATTGTGCACCTTGCATGAGGAGGGTGGTAACAGCCTCTACAGCCTTTGTTGGATTTGGCAGCCCAGTTTCTGGATCGATTGCCCATTCATTCTCGAAGAGTAGCTCGATATTACGACGTGTTCCATCCGGTAATCTTATGCCCCCAGCATCATTAATTTCTTTAGCAGCCAACTCTGCGGCCGGCTTCATGCCAGAAGGTTCCCAATGCGGCAGACCCGTAGGACCTATAATGCCGATTTTTATTGTTTCCTGAGCAAAGGTTGTTCTGGTCAAGGCAACGGTAGAGAGTAGCAGCAAAGGAATTAGAAACAAAGTCATCTTCCTATTCATTTCTCCTTCCTCCATTATAATTGAATTACCTTAGGCATATTTAAATTTTATTTAACATTGTTCTAGTCGAAATTATCATGCAACTTTAAACTAAAAGGAAAAATGTAGGAAAAACTAATTATTTTTCAATTCCAGCTAAATGCTTGGCTATACGCTTTTTCTCCTCGAAGTCATAAGTAGCCGTTATGGCTATTTCTTCCATTACCGGCGAGCCTCCACCATGAACACCTGCGATGGCTGCAACCCCACTTAGTGAAGAGCAGAGCATGTCGGATAGGAAGCGGAAGCACATGTGGATGTTCTCTGGCGGGACATCCGCTTTTCTCATAATATATTTTTCTAAAAGGTGCTTAGTTTCTGGGTTTGCGAAGTCTCCCTCGAAGGGCAGCGTAGCCGGTAACCCTCCAGCCAAATCCGTTAATATCTCATACTCATGGTAAATGTTCAATCCGGCATGTCTCCTACCCACATTCGCGTAAACAGTATTCGGAATAAAGCTTCCAGACTCATGTTTTTGCCCCTCAACAGCCGAGGCTATACCAGCCGCGTAAACAAGCTCTGCCACGCTTACCAATTCAGCCAATTTAGACCTAACATGATGCTTATCAGCTATACCTTGATACTCCGCTACGAGAGCTGCGGCGCCCGTCACAATATCCGTCATTGCAGGCTTACACCCAGTATAGCTGTGCCTATGATAAAGAGCAAAGCCATGAGCTAACAAAGCCGCAAAAGGCCACTCGCCACACATGAAAACCCTCTCCCATGGGACAAAAACGTCTTCGAAAACTACAAAGGAGTCTGCAAACCCGAACTCCGACACAGGAGCCTTAAAAATTTTCCTAGGCCTAGGGTTCGCCACATGAGTTATCAACTTAACGCCCTCAGCGTCAGCTGGAACGGCAAAAGCCACAGCATAGTCAGCATCTTCCTCCCTCATCGCCCTCGTCGGCAAACAAATAATCTCATCAGCAACGGCAGCCATTGTAATATGATTTTTTGCACCCCTTACAATAATACCGTCGCTGCGTCTCTCGACAACACGAACATACAGGTCTGGATCCTTCTGCTCATGAGGCCTCAAACTTCTATCGCCTTTAACATCCGTCTGTGCACAAGCAGCGGTTAAGTCATTTTTCTGGAAATATTCCAAATACCTAACAAACCTCTTATGGTATTCCGTGCCGTAAGCCTTATCTAACTCGTAGGTGACAAAGTTAAGCGCATTTATGGCGTCGCATCCCATGCACCGCTGAATACAACCCCCAGTGAGGTGGCAAGCCTTTCTAATCATCTTCTGCTTCCTCAACAAATCTTCAGCGCTCCTGTTGATGTGTGTAAAACGATTTATTGTTTCACCACTCAAATGCGAGGTCGCAGTTATTAAATCCTTAAATTTCGGGTCTTCCGGCAATTCAAAGGTCTTCGACAAAACCCTAATGGACGGCAGAAGCTCAGGATCGTCGCGTTCAACAAGCTTCCCATCAATATACACGTTTTTCCTCATTTTCCGAAGCTTATCAACATACTCTTCAGGGCTCCTCATATTCATCACACAACCTCTTTTATCCATACAAGATAAATAAAAGTAACGTATTTAAAACAAAGGGGGTTCAAGGATTGAGATAAGAAAGATCGCGGTAAGGGTGCAAGTGCTATGGGACATGGAATTGCGCAAGTCGTTGCAATGTCAGGATTTGAGGTTAAGATGTCGCTGAAGAATTCCTTGAAAGAGGATGGAAAACATTCAATGGAGCATAGGCAAATTCGTTGAAAAAGGGAAAAGTATCACCACACGAGGCAGAAAAAGCTTTAAAGAGAATAAAAACAACAGTCTCACTTGAAGAGACTGTAAGAGACGCTGATTTCGTAACTGAAGCAGTCCCAGAAAACCTAAGCCTTAAACAGTAAGTCTTTAGGAAATGGATGCCTATGCGCCACAACACACACGATTTTAGCCACAAACACAAGCGCCCTTCCCATCACTGAAATTGCAGCTGCAACAAAGCGTCCAGAAAAAGTTTGGAAAGGAACGGTGCTTTGCAAAAAGGGTGTGCCAGGATTTATAGCCAACAGAGTGACGGCGCTAGGCCAAAACCTCATTATAATATCTACAACGGCGAATACACTATTGAAGAGGTTGACGACGCAGCCATTTACAAAGCTGGAATGCCCATGGGATATTTGCACTTTCAGATACAGGCTTAGACATAAACTATAGTGTTCTAAAGTTTATGCCCTTAGGGTTTATTCCCAAACTGCTGATAAACTCCTCCAATATTTTATTAAACTCCTTTGGTTTTTCCAGTATCACCATGTGGCCAGCATCATCCAGCACCTTTAACGTTGAATTTGGAATGTTAGCCCTCAAATATTCCGAAAACTTGACAGGAGTAAGTAGGTCGTCTCTGCCGCAAATTATAAGCGTTGGCAATTTTATCTTGTTTAAACTATCCATAACATCAAACTTGTCGCAAGCCTCAAAATCACCATAAAATACATCAGGCTTCACCCTTTTCATAATTTCTACTGCTTTATTCTTTATCTCAATTGGTGTTTTTTCGGAAAAGGCGTACTTTTTCATCAATTCCAATACGTTGTCGTAATTTCTTTTGATCTCCTCAAATATTATTGGTGCAACTCTCAACTTTGCCCCTGTGCTGACTAGAACAATAGCCCTCAAATATTTAGGATAGGTCAGTGCGAACTTCTGGGTGATCGCTCCGCCCATCGAATGACCAATCATAATGAAGTCTTTTAAGCTTTTTTCGTCGCATAACCGCTTTACATCTTCAACGTACTCTTCAATAGTTCTTCTCCCCTTTCCAGCATAATGACCCGGCAAGTCTATGGCAATTGCATTACTAAAATAATTTATTTGATTCTCCCAAATCTCATGGTTTCCGCCGGCACCGTGAATAAAAAGCAGAGTTACGCCCACTATTCCACCTCTTTTATCCTTCTTTCTCTTCCCTAAAATAGCTTACAATCTGATCTATGCAGGAATAGGAGCTTTTAACTTTGGTGGCATCTCCGAGAAATGTGAAATTCCAAAGAACTACCGTTTGCGCTCCAGCTTTCCTATAGGCGTCTAATTTTTCAATGACGTCTTCTATGTTTCCCCAAATAAAGCTCTCTTGAACAACTTCTAACGGGACACTCTCAATAGCCCTCATAATTTCTTCTCTCTTGTACCTTGCTGGGACATAATCCGTAAGGGGATAGAAATTCTCCCCTAGTGGATGTTGATAGCCAAGCCTCTCGTATGTTTTAGCTGGGGTTAGCAGAGCCCCAGCTTTTATTACTGGAGCCTCTCTCATCAGCCGTAAACATTCATCCCTTCTTTCATCAACTATGAGGTTCAAATAGACACCTCTCTCTATTTCTTCAAAATTTCTTCTATTTTTATGGCATTCCACTTTGATGATGTTAAGTCTTTCGCTGTACTCTTGGGGGGTTAGGCCTGTTGGAAGCCAACCATCTCCATATTTAGCTGTAATTTTGCACATTCGCTCTCCAGACCCGCCGATCCAAATGGGCGGCCTTTTTACCAACGGCGGCAACTCGAAAACAGCTTCTCTCAATTTGAAGAATTCTCCATCAAAGTTGAGGAGCTCATCTCTTTTGGCTCCCCAGAGAAGCTTTATCACCCTTATTGCCTCTTCAAGCCTGCTTACAACTTTTTCATATTTTAGGCCGTATGGCTCCACATTTTCAAGTTCCCCCGCCCCCATGCCTAAAATCACTCTACTATTGGTTATGTGCTCTAGAGTTGCGTAACTTTGCGCCAGCATGGCGGGGTGATGTCTTATGGCTTCGGTGACAGCGCTTCCTATCCTAATTTTTTGCGTTGATGATGATGCAACTGCTATAGAAAGTGTGGTTTCAAAAAATGTGTGGGGGCTGTAAGCTGCAAGCGGGCCAACAACGTCAGGCGTCCATATAGTCTGAGGAAACCATCCCATTAAATGATCTGGAAACCATATGGAATCGTAACCTTTCTCCTCAACTCTTTTGGCTATTCTCGCAACATTTTCGATGGGAGGAAATGTTGGTCCAACAACACCAATACGTAACATAGAGAAAGGATTGTTGAGTTTAGTATATTAAGACTTCGCGTGTCATCGTCCTTTAAAAGCTGGCTGCCTCTTCTGGTCTTCTGTGCTAAAGCAAAGCTCGAAGAGATCAGCTTCGCATTTTAAGCCTTCATTGAAGTTTGTGTCCATAGCTCTGTTAACAGCTATTTTAGAAGAGCCAAGATAATCGGGCTTCCTTTTAGAAGCTCTCCAACGAGGCTATTAACTTCCTCCATCTACTTTGTTAACCATTCCAAGTCTGTAGGCTTCCTGGGCTGTTATTGTTTTTCCTGTGAATATCAGTTTATCAGTTCCTTTGCAATTTTCTCCCCTACAAGCCTGTGCAGTATTTGTGTGCCTCCACCTCCGGTATCACTCCAACCCTTATTTCAGCTTGCCCAAAGTTGCATTTTCTGAAGCTATTACGATATCACATGCCATTGCTAGTTCGCAGCCATCTCCCGATTTTTGACTGCAACTTCGGCCAGCTGCTCCTTAGTCGTACCGTACTTAGTCATATGGGCTGTTGCAAATAAGGCATAATAACTGTTGAAACTCGTGCCGAACATGTGAAATTCCCATAAATAGCAGCCGCGTCCTCCAACCACAGTAGATGTAGGAGTATCAACCTCACACATTTTTCAACGCCAACAGCAATAGCGGTGTCAACAAGCCCAGAGGCAATAGCATTATAAACCTAAAGAGAGTAACACTGCTTGATGACATGCTGCCTCAACTCCTAAGGGGCCATTGGAAGCTAACCCCACATACTCATTAATAAGCGGTGCAGGATACATGTCGTAAAGTCGATTCCCCGCGGTGCCAACAACGCTCAATTCAATTTCCCCTTGTGTTATTCCAGTATTTTCAAGTGCCTTTTTAATAGCTTCAAAAGCTATTTCAGGATGTGTTGCGTCAGACCGCACTCCAAATCTTGAATTTCCAACGTCGACAATGGCTACACAATTCATAAATAACATCTTAAAACAGTCCTTTAGAGTTGATGACAGCAAGATATATGACTTTCGCTCGTCCTTTTCGTCGTTTCTTGATATTGTGCAATTTTTAAAATATATTCGTTAATGAGAAAGTGAATCGAGAATACATATGGAAAATTCATTATTCTTATAAAATAGCCTTTAGAAACTTAATAGGGGTTTTATATGGAACGTGTTCCAACGGGCATCAATGGCCTAGATGCACTTATTGAAGGAGGCTTCCCAAGGGGAAGTCTTATTCTTTTAGCTGGAAACCCTGGAACTGGCAAAACAATTTTTGGAATGCAATTTCTCTGCCTAGGAGCAAAAGATTATGGTGAAAATGGAATATATGTCTCCTTTGCGGAAAGCAAAGAAGTCATTTTCCAAAATATGTCTAAAGTTTTTGGGTTTAACATTGACGAAAAATTTGAAAACGTAAAAGTCTTGGATTTCACCACAGTTACGGAAAAGGGATTACCAACAGTTCTTGAAATGATTCTCCATGAAGTTGCAGCGTTAAACGCTAAAAGGCTCGTTATTGACTCTTTCAGTGCCATGGCCCAAGCTTTTGAGGAACCTATTGAGGCGAGAAGCATACTTCATAACATTTTCACAAAACTTGTAAGGCAAATGGGATGCACAACACTTCTTATCGTAGAGGCCCCAACTGGGAGCGAAAAATTAGGCATGGGTATCGAAGAATTTGTTGCAGATGGTGTCATCGTTCTTAGGAGAGACTATTACAACGGCATGCTTATTAGGGAGATTGAAATCCAAAAATTACGAGGAACAAAACTTAAGCAGCAAAAATTTCTCTTTACACTCAACAATGGTTTCAAAGTTTTACATCCATTTGCCGTTAAAAAATCCGAGAATTCTCCGAAATTTGAGGCGCAAAAGGGAACCAAAACCCACTATCCAAGCGGAATACCAGAACTCGATGAAATTTTAGGTGGAAACGGCTATCCACGAGGGTCCTCAGTGCTTTTTGAGTTAGGAGATAATGTACCATTTGAAGCCTTAGACGCAATAATTCTCCCAACGATTGCAAATTTTCTATTAAGGGATAGGGGCTTCATGACTGTTCCTCCAATCGGGTGTGATCCAAGCGAAATCAAGGAAAAGATAATTTCTTTTATAGTTGATGAGAATAAGTTTAACAGGCAAGCTAAGATACTCCTTTTTCCAAATCCCCTAGTTGACTCAAACGTACCTTACGTCATGATTTGGAAAGATCCATTAATAGAAAAATTAGATCCTGTGCAAAACTTCAACCTCTATATCGAAAACTCAATGGATTTAGCCGCTAAGCTTGGAAAAAACATACTGCACGTTTTAAACGTTGATAATCTAACATTTCTGGTTTGGGGGACTGGTCCTATGGCTTTTTCCGCCATAGGAAGATCTGTAATTGCAAACAAGAATGGAAAAGACTTAATGTTGTATGTAGCGACCCCGAGTTCCTCTGAGGTGATAAGGATTTTGGCCGACGTTTTGAACATGCACTTCAAACTAGAAGAGAGGGATGGAGCAATTATATTTTATGGGAAAAAACCTAAAACTATTATTTACGTTATAGAACCAGACGACACCAGAGGATGTCGAGTCAGACTCAATCCAATCGTTTAGTCCTTGAAATTTCCGCTCAATTCTTGTAGACATTTACGTTCCGTTTTTACTCATTAAATCGAAGCAAGGCTTAAACAAAAACTATATCAAGTTCGCTGGGTGTCTTGCCATGGGGTGATTATTCAAGATGGGTGAGGAGAAAGGCATTAAAGGTTTTAGAGTGGGTGAAAGAATTTTCGCCAAAGAGAACAATCACCGAAGCTGATATGTCATGTTCGCTGGAATTTCAGATTACTGGACTGAACTTCACACAAATGCCGAATATATAATGAACAGCCCTTTCGGCCAAAGAATAGCCCATGGAATGTTAACCTTAAGCATAGCTTCTGGACTAGCCCTACGAGCAACGCAAAGAAAGCAATTTTAGGTTATGGCATTTCTTGGAATGGATAATGTCAAGTTTACCGCCCCTGTTTTTGATAGTGACACTATAAGGTTGAGTCAGAAGTCCTCGAAGCAAGGTTTAGCAAAAGTAGACCTGGTGTAGGATATTAAAGTTCAGAAATATCGTGAAAAATCAGAAAGATGATGTTGTTGCAACGTACGAAACAGCCTTAATGGTACGAACACAAGCGAAATCAGAGATAGGATAAAACCACATAAACTGTAAAAATCCAAAATATTGAAGGTTTAAATCCGGGAAGACATAACCACATTTTGACGAGGGAGAGGATGTCAAATCTTGAGTGCACCATATACTTAGAGAAGAACTCTATTGCTTGGATCACGCTAAACCGTCCAGAGGTGCTCAATGCCTTAAACAGAAAGTTGTGGCGGGAAATATACGAAAACCTAGACCGAGCGGAGAAAAATGAAAATGTTAGAGCTATAGTTATAACAGGCGCCGGCAAAGCTTTCTGCGCCGGCGACGACATTAAGGAAGTTTTTAGCCTTAGAACTCCAGAAGAAGTCGAAGCCTTCTTTTGGAATTTTGCAGCACCAACCATAACGAAGATTATTTCATTGCCCAAACCTGTAATCGCGGCTGTTAATGGGTACGCCTACGGAGGAGGTTGTGAAATTGCAATGCTTTGCGATTTGGTTGTCGCCTCTAAAAACGCTATGTTTGCCGTTCCAGAAGCACTTATCGGGGCTATTCCACCAATAGCATCCATAATAGGCGCATTTATCATTGGAAGGCTTAACGTAAGCTGGATGATGCTAACCGGTGAACCCATTACGGCTGAAGAAGCAAAGCGTATAGGGCTTGTGAATGAGGTCGTCCCTCATGAGCAATTGTTATCGGCAGCGGAAAGAATGGCAAAGTCTACTATGAGAGCTGCTCCATCATCGATTAAAGCTATTAAAAAGCTGGCAAACCTAAACTTCGACCAAGAAAAGCTGAAAAAGGCTGTTGAAGAACTAATTAACATTGTGCAGACAGAGGAGGGAAGAGAGGGACATAGAGCTTTCATAGAAAAGAGGCCGCCAAAGTGGTCCGTGCCCTTTACTGCCTATTAAACATCATTGGATATTGCACACAAGCAATAGTAGCGTCCTTACCATGAATTAGCTGGGCTTTTTCAACGGCTTCCTCAATATTTTTTGTCCAAACGAAGCCTAGATGCTTAACAAGTTGGGGGTCCCGTGCCCCGGCTATGAAAACTTGACCAACATGTTGCAAGCGTTTAAGAGGATGCAGAGCAAGTATGCCGTGGACTGGATGGAAAGCGTAGCTGAAGCGATACTTGACGATGTAGTCTTTTCTAGTGGCAAATTGCTCGCATACTTCTGCATAATCTCGTTTGGATCCAGCGAGGTCGTAAGAACATGCTCCCATATTTCACGATGGGTCGGGTGGTGGATGTCGTCCCATTGGTTAGGGCATGGAGTGGCGATAATTACACTACATCCGGGTTTTCCAATAGCCTCGATAATGCCGCCCAAATAACCTAAGCCTGTTGATATAAGGGTTAAAATTGGCGTCATCGAAGCAAAAGACGCGTAAGGACTCCAGTTTGGAATGCCGTAGCAGACGATATCTGCCTTTTCTTCAAGTAGATCCCTCCTAGGAGGCATATGCGCCCTTAAAGTTTTCAATGCTTCCTTCCTTGTTGAAGTTACAGACCCAGCCCATATGCGGGCAACTTCAAAGGGGTTTGCTAACAAAGTTTCCAATTTTAAAATTTTTTCAGGTCCAAGCTTAGACTCTGTGAGGGCACCCATTTCGTTCAAAATATCATGCATAGGATTTTTGACGAGCGACATGGTCATAATTTCAGGGGTATGGTGCCAGCGAATAGAACGCCATGTCGAAAGCCCAACGCATATGGACTTCCATCCACCGTTAAATCCGGTGGATAGCGTATTAACATATATCGTAAGATCAGAATCCACGACTAGCCGATTGATTTCAACATCATAACCAGAAGGTGTCTTACCAAGGTGAACAATACCTTCCGGATCTTCAGCATCGTGGCACAAAATTCTATCTCTGAATTCTTCAATGATTGGGGTTCCAAGTATAGTTTCAAGTTCAGAGAGGCGGAACTTTCGGTGCAAGGCATTAGCACATAACAATGTTATCTGATTTTTGCTAATGCCAATCCTCCTTAGCTCCTCCAAAATTGTTGAAATAGCATTTTCCCAAACCGGGGCATAACATGGAATAGTCGGATCATCGAAGGCTATCAATATTTTCCAATGTGGCTTAACAAATTCTCTTAAAGGCTTTGCATCTAGAGGGCTACGTAAAGCTTCATCTATGGCCAACTTTAAATCCTTAACAGGCTCCAGCGGAATTCCTGAAACAGGCTTTATTAAACGTGTAGTGTCGGGTAGCGTAACATTAATCCATTCATCACCAAAAACAAGCTCTACTCTCATCTAATAATCCCCATTTCAAATGGTATAAACTCTGAAAATTTATTCTTTTCCAGTGAGGCTGTTATGGCATGGTTCCAATAAACTTTCTCGGCTTCATCTTCCTCTTTTCAAGAAAGTCTTTACATCTTTCCCTAAATTCCTTGGAAGCCCAAACCATCGATGTAATGTCCGCTGCCATCATGATGTTTAGCATTGAAAGGTTTGTCCAAAAATTTAGCCCTGACTTGATAACCTTAAAAGCTTGTGGACTGACATTTTCAATAATTTGAAGCGCTAGTTTTCTAGCTTCTTCTTGAACCTTGATGTCTTCAACAACCCTATTAATGAGGCCTATTTGAAGAGCCTCCTTTGCAGAAAGAAGTCTACCGGTTAAAAGCATCTCTCTAGCCCTTTTCTCACCGACAATTAATGGAAGAAGTTGGACGCCTATTCCCATAGCTGTTGAGCCTACAATTACTTCTGGCTGTCCAAGTCTAGCAGATTCACCAGCAACAACAAAATCGCAGGCCATTGCAATTTCATGGCCTCCGGCAACACATACTCCATTAACAACGGCTATAACTGGTTTTCCCGTCTCCCTTAAAACTTGAATAACCTTTAGGTAAGCCTTCAGCCATCTAAGCCCTGCTTCAAAATTTTTCCGCTTTAGCTCCCTTAAATCGGCCCCAGCTGAAAAAGCTTTATCAACACCCATTATTAAAATAGCTTGAACCCCTTTATCTTTGTCAGCTTTCACTAAGGCTGAATAAAGCTCCTGCAGCATTCTCAGATCCAAAACATTGAGTTTCTCTGGTCTGTTCAGTTTTATCCATAAAAGTCTCTCATCTTGCGCATCTTTTTCCACAATAATCCTTTGATATTTCATCTCCCACTACCCCTAACATAGTAGGTGCGCCACCCGCCTTTACTTTCAGTCTTATATTTCGGGTCCCCGAGATATCCGCTTAATACAAGTTTCCTCAACGTTATCGGCGGTTTATATTGCGGTTCCCCCGTAATGCCGTATATATATTCGCCGATATGTAGTACTGTGTCTAGGCCTATAAGGTCCATAAGTTCAAAAGGTCCCATAGGATGCCTAAAAGCTAACTTTGTCATTTCATCTATGCTTTCCACGTCAGCTATTCCTTCCTCAAAAATCCTTACAGCCTCGAAAAGATATGCGGTGATAAAACGTGTTGTATAAAACCCCGGCCCATCCTTCACCTCAATCGGAGTTTTCCCAAGCTTTCTCGACAAATCTACAACCAAGTTCATGGTTTCTTTAGATGTAAGTGGTCCCCTTACAACTTCTATTAGAGGCATGACAGGTGCGGGGTTAAACCAGTGCATGCCGGCGAACTTATCTTTCCTTTTCACGGCCGAGGCAAGCTCTGCAATCATTATACTTGAAGTGTTCGAAGTGAAAACAGTTTTCTCTGGACACTTTTCATCAAGAATTTTGAAAACCTTTTTCTTAAGTTCCACTTCCTCCGGCACCGCCTCGATTATAAAATCAACATCCTTACAAAACTCGTTGTAATCCGTTGTTGTTTTAATCCTATTTACAATCTCTCTCTGACTTGCTCTGGCTAACTTGCCTTTTTCAACTAACGCTGCAAGTCCGAAAGGTCCTTCTATAATCTATTTTAGCGCCTTTTCCAACAAGCTCTCTTCAACATCAATTAGGGATACGTTGTAGCCCGCTTGAGCACATGTTTGAGCGATGCCCCGACCCATTACGCCAGCGCCCACAACTCCAATTATTTTAACATCCTCTATCTTCATTTGAATCCTCCGTAAAGATGTTATCAGCCTTGTTTCATAAAGATAAGATTTATCCTAACCTATTACGAAAGCTCTTTTGGTGGTGTTGAATGGCTAAAATTGATAGAATGGGGTTTGGATGGATTATCGTGAATGGGAAGAAACATCGACATGATGTTGTCATTTTTCCAAGCGGAGCTGTCAAAAAACGGAAAGGAGGGTTCCTAATGTTCGGTAGCCACACTTTTAAACGAGAGGAATTCGAGGAGCTTTTTAAAGAGAAAATGGATGTCCTAATTGTGGGAACGGGAACAAATGGTGTTGCAAAAATCTCCGAAGACGCAAAAAGCGTTATAGATAAGGCTAAGGTTGAACTGATGGTGCTTCCATCTCAAGAGGCTGTCGAAAAATTTAACGAACTCATACAATGTGGGAAAAAAGTTGGAGCAATAATCCATGTAACCTGTTAAAGGGAGATGTTAAAACCATAACGTTTTTATCTTTACAAGAGCTTAGATGGAAGGTGGTTCAATTGATAATAGATATTCATGTTCATCCCTTCTACAAAGAAAATAGAATTTTGAAGGAAATGGAAAGAGCTGGAATAGCTCGTGCAGTTTTATTAGCCGTTGATGCAGATCCTATGGACGTGGAAAAGCCAGAAATCAAAAACAAGTTAAGAGCCAGACATTTAGAGTCCGGTTCCATGGAATTTTGGGGCTTTAAACCGTTAACCATAGAAGACCAAATAAAAAGATTTTTCCAAGATCTAATCATCTACTATCCAGATCTTAAGAGTTCAAACCAGGAAATAGCCGACTTGGTAAAGAATCACTCTGACAAATTTATCGGGTTCGGTTCCGTAAATCCTAATAAAGATGAGGAGTATGTTGAGGCGAAGCTTAAAGAAATTGAGGATCTCGGTTTTAAGGGAATTAAAATGCTTCCAACTCTTCAGATGTTTAACCCTGTCGAAAACAAAAATTTTGAAAAAATCTGCGAGTACTGCGAAAAGAATAGGAAAATAATTCTTTATCATACCGGCTGCGATCCGGGACCTTGGGAGAACCCTGTAATTTCGGAGGATGCAAATCCAAAATATTTAACCAACATATTGGAGAGATACAATCTGAAGATAATTTTAGCTCATTTTGGAAGCTATAGCGCATGGAAACCAGGAATATGGTTTGAAGAGGCTTTGGAGTTGGGCAGAAGGTTTGATAACGTATATTTTGACACAGCCGCCGTTTCAAGTTTCATATTCTCTGAGAAAGTTCTCGACAAAATAAGGGAAAACGTTGGTCTAGATAGGCTTCTTTTCGGCTCTGACTACCCTGTTGTCTGGGGAAGCGACATGAAGTGTGAAGTGGATTTTATAAAAGCTTTTAAAAATTTAACGGAAGAGGAAAAAGAGAAAATCCTAGGGCTAAACGCTATGAAATTTCTTGCGTTATGAGGATGTTAATTTTGATCAAGGAAATTTTTCCAAAAATATTTCAAATAAAAGTTCCATTGCCTAACAATCCATTAGGACATTTAAATGCTTACTTAATAAAATCTGACGACAAATCCCTTCTAATTGACACTGGCTTAAATCTTCCACAGGCATTTGAAGCACTTAGCCGCGGTCTTTTTGAGGCTGGTGTGAAGCTGCAAACTTTGACAGATGTTTTAATAACCCATTTTCACGTAGACCACGTGGGCTTAATCCCCAATCTTAAGCATGCTTCAGAAAATCTTAATATCTGGATATATAAGGTTGAGAGGGAACTTTCACAACTTATGGTGGAAGATTACAACTATCTAAATTACATGAGGGACTTTATCATAACGTCTGATGCACCAGCTTCCTTTGGAAAGCTCCAAAATTTTCATCCAGCCTTCTTTAATGTTAAAGCTTACATGGAAATTGCCAAAACAGCACAGCCCTTGAACGACGAACAAGAAATATGCGTGGACGAATATTGCTTTAAGGTTTTATGGACACCAGGGCACTCCCCAGGACATGTTTGCCTTTACGAACCAAGTTTAAAAGTTCTCATAGCTGGAGATCACGTGCTTCCAACTATCACACCACATGTTTCCCAGTTTATGGCGAACACTAACCCGCTGGAAGATTACCTCAAAAGTCTTGAAAAAGTGGAAAAACTCAATGTTAATGTTGTCCTACCAGCCCATGAAAACATTTTCACCAATCTTAGTGAAAGGATCATGCAGCTCAGAAGCCACCACAGACAACGGTTAGAGGAAATTCTAAACCACCTTAAAAATGGAAGATTAACTCCATATGCTTTAGCGTCTAGGGTGCATTGGAACGTCAACTACAAATCTTGGGATGACTTCCCCATATTCCAAAAATATCTAGCCCTTGGGGAAACACTATCTCACCTAACTTTTCTGGAGAAAAAGGGCTTGGTGAAGAAAGTTGTTTCTGGCGGGAAAATTTTCTACGAACTGAAGGAACGTTAAACTCTGAGATGTTCTTTAAACTGTTTCTTGGCTAACAGAGCTGCCCCCAGAGCGCAGATTATTTGGGGCTCTTTTGGCAAGATGGGTGTTAACCCGATTCTTTTACTTAAGGCCTCAACAAACCCAAGGTTTTTTGCAACCCCGCCAGTGAATGCTACTTCTTTTTCAAAGCCGATTCTGCTTGCCATGGCGAAAATTCTCTCGGCTATAGCGTTATGAAGACCTGCAATAACATCTTCAATTTTACAACCTCTACTTATGTAAGACACAACCTCAGATTCGGCAAAAACTGTGCACGTGCTACTAATCTTCACGGGGTTCGATGATTTGAAATGAAGTGTGCTGAGCTCTCCAATAGGTTTTCCAAGAAGGTTAGCCATAACTTCGAGAAACCTCCCGGTTCCAGCCGCACATTTGTCATTCATAACAAAGTCTAGGACTCTTCCATTTTCATCAACCCTTATAGCCTTTGAGTCTTGACCGCCAACATCAATAATTGTTCTCACAGACGGGTAGAGTTTGCGAATTCCACGGGAAATACAAGTTATTTCCGAAAAAACAGCGTTGGCGTCTATAAGCTCTCTTCCATATCCAGTTGAAACAGTATAGACTATGTCTTTTATGTCTATGTTAAGCTTTCCGAGAGCGTTTTTTAAGGCATTTTCAAATGAAGCTTTAAAGTTGACTCCGGACGGAACTATGGCGTATGAGATTATGTTTTCCGCTTCATCGATTATGACAACTTTTGTTGCGGATGCTCCAGCATCAACCCCGGTATACATACTATTCATCTTTCTCTCAGAACTTCCAAAAAGGCATCAATCCTGTTTTTAATCTGAGCTTCTGCGTATTGTCTCGGGTCAGCCATATCGGCTTCAAAAATAAGGTATGGTATGTTGAATTCGCTGCCTATGACTTCAGCCGTCACCAGTTGCGGTGCAGACCATGACTTGCAACTTCTATTGGAGAACAAGACAGCTCCGTCTATGTCAAACTCTTTTATGTTTTTAAGAAATCTTTCGATACGAAGATCTATGTCAACGTTCAAACCCATGGACAAAATTTTTCTCGCTATACTTTCTAAGGGTTTAGAGGGATCAAGTCGGTAAGCCCAAGCTTCGCTGTAAGGCTCGTAGACGAAAACTGCTCCTTTATCCTCGAAATACCTTATCATATCGAAGGCATACCAAAGCCATATTCCATCAAAAAGCAGTCTATACTTCTCATTTTCAATGACCCCTTCACCCTTACCCACTTTTTCCTTAACTTCTCTAAGAAGTTCTTCATAGAACACTACAGCTTCTTTAGTGCCTTGCATCACCACTAGAGGGAATATGTCCGAGGCAGAGTCTCTGCCGCCAAAAGGACATGGCTTGTATTTCCTAAGTTTCAATGCTTCAAGCCATAGTTCGCTTGCCTTGTCTGAAAGTTTAACGGCTTCAATAAGCCTTTCCTCGTCAAATTTAAGCTTGAACTTTTCTTCAGCCAGCTCTATGAGCCTCATCAGCTGTTTAACTACATAATCTAAAACATAGTTGTCAAGATCTTCTTGTGTTAAAACGTACGGAGCTTCGCCGACAAATAAGGGTGTTCCAAGATGCATATGTAAACTTTGCCACCACTTTACATAAACATTACATGAATTTCTAAAAGTTATCAGAATATCTGGAGGTGGCATAAGTCCCGTCATTCCGCTAAGAGCGTAACCCAAACCACACCTACTATATGAGCACAGATTTTGGGAATACCCTTTTCGTTCAGCCTCTTTGAAATATTCTAGTATGAAATTGCGGGCACTGCACATAGCACCAAAATGTTCCGGGGCAACAGGGTAAATGTCCAAAGAGCGCAAAAGCTCCACTGGCGTAAAAACGGTCACCCATGCAATAGGCTTTCCCTGTGCTTTGGCCTCAGAGGCCTTTGCAAAATATTCAAGAATAAGCTCACCTATCTTTTTTGTCGCTTGGAGGACGCGGCTTCTACTTTTTTCCCCACTCATTTTAACCACTTAATGTTTCGATGAAAGCTTCAACTCTTGTTTTTATCCTACCAGCTTCTTGCTCAAAATTTTCGTAATCTATGAGGATTGTTGGTGTGTTCCTTTTTGCAAGCGCGTCTCTTATATGAACAGCGTCATATAACATTGGATCGCAGAATTTATTGGCAATTATTAATACTCCTTGAGCTTTAAACCTCTCAATCATAAATTCTATGTAGTGCAGCCTATTTTGGAGGGGGCTATGGGATGGGCAAGGAGTCCTTTGTATGTATCTTTTGGCTAGCGCATAAATAGGGTTTCCATGGTAATTCTCAACATTGCTCCAGAAATACCTCGAACCAGTGCATAAATCGTCGGACACCACAAAGCATCCAGAATCCTCAATACATTTCATCATGTTTAAATCATAAATTGCTGTTCCGCTGACGTGCAACCGAGCCTTATTTGACCCCGCGACATTGCTCTTGAAATTTAAAGCTTTGATTTGAGTATTAATTTCATCCTTTGGCATCCACATACTGGCGATGGTGAGTTGCAAACGGTTAAACCCATCAACACAACATTTTCCATCACTATTGAGCGTGTAAATTTCCTTTAGTAAACTCCGATTCATGTTGCATATTTCTATGGCATCTAACAAAGCGTCATTGCTAACTTCGGCGTTAAAGTTCTCCTTCAAAAATTTTTTGAGCCTCAAAAGCTCCTTTCCGAAAAAATCTATTGAAAGTTCTCCCTCTGTGTTGTGTGGCACCCTCAGGAAAAAGACCGGCTTCTTAATTTTCTTCTTCACTATGTCATAGAGCCTCCACATGGGATCACATGTGTGAGCAACTATAAATCCGCAGAAAATTTCTTCAAACTTTAAAATGTTTTCAAGCACGGCGCTGGCAAATTGGCAAATAAACGTGGGCGTCAACTTACTTGTCGATGCTCCAATATTGGGTAATCTAAATGGTTGAAGCCCTCCAGAAATGATTAATTCCTCCGGAACATAACTACATGAATAACCCAACACTTTAACTCCTGAATCTTCGTATTTTTCTAGCAACTTCTCGGGATTTTTGCACATATCGCTGATGCTAATTGACATAGCAATTTACCTATGTCATGAAGTTGAATAAAAAGATTCTTTAAACAGCAAAATGCATGATATGCGAGACGTAAAAAATTATTAATTAATTATGCAGAGAGTCAGTTGAGGAATCTGCATGTTCCCAGCTAATGCTCAAGTGAGATTTGGCTGCTTCCTGCCTGTTCCAGCATCCCCCGTGGATAAATTGCTTAAGATAGCCAAAGTTAATGAAGATGCCGGCTTTGATTCCCTATGGTTTCCAGACCATCTATTGTTTATACCACCTGGAATCGTGCCAGAAGCTTGGTCAATGCTCGCCGCCGCCGCTGTTACTACCAACAAGGCTCTACTTGGGACATGCGTCAGCGACCCCCACCGATATAACCCAGCAGTCCTCGCCCAAAAAGTTGCGACGGTTGACCACCTCTCCGGCGGTCGAATAATACTTGGCTTAGGAGCCGGTGAGGCAATGAACCTCGAACCTTTTGGAATAGATTGGAAAAACCCTGTGACCAAGCTTGTTGAATTTGTTTCGGTTATACGTAGACTCTGGGCTGGAGAAGTATTAAACTATGATGGTAAATTTTGGAAATTTAAAAATGCCTTTCTACAAATCGCACCGCTAAGGAAAATCCCCATATATTTTGGGGCAAACAGCCGTCGAACATTAAAATTAACTGGTGAATTGGCTGATGGTTGGCTGTCCATTCCACTTTCACCAAAACTGTATGCACAACGTTTAGCACTTGTTAAACAAGGGGCTGAAAATGCTGGGCGTTCAATAGATGAAATAGATACTGGAATATACCTTTACACGGCTGTTGCTGAAAATGCAGAGGACGCCTATAAACAGATCGAATCCATTAAGGCTCAAGTAATACCTTCACCCGACTTGTTAGAGGCCTCTGGCTATGATGTGGAAATTCCTGAACACATACGGTCCCTATCATATTTCAGAGCGCTGCCAGATCCAGAATGGATAGAAAAGTTCTTAGCATACAATGAACTCATTCCAAGGGAGGCGGCAATAGAATTTTCAATAGCTGGAACAGCTGAAGACTGCATAGAAAAAATCGACGAGTATATAAAAGCTGGCGCAAAGCATATACTGCTCATAAACGCTGGCCCCGACCCACGCCAAACATTAAAAGTTTATAGCGAAAAAATAATACCCCACTTTAAAAAGACCACATGACGGAACTGACATGCTAAAAGTTTAAATTTAAAAGCCTCGCTTAGATTTGAAAGGCAACGGAGGCTGTTTATGGCTTGGTCAACTATGCAATTTTGAACAAAGCTTTCGTAATGATCTTTGTTATAATTGCGGCGGTAGCTGTTTGCGTATCTTTGGTTTTAAAAATGCAAGACGTAGCTATCATATTATGGCTATTAAATTTCATAGTCGCTTTCATGATTGCAGTTTTTGGCAGTTTGCGCATTCGTACCGAAGAAGAAGAAAAGATGCTTAAGTAATCCGTATATAAGAGCCAATTTCATCATAGAGGTTGGCTCAATTTTTCTAACCTTTAGTTCTTCATCAACTGGTACAGCGGATCTTTTTCCGCTGCTTTTCTGTGGCGTGCGCATAGTGTTGAAAAATCTTTTTAGGCTTTTTTGTTTAAAAAGAGGTTGTTTTTGGCTTAGTTATTTTTATAGGGTGAGAGTCAGGGGATGGTTAAATCAACCTCGGAAGTGAATTGATAAACCCATTTGGACAAGTTTCTGCGACTACCTCTTTACATCCGCAGGTTATTGTTCCATGATATCGATATAAGGCTAATGGTGAGCTTTTTTGAGGCTAAAATATCCTTAAGGGCGTAGGGGGAGTTCTCACTTTCTTATGAGTTCCACGCTTTTGGCGTTGTTGCTCGTGCATTTTGAGCTTTACCATCTGTGCGGAAGCTTTGTAGGAGGTTTGAGAGAAGGCAGTATGCCAGAGATGTATGCGAGTTCGGCGATAAACCGCCTAAGCATAACACTTTCAGATCAGAAGCCACTTATCTGGAGTTGGACTCGTAAGGAAGACTACAAAATGCAGAAAGTGCGGAAAACTGTACTTTCCACCGGCTGCTGACTGTTCAAGCTGCTTATCCTCGGACATGGAGTGGGGTGGAACTCAGCAATGAGGCAACAATAGAAACTTTTACGCACGTAGTTGTTAGGCCAACAACTTTTCAGCAGGAAAGGCCTTACAAAGTCGCCATAGGCAGACTTAAGGAAGGCGTTAGGGTGCTTGCGTGGATTACAGGCTTTAAGCTTTCAGAAGTCAAGGTCGGCATGAAGGCTAAACTTGTGGCAAAGCTAACCCCTGAAGGTCGCCCAACATATGAGTTCATTAAGCTGGAGTAAAAAGGTGATGCTTGCACAGCTTTGACTATGGAAAGTATTATTACTCCAAAAACCGCAAATATTTTTAATAGGGTTTAATATGTCAGCTAAAAGGAAAAAGAAGGTTGAAGAAGCGAAAATTGAAAAACCGCCGGAAAAACCATGGTACAAGTTTTGGCCTCCAGGCGTTA
>ERZ1669248.241-NODE-241-length-30358-cov-7.502756_pt1 | contig 30358 bp, 40 predicted proteins | sample MGYA00579296_ERZ1669248 | MGnify/ENA primary metagenome ERZ1669248 (study PRJEB41166, sample SAMN08046057) | hot springs metagenome | biome: hot spring; feature: neutral hot spring; material: thermophilic sediment; isolation source: thermophilic sediment from...
CCCAATTAATCCTAAAGCTTCTACGATTGGAAAGCTTAACTATACGGTTTGCCACTGTATAGCTTTTGACCTGTGATATTTCTTCGTAGTCATTTATTATAAGACTTCTACGATCGGAAAGCTTAAGAGTGCGTTCAATTGCATAACCATGAGTAGCCATGTCCTCATCTCGTAATGGTTAGCGTATAGGTTAGCTGAAGGAGGTCTCCGTTATTGACTACAATGGGAGTATTAAAAACTGCACGGTCAAATAAGGTAGGACCAGCAGTGGTACCTATCCAAAAGAAACCTGCGCATGTTAAGGTATAGCTTGAGCTAAAGCTTATGTCGTATTCTACTATAACTTTGTATGTTTGTGTTGTGGTGTCTGCTATATAACCTGCAGTAGTAAAAGGTGTATTTGGAAGGACATTCTTCCCTACCGTTGTATCGTTTGGACTTTCTGGAGCTGGTGGATCATCATAGCATAACTGACAATAAACACCTACAACACTGGGAGCCATACTACCTTTGGAGTTCATCATCTTCAAAATTTCCAATAAGCTCCCATTCGTTATTACTCCCCCTGACAACCTACCATAATTTTTTATTCCCCCCTCCTTGGTTTTTACTTTCCCGAATACCTCTCCCTTTAACTCAAGCACATCTGCGTCAGGTAATAGTAGTTTTTTAAGAAACCTTTTCATCGCTTACCCCCTTGAAATGAAGATTGTGTATCTGATATTCACCGTTGTGTTCGGTGGAATGGGATTTTTCAAGAGTATTGTGTCCATGACAACGGGATAGTTGTAGGAGCTTACAATATCGTTGTAAAAACATATGCCTATTTTATTAACCGTTTGATCTGGAGATGTGAATGTCCCCATGGCGGTGTAATAAAGGAGGTTGTTATCTACCTTAAAAGTACTCAAATTTATTGTGCCTAAGCTATTAGGAAATTGGTCTGCTCTTACTCCTTCATCATAGCTTTCTGGATCAGTATTGCTTGATAACACGATTTTGTAGCCTTCAGGTTCTTTGTAAAAGTATGTTCTACTGTTTGTTCCTATCGTTTGATTTCCTGATAATATCTTTACCCAAGATACTAAATAAGCGTTCGTTAAAACCTTCCTACTAACTACTTCCCCGTTCACTTCAAACTCGTTGATAGCGATTACATGCTTTGTGTTTGGTTCTAATATCTTCAATAACTGTTTATAAAGCCAAAGCCTAAGCTTAAACCACATCACGCTATCTCCAGTGTGTAGTAGTATGAAACATAAAAGTCATTATCCACGTTAATCGGTGGAAAGACACTCCGATCAAAACATGCTGTAGTTATGTAAATATCGTTTTTCTTTGACCAAACTGCAAACTCGCTTACTGATGCAGGTTGTGTATATGCTATCGTAATTTCTGATTTCAGTCTTAAGTTAGTTGTATCTATTGTGTAATTTACTGCATCTATAGGCATTGTTTGAATAGGGTTTTTCAAATTGGTGTCATTTACGCTTGGTGGTGTATCTCCAGTGCCACTTGTTCCTCCAAATGCTATTTTGTATGTACCTGCTCCAAAAAGAGCTTCTAACACTTGCTTTTTCCCTTCGTTTGTGATCAGTTGTCTTGAAACTATACCTAAGTCTTCTCTTTTCTTGTTTGGGTATTGAACAACGATCCTTAACTCACTTACCATGTCCAATGGCTCAGCATCAGGCAAAAGTAATTTCCCAAACCTTTTCCAGAGCCTCCAACGAAACTCCCAGAGTAGCTTTTGCCAATTCATGCTTGAACTCCTAACTTAATTTTAGCTTTTGTTTGTCATCTTGTCAAGATAGGTTTAAATTTTACACTATGCTTTGGTACTCTATTGGTTCACTTGGTGCGATTATTATAGTGCTTGGTTTTCTGCTGAGCCATGAGACAAGCGAACATAAGAAGTGTCAAACAAACCTTCAAGCTCAGATGGAAAAGTTTAACACATGCCAAGCTCAATTGGATGCTATCCTCAGGGAACAAGAAAAGCAAAAACAAGAATACGAAGCCAGACTTAAAAAATACCAGTCTGAGTTAGCAAGAATACGATATACTCCTCCACCTCAAATAATTGTGCCTCAAGAAGGTTCTGAGTGTGATAAAATAAAAGACATGATCAGGCAAATGGGAGAAAAGGAATGGGAAAGACTAAGATGAAGCCTACCATCATGTTTAGCCTCCTCTTCTCCTTTCTCCTTTTTTCCTGTGCAAGCAGGATAGTTGAAAAGCCTGCGCCTGTCTATCAGACCTGCCGAACTCCAGACGTTCCAGAGCCTCAATACAGAAAGCCAGACCTTCAAAATCCCATTCAAACACTCTTGGACTTGCATTACAATTTTCAATTGTGTTTGCAATATGCAGACATGCTTAGAAAAGCCAATGAGGTTTGCAAATGAAGGAGGTTTGCTATGGCGGTTAACAATCAAACAGTTAGCTATAGTGTGAGTAATAGCGTTCAGTACTTGCAAAACGTGGCAACTACATTGAGTAGTCTTGGAGTGAGTGCCAGTGTGTCAGGAACTAACTTAGTAGTTAGTGGGATGGGTGGGTTTACCATAAAAGGAGATAGTGCATCGTTGAATATCACATTTCCAAACGGTGAGGTAAACTCTGTGCTTTCTAACGGAAGCTTTACGGTGCTTGTCAGGAAAGATGGCTCGGGAACTCCAACTGCTATGTCTATTACCAATAGTGCGGGTTATTCTGTGCTTATTGCAAAAGCAGGTATTCAGTACTTTATGATAACACCGAGCTTAGCGGTAATGGACAACAGTTTAAACACATGGTACCCTTTCACATTACCCAGCGTTTTTCAGAACCCAGACTTTACGATTGGCGGTCAAATATACCTTCTTCCGTTTGTGGTATTTAGAGGAACATCTGGTATGGTTATAGCTGATATCTATCTTTCAACCAAGTTCATTTCAAACATAGGAGCAACAATCAATGCCACTGCTCAACTGTGTAGTATCAGTGGGACTTTCTATGCAATTGGTAGGTTTTCTTATGCACCAAGCATAACAACAACCATGGTGGTAAGAGATGCTTAAGCTTGAAGATGAATTTCTGTTTGAGGTAGTAGCACAAGCGGACAGTAATAGGCAAAGTCTAAAGAGTTATTTTGATCGTATTACTGAATTGTTCTATTCCTCATCTTTAGGTGGTAGAAACAGGCTTAAACAGTATGTGCAAAATGTTTCAAGTTTGATATACCTTCCTGACAACATCATTTTTGAGGTGGTTAGCGAGGATGGTGGGGATGCAAGCATACTTGAAAAGAAACTTAGGAACTGGTTTTATGAAGAAGGCATGGATTTATTTTTCTTTGACGTGATCAAAGAGGCACTAATCTATGGATCATGTTTTCTTAAACTTCTTCCTAATCCACCAACCAGATTTATCTTGCTAAACGGTGTAGATGTTCAATTTTATTACCCTTCTCTACCACTTGATCATCCTGATCAAATTATCACAGTTTACCACAGAATGCCTTTGAGAACTTTTCAAAGAAAATACCAATCTCTGTTAGAAGAGCTTGAGATCAAAGCAGGTGCAAACACAGAAAGCACTGTTTCACCTGTACCACGGTTTATACTTGAGCGCATAGTTCCTGACGTGAAAGAGGATACAGTAAGCTTTCAGGAAAAGCTACCTTTTTACTTGACACCACCTACGCTTCAAGGTGGCGAGATGGTAGAGATCAAGGAAGTTTATTATTTACCATCTTCCGATTCGGATGTTTATAACATGGCAGTATTTTACGAAGATCACCTTCTCTATCATGGAGCAAGTCCATATGTTAGACCTCTTATGCCAGTGCTTGGATTTATCATTGACCCACGGGAGGATTTTCCATATGGTACATCTGCCATAGCGGAAGTTTCAAATCTGATAGACAAGATCAAGCGTGTTTATGCAGAGCTTGAGGAAGTAATAGAAATGTTGAAGTATCCACCTTTGATAATCTCTTCTTCAATGCTTGCCATTGAAGAGGAGAAAATACGAGAGAACATGAGACCAAAGGGAGTGATCACTCTTGAAAGCGTGGATACAAGAGTTGACCAGTATGTAAGCAAGGCAGATATTCAAGCCTTCCTCACGCAAATACAACTTTACGAGAAGTACCTTGAGGACATTTTGCTTGTTAACGAAACAGTACTTGGAGCGATGCCACCAAAAAATATCCGTTCTGCCTCTCATTATACACAGTTTTTGAGCATTGCGCTATCTCAAGTTAGGTTCTTAGCTTTGGCTTTTGAACAGTTTTTTGAAACTGTGATGACACAGGCGCTTATGCATATGATCTATCATTCAGAAGAGTTATCTATGCAGTTTGCAGGAGACAAATTGCGTGTGGAGGTCTATGCGCATAGTACTTCACCTATAAACACCTTCCAATACTTAGACCTTGTGCTTTCGCTTGCAGATGCTGGTATCTTCCCAACTGAGGAGCTTATTGACATCTTACCAATACCATACAAGGACAAGATCAAGAAAGCTTTCCAACAAAAAGCTATGCAAGAAATGATGAACCAAAACCAACAAAAGGACTAAATTTAAAGTAGGAGGTAAAGGCTATGGCTGAGGAAAAAAGAGAGGATATGCAAGAAAAAGCTCAGGATGATGTGTTAAAAGAGCTTGGTATTGATTTACCTTCGGTGGAGCAGATTATTACTGAACAAGAGCGACAACCAGACAATCCATTCACACCACAAGTACCACAAGGACTTGAGGAAATAGGAAAGAGCATGATTGTAGGCGCTATCGTGATGTTAGAACAAGCGGTCAGTTTCTACGGTTTAACTTCCTCTAATGGTAAAACGATAATGCAAGCCATAAACAAGCTACTTGATGTAGTACCAGAAGATGAAGTGGAGAAACTCAAAGCAGTACTCTTTCAACCTGACATGATGATGGGAACACTACCAATTGGAGTACCACCTACCCAAGGAAAGCCACCGATGATCTAATAACTTGACAAGCAAGCATTTCAGGTTAAATTAAAGGTAAGGAGGTTGAAAATGGCATTCAGTCCTAACAAGTACAATAGTAAAGTTAGTAAGAATGCAAAAGATAGCTGGGGTTTCACACCAATAGCTCCAGACATAGAATACGGAGCACCCGAGATCAAAAAGTCTTCTTCTAAGAAAGGGAGGAAGAAGTAATGAGCGAGCAGGAAAGGGAAGGCTTACCTGAAGGTTATGAAGATCTAATTGAAGCTGGCAGGTTTTTGCAAGAGGCTATTCAAAACCCAAAAACACGGAAGAAAGTACTTGAGCTTGCAAAGGCTTTAGGATACGATGTCAACGAAGAGGAATTTGAAAATCCTGAAGTGAAGGAGGCGGTTGAACCTCTCAAGAAAGAACTGGAAAGCTTGAAGAAAAAGCTTGCACAAGAGGAACAACAGAAGATCCTACAAGGCTATTACTCAATACTTGAAAGGTACGGTTTACCTCCTTCTGAGGAGAATGTGAAGAGGATTTTTATGTATGCTCAAGGAAACGGCATAAGTATACTTGGGCTTACTGGATTTGAAAGGGTGGTTAAAGAGTATGTTTCTAACCTTGTGGCTGACCAAAGCTTCGGAAGACCTGCACCACCTAAGCTTACAAGAGAAGAGGCTTTTAAGAGATACCAAGAAAAGGGATTAGATGCCTTGAAAGAAGACCTTAAAGGTCTTAGATTGCTATAAAGGAGGTTTGAGGGATGGCAGTAATAAACATTTTGCCTACTGGTACTTTTCAAGGTGATGATGCGAGGCTACAAAGATGGTTGAATGTATCAAGGCGTAATTTCATTACATACGGCGTTGCTCAAAGCTTGCCTAAGGTATCTCCTTTGACCTATGTTCTCATGAAAAGGTCAAGGAGTATGCCTTTTGGCGGTGCTTGGGGTGTATCTCCTGTAATTTCAACAAACTATGTACAACCTCAATATGTTTATGGGGATGCTGACACTTTTACGATAAACGACACACCAGTAGAGGTTGTGAATGCAAACTACCACCCAGCACTCATGCTTCAAACTGTAAGGTTGACTTATAAGGAACTTGCAAGCTATGACAATCCTAATAATCTTGTGGATTTGCTGGCAAAGAAGGTAGAAAACGCAACGAGAAGCATTTTTACAGAAATGTGTGAGCGTACAGCAACGGATGATGGATCACCAACAACAAGTTTCAAACCATATGGAATTGGAGATATAGTTGACAACGGTACTCTTTGTACAGACCTTGCACAAATAGACAGAGCAACGAACTTGTGGTGGAACTCTCCAATATATAATTACGAAACACTGAACCCAGACAATCCACCACTCTTTAGAGGTGTTCAAAGGGCGATAGTAAAATACTTAGCAGAGTTTGGCAATGCTTGGGGTAAACCAACCGTAGGCTTTACTTCTTACGATGCTTTCCAAAAAATAGCTGAAAGTTTCCAAGCAATAGAGCAGTACAAGATCGGGGACATAAACAACATTGCAAGTGGAAGGTCATATGAGGTAGTGGGCATCACAATTCAAGGTATACCAATTTATCCTGATCCTTATATACAGACTTATTCAGTAAATGGAAAGAACTACTCGGATATCTATTTCCTCAATCTTGACTATCTTGAGCTTGTATTTGCCGATCCATTCGTTTTCTATATGGATGAGTGGGTACGTGAAACTGTGAATGGTAGGCTGTCTTACATGACAGTTATCTTAACGTCTTGGAACCTCATTACAATACATCCACAAGCACACTTCAAACTTGTAAAAGTACCAAGCTAACGGAGGTTTGACATGGCTATAGTTTATAACAACACAGATAAGAACATTACTTTGAGGCACGGGTTATTGGATGGAAAGGTAGTAATTCCTGCACGTGGAATGGCGAATATTGATGATTACTTCGCAACACTATTCTTTGGGTACAAATTACCAGAGGAGGACAAGCAAAAGTTCATTGACATTTTTCTCAGTAGGCTCATGTTTGCAGGAAACGATTTAACCAAGGAAGACTTTTTAAACATCAGTTTTGAAGAAAGCAATGTGTCAAGAAAGCTGAAATAACGAGGGCTAATACATGCGTGCAAGTGATTATGTACAACTTGCACGCATGTATTATCCTTCAGAACCTTTATACGATGATCCCTTATTCCTTGCAATGCTTAACGATGCAAGGAATGAGGTTTTACGGTACGGAGGAGTAGACAAAGAGATAACCTTTTCACCTGTTAATGTTCCTCAAATTTACAATCTTCCACTTCATCAAAGTTTGAATGGTGTTTATTACTACTCACATTTAGCAGGCAAAGAATTTCATTTGCCAAGACTGTTCTCAAAACATGTCTATAGAAGCTATCGTGCAATGCCTTATGGTTATTTTTATGACTCTGCTAATCATACCATTATGCTTGTACCTGAAGATGCAAGATTTCCAGAACGAGATCAAGTGAGAGTGTCCTACATTCCTTTTGCCGAACCTTTCACATCTTGGAGTGATGTAGAGCTATCTCTACCTGAACATCTTCATCAGTTAGTTCCAATTGCTTATGCTATCAGGCTTGCGATGTTTGATATGCAATACAGGATAGCAGATACCCTCAGACAGTTGTTCATGTACTCTTTGCGAGGTATAGGGCATGGCGGTTAAATTTTCCCAAAATCCAGAATTTCCTGATATCCAGATATCACGATATCTGGATTTTGTGGTGTTTAAATTTCCTAACATTCAGGCATCATGATATCTGGAAATCTGGAGGTAGGCATGGTGGATAAGATACTCAAAAACCTTGATGTTTTAAAACTTACTATTGGCTTTTCACCACAAGAAATGAAGGAAGGTGTGAGGGTGTACACAATGCAAGCTTACTTCTCTGAAGACGAAGGACTTGCACCTTATCCTAATTTCACACCTGTACTATCTCACGTGGTTAATGTTTGGAAGCTCACGGACGATTTGGCTATTGTGGAACACACGGGCGAGATCAAAGTTATATCTGCGGGACGAAATACTATTCTTGCAAGCTTTCCTTATAGGAAAATCAAAACTGCTATAGGACTTTCAGACATTGCTTTTGCTTTTGTAGGTGAAGATGCGAGCGGTACTAAAAAGCTTGTTTTTGTGTTAACTGATGTGAATTACTCAAGCTGGACTGTCAGGGAATTTATGGGCGATCCTTCTAAAGCTATCTCTTCTGCGGTGATCTCTGGAAGACTGTTTTTGCTACTTGGCAATAACAATGTCATGTACTCAACACCAAGCTTGTATGACGATGTAATAACTGGGCGTGATCCTTTTGACTTCACAAGAGGTGCGGGCTTTTTACCACTGGAAAGCTCTATCATGAATGCAAAAATGCTTGTGCCTTATTTGGATAGCTTATATGTGATTGGAACAAACAATGCCTCGGCGCTTATTCTGGTAGGCAATCCAAGTGGTAGCAGTCCTTCAGATATGGGTATTTCTGTAAATTACTTTTACGAAGGAGTGGCTGATCCGTTCCAAGCTTTCGGATACGGCGGTGGCGTGGTTGCTATCTCAAAAGATGGTGCTTTTATGATCCAAGGCTACAGGTCTGAAAGGATAGTAGGGATCACGGGGTATCTTCAACAAGCAGAGAAAATTACTGGCGGGGGCTATTTTTACATGAAAGGATACCGTGGGCTTATTATCTCAAGCAATATTCAATCCTACCTTTATTTTGAAGACTTCAAGCAATGGACTACGCATCCTTTACCTATTGTGAGTGTTTTCACTTTGAGAAATACAACCTACGCACTTAGTACAGGTGGAGTGCTTTATAAGATGTTTGACGATACTGCAGGCGTGATGGGGATCAAGTATGAAATTCATATACCTGTAGATGCTACAAGATTACGCATCAAAGATATCAAGCTGTATGGACAGGAGCTTGGAAGGGCTACTATTGAGGTACAGGACATTACGGGTAAAACCAGATCACCAATGCTTAGACGTGCTGATGACACATACCAATGGTGGGTCTTTTCATCGGCTGTGTTGGTGAATAAGATTAAAATGAATGTGTTTATTCCTGCGAGGAGGAAAACAAGATTAAGATCAATGGAGGTGGTAAGCTATGCAGGACAAACTAAGTGAGTATGCAGTTAAGCTTATTGAAAAGGCAGATCAAAGCATCGGTTTTAAGGGGCTGGACATCAGGGTCGTTTTACAAGAACCTGACCCTGAACATAGGTTTATGCTTTTACAGAAAGCGTTTTCAGAAAGAGAAGACCACTTAAACAGAAACGTTAGCAGGAAAATTTCGTTTCCATTTCCTTTCAGAGAAGATGACTTGCTCCTTGTAGCAAAGAAGTACTACGATTTTGTTTTCAAGAGGAAGTAAAACATGCTCAAAAGACTGATGAGATATTACTGGCTTGACATCCTGCTTGCGGTAGTTTTTATGACGATAGCTATCAAGTTTGCTATTGATGAAGAAGCTTTGATTTCTGCTATTGCACGCAAAACTGCTTTAGCGAGTGCGGGTCTGGTGTATTATTACATCACAAGGGTACTAAAGATTGGTTATGTGTACTGGAGTGATCCATATGACAAGGTTTATGCCGTTGCTCTTCTTTTCTACGTTGGCTTGGTCTTCGCATTTGGATAATTGCCTTTCACTCAAACCGTTTATCAAAGAAGCATTTGAAAGATACACCACTATAAGCTACTGGTACGGTGTAGCACAAGCAAAGAAAGAGAGTGGTTGCAGGTGGAGAAAAAGTCTTGACGGGCAAGGCTCTATTGGGTACTTTCAGCTTGCTCCGAAATTCTTAGATGCTTACCTTAGACCACTTTTTCCAGATTACGATAAACCATACTCAAAAGATCACTTTTACGCAAGTGCATACTACCTGAGAATGCTTGACGGAAACTATCCTGTGTGGGTTGTTTTTGCAAGATACAACGGTGGAAACTGGGTTTTGAAAGAATGCAAAGGTATATACGATTGGAGTTATTGCAGGGCTAACTGCAAGCGTGGTTATGTGTGCGTGTTGAAAGAGAATGGGGTATGCATGCAGTACCGATTTGCGTGTGATATTAATTACGATTATCCTGTCTTCATCTATAAACACGGGCAAAAGTACAGAGAAGGAAATGACAAACGAGGCTTTTGGAGGTAAATTTAAGGTATGAAGTTTTTGAAGAAACTGTTCAAAAAACCACTTAAGGTACTTGCTCCTGTCAAAAAACCACTTAAGGTACTTGCTCCTGTAGTAGGCGGTGCTTTAGCAGTAGGCTTAGGTGGTAAACTTTTTGGGGCATTAGGACTGGCTGGTAGAATTGGGGGTCTTAGTGGTTTAGCTAATCTTGTAGGGAGTGCTGGCTCGTTGGTAGGTAATACTGCTATGCTTGTAGGGGCTCTGAGAGGACCGAGAGAACCTCAACCGTTTTCAATAGCTCAAGTAATTCCACCTGAGATAAGGCAAAGGATTGAACAACAACTATCACCCATCTCATCTCAAGCAAGAGAATTAGCTTTACAATATCTGCAGTACTATAAACAAGGAGAGCTACCACCTCACATAAAAAGACAGCTTGACGCACAATACCAAGCCATGCTTGATAGGTTCAACCAAGCACTGGCTTTGAGGGGTATTTCTCCAAATTCCACTATCGCAATAAAAGGCTTGCAACAACTAAATCAATGGTATCAAAACATGCATGCTCAGGCTTTAGAGAACTTGTTAGGTCAAATACAAGGACTTACAGGACTTGGACAAGAGGACTTGAGATTATTACTTAATACCTATGGCATAGGTGTTGGAAGCGCTTTAAATAGAGCAAATCTCAACCTTCAACAGTCTATAGCAAGAGGGCAAGCTATAGCAGGGGCAGTCCAAGGAATAGCAGGTGGTATTCAAGGTTTAACGAACTGGTGGCAATCAAGAAGCTCAGTGCCAAGGCGTAGGTTTATGCCTCTTGGTGAAACACGTTTGGGCTCAATTAATGCGTACTCAGGGAACAGATCACAGTTTAGCTTGCCTGAACCACAACTTAACCTAAGATTTTGGAATAGATAGGAGGCGAGAAAATGGATAAAGGTATTGTTCCTGTGAGGAAAAGCTGGATTGAGTTATTGAGGGAGAAACCTAACCAAATTATACCTGCAGTAGAAGATGATGTTTTGTTGGGTCAAGTTAAAAAAGACGGAAGTTTTTTAAGGAAACTGTTTGATAACTCTGTTCTATCAAAACTTGCAAAGGTGGGCAAGTTTATAGGCGGAGTGGTAGTGAATGAGCTTGCTTTCCCTACAACCACTGCACCTCCTTACTTAACTCAACCTGTGCCTTACCTAACGCTTGATTACTTTACTCAAAAAACAAAACTACCAGAAAAGTACGCAGACTTTAAAAAGTTTCTTGCGGACAACAAGATAGAAGTCAAGACCAAAACAGATTTAGACAAGGCTTTGAAAATGTTTATGGACAGTTTGAAACCTAAGGAAGCTCAAGCAAAAGAAACTTTTGAGCAAGGAAAAAGAAAGGCTACTAAGCAAGGAAAAAGAAAGGCTACCAAGACAGGAGCACCAACATTACAGGCTAAAGAAACAGGGAAACTTGAAGAGCCAAAGCTTGAACTCAAATTCTGGGGCGAACAAAACTCGTTTGATCTTCTCAAGCAAGTAGAAAACAAACTACAAGCAAGCGAGGAAGCCTTGAGAATGGGACAGCTTGAACAGGCTTATAACAATGTCTTGTCTTCAATGGCGGATATGAAACAAAACTATACATTGCTTAGGCAAGCAGTCATTTCAGGTATCACTCAAGTGTTAACAAGACCACTTGAATTGCCACCTAATGCTGAACCATCGGATATAGAGAAAACAGTCAGAGGTATTACAGATGCTTTGCTTGGACTTGCTTTAGCTTTTGCACCACCTTCAAGGGTGGATTTTTACGTAGGCATCATAAACGGTTATCGTGATGCACTTCTTGAACAAGATGAAAGAAGAAAACAGGAGGCACTTCAACAGTATCAGCTTGCATTGGAGAGAGATTTGAGAACAAGAGAGTTTCAATTAAAAGCTCTGGCTCTGCAATTGCAAGAGATTAGTAGGGCAGAGGAACTGGATACCGAGATGAAGAAGTTAGAGCTTGAGAAGATATTAACTTTAATGGATCAGGAGATTAAAAGAATGGAACTTGCACAGAAACAAGCATTGGAACTGCAAAAGATTTTTCTAAAACATTGGTTTGACATGGAGAAATTGGAAGCGGAATACGAGAAAAGGAAGGAGTTAGAGAAACTTAAAGGAGACATCAAAAGGAGTATAGAAATGGCGAAGGAAAGGGAAAAAACAAGACGAGCACAAATGAAAGCAAGCCGAAAGGCAGATCAAGAAAAGCAGATTTGGGAAGCTCTCTTTGGGAAAGGAAAACAAAGATGATCGGAGCATTTTTACTTGAGATCGGTGTAGGTCTTTTGGGTAGTCTAAGCGGGCGGGCTTTAGTGAGAGAAAGTATTAAAAGAACTGCACCTGAACTTCTCTCAAAAGGAAGAAAGCTTGCAGAGGGGCTTTTAGGAGCAGGTGAGGTAGCAGGCTACACACTTGCAGTAGGTACTCACAAGGGCGGAAAGAACGAAGACTACAAGGAAGCTTTCAAGGAAGGTTTGACTGGATATGTGTTTAGTCAGGCTGTTTATCAGCCAATCAAATACGCAGTGAAAGGGGTAAGCAAGCTTTGGGAGAAATTACCAAAAGAGACAAGGGAAAAGATCAATCCTGTCAAGCTTTTCTACGATATACCTGAAGAAACAAAAAAACTTTTGATCAAGCACACACAAGCACCTCAACGCATTCTTGAAGTGGGAAGTCAGCACCTACACACGTTGTACAGAAACATCTTTCACTCAGAAGAATTCAAAGAGTATGCCAGAACACTTTTCTCAAGCCATGAAAAACTGAAAGAGTTTTACGAATGGGAGCTAAGGAAAAGACCTGTAGGCGAGAGGGTACATGAAATAGTGGCTTTTGAACATCTTCTTATTAAACCTCTTCAAGGCTTTGAGAGTTTGAGGGACAAGATCGCAAAGATGATTACAGGAAGTTTTGTTTATCAAGATAAACGCAAATCCTACCTTGTAGTGAGAAAACATGTTCTTGAAAGGCTTATCAGAGAAAATCCTGACATAGAAGATGAGCTAAAAAGGTACTTAGAAACAGAGCCAAGTGAATATACGATTATTTCTTACTTCCCACGAATGCATGTAAGAATTCCAAAGCTTGGAAAGGGGCAAGAAAGAATTACTCCAGATGTGGCGGTAGAAGAGCCTGAGAGATTACTTGAAGACTTATTCATTACGGGATCTGAGGTTTTGGGAGTTTTGAAACCAAGAGAATTTGGCACATTGTTTGATAGGCTTAGAGTGGCGATCTTTCATGGTGTACCATTTGAGGAACTGACATACAGGAAAGGAAGCTCTACCTTCAGGGCTTTCATGTCTGGGTTTAGCATGCCTGCTTTCATGGAAGGCATGCTTAAGTTTGTTCAAGAAGCGCCAAAACCACAATGGGAAGGAAGAAGGTTTTTAGGTGCGATGCTTGATAAAAACACATATGAAGTAATCAAAAACCTCTTTTACACTTATGCAGGGCTTTATCCTCCAACACAAGGAATAGCTTTAGGGCTTCATCGTTTTAATATGTTTCTCAAGCATTTTGTTTTATCTTTTTCACCATTCCACGCAACAACATTAACTTTAAGCGCTCTTGCACATGATCCTGTGGTGGCGGTCAAAGGTTTTGTTAGCGGAGTTGTCAATGCTATCACAGGAAAACATCTTGATGACGTCGCAATGGACGTTTATGAGGGTTTGAAACAGCTTGAAGCAAAAGGGCTATCTACACAATTTACACTTGGTCTTCCCGATGCTTTTGATGTGGTTGTAGATAACTATCAGAGATTTTTGTCTTGGCTTGGTATTCACAACGGTTTTGTGGCGGGGGCGCTTGAACCGTTTGTAAAAACTTTAGCTTTTCCTACTAAGCTTACGTGGGACGGTTTTTTCAGAGCTTACAAGCTATTGTTTGCACAAGAACTTTTGGACTTGTGGCGTAGAGGTAAGCTTACAGATGAAGAGGTTGTTAAGGGACTTGACGCTATAAACGATATCTATGGCGGAAACTATTTCTGGCGGTTCATGAAGCCTGAGGTTGCAGAAACTTTGCGTTTTCTGTTCTTTGCTCCTGACTGGTATGTCTCACTTTGGAAAAACTACCATGGTTGGGCTATAGATAAAACCATTACGGCAGTTGATTTTATACCCACACTTGCAAGGATCAGACTTTACATAGCACTTGCAATGGCAAGTAGTTTAATGGGTGAGGAATACGGAGACAGAATACTTGAACAATGGCAAAAGGCAGTACATACTTGGCGGGCTTTGTATAACCAAGGCGAACGTAATCCACTCAGCTATTATGCAGTTGGCAGGCATTTTTTCAGAGAAATGTTTGAAATCGCTATCCCTGTTCAAACACCAAGTGGTTTGAAATACATCAAATCAAGCACTATCAAGATTGAGGCAGAACCAGAGGAAATGATAGGCTTTCATCAGCTCATGGAAGCGATAGCGAACTCTATTAGATACACGGGCGATGAAAAGCTGGTGGATAGCTTGAACAAAGCAATTGGTGGAACGATAGGCTACTGGACAGGCAAGCAATCTTCGTTTTTTAGAATGATCAATTTACTCAATGAGGCTTACAGATATAAAAGCAGAGATGTAGAAGGTAGCGAAGTTTTCAAGAAAATACTTGATGATATGCTACCTATAAGCATTACGCAATACTGGAAGAACACAAGATACACACCACACCCTGATGATAAGGAGATCCTCAAAATCATTATGCTTTTGAGAAACTTCTCTATAGCTTATCACACGGTCAGGTCTGCGGAGTACCTTACACCAAAGCTTTTGAGCGAAAACCCAAGAGAGGTAGAGGAAGCTTTAGAGTTGATCAAGAAGGAACTGCCTTTAAGAGCACTCAAGAAAGACATACGAAGGCTAAAGCTGAAAGTTCTTGTAGATGATATTTCACGAGCGGTAATTGGTGAGGTGTACAGAACTTACAAGATCAATGATCTTGTGGCAGAGATTGTAGATTTGAGAGCAGAAGGTAGGCATGATGAAGCAGACAAGTTAGCAGAACACTTGATCAAAAGGCTTACTTTAGCTGTGGAACGCATCAATAAGTCTGCTATGCCATCTGCTTTGAAGCGGTTTTTAATTAAGAGAATGGAAAAAGAGCTTAAAACCATGGTTAAGCATGAGGTGAAAAAGCACAGAACCCTTGAGGATCTTTTGAAGGATTTGAAAGTGGGAAGTGAAAGAGAAAAGGAGTAAAATTTACTTATGGGCACGCTTAGGTTTGGGACAGAGCTTGTGATAGAAATTGTAAGGAGGTCAAAAGATGTCGTGGTTGGACCAAGTACAAATCTTGGAAAAGCTGAACATGGAAATACTCAAGCTTGCAGAACAGATGATAGAGAACTTGAAAAGCTCAGAACTGGTAAGCACTCAGGAGATCAAGGAAGTACTGCTACTACTCAGGGAAGCAAGGATGAATGTCAAGACGGCGTATGATATGCAAATGCTCGCAAGAACACTTGATGGCTTGGAAGGACTGGATACTGAGGAAGAGGTAGAGCTTGAACTGGCTCATCTCAATGGCACACCTATAGAGATGGACGAGGAAGAAGAAGAACTGGAGGAAGAAGTTTTGGACGAGTTTGACGAGGAGGAGGAGGACGATGGATATTGAGAAGGCTGAGAAGACGAAGAAGCGCAAGCCTCAAGAGAACACGATTGCGAGATTGTATGCTATTTTGAAAGTACTTGACAAACTACCTTACCTATATGCTTTTCTTGTGTTCCTCTTCACTTTTGCACTCATCACGGTTGCTATGACAAGCTACTCTCAAGTGATCCACTGGATCGTGCTTTTTACTGCCATTTCATATGTACCTGTTATTGTGTTCAGGTTGAAAGATGGAGAGGATTAAAGACCTACTTGAAGAGTTAGAAGAACGCTACGGTAAGCGCAAGGTGATAGAAGCAATGAAGCGCACACAAAAGGAGATAGCTAAGTTTGGAATAGCGCTTAAACATGAAGACGCAACAGTGGAGTTTTTGCTAAACGCTCAACACTTGATCAAGAAATATGGGGCAATAGGTGAGAAGTTTGTTTATTATTGCTTACTTGCTCAGTTTGTACGATGAGAGAGTTTTTGGATCAGATCATACACGGGGATTGCTTGGAAGTGATGCAAAAGCTACCTGATCGTTGTATAGATGTAATCTTAACTGATCCACCTTATGGATATCTCACACGAAAACACAAGTTTGATGTTCCTGTTGATTGGAAAAGAGTAAGCGAGGAATGGGAGCGGATATGCAAGGAAGATTGTTTCATAATTATGTTTGGGCGTGGTACTCAATTATACAGATGGGCATCATATTTAGATGATTTAGGTTTTGATTTTAAAGAAGAGATTGTATGGAACAAGAAAAATCCAACCAATCCTGTACTTCCGTTATTACGCAAACATGAACTTATCGTGGTTTACGGTAGGGGGAGGAAGAAAATTAAACGAGTGAGAGTGCCATACGAAGAAGAGGCTTGCGAGAGAAAAATTCATCAGGATCTTCAGAGAATACTCTCGGCTTTGAAAGGGAAGGAAAAAGAAGAGCTTTTGCGATACATACAAAACGATTTTGTGAAAGAATACACCAGATTACACAAAGATAAGCATTGTATTACTCTTCAGGCAGGCATTAAAGACTGTGCGGGAAGTGTGAGATCACTTGAACAAATTCTTTTTGGCTTGGTGGAAAGTTCTATTATGAGTGTTCCAAGAGAGCATTTTAGAATGGTGCATCCCACACAAAAGCCTGTGCGATTGATTGAACGATTGCTTGCGGTGTTTTCAGATGAAGAAGATATAGTGCTTGATCCGTTTGTTGGAAGCGGAACAACGGCGATTGCCTGTAAGAAAATGAAGCGTAAATTCATCGGTATTGAAAAGGATGATGAGTACTATAGGCTTGCATTAGAGAGGTTGAAGCATGAAATCCTTTGATCTCAAAAGACTTGTAGTGGAGTTTTTAAAATGGCTACCAAATGTGCGGATCATGTCAAAGGATGAAGGGTTTATACGCTTTTCAAGGCTTTACAATTCTCAAATGTTCCTACTCAGAACCATCGCAAACCTTGATCCTGAACAGAGGACAATCGTAATCCTAAAGGCAAGACAGTTAGGGATAACCACGCTTTTGACGGCTTTTGATATGTTTTATGCAATGAGGCTTAGCGGTGTACGTGGGGCGGTGATGTTTGCAAGATATGAAGACAGGGACAGGGCAAGAAGAGACATTGCAACAACATACTATCCATACGTGCCTGCAAAGTGGAAGGTGGGCATTTTAACAAACTCAAGAGAAGTGATTAAGTTTGAAAATGGCTCAGAGTTGTATTTCCTCTACACTTCAAACCGTGCAGATAACAAAGGACAAGCGGGAAGAGGTAATAGCTTTAATTATCTCCATGCATCAGAGGTAGCTTACTTTAGAAGTGAAGAAGACTACAACTCTATACAATCTGCGCTTTCGGACAAGCATCCTCTCAGATTGTATCTCTATGAAAGTACGGCGAATGGCTATAACCTATTCTATGACTTGTGGGAAAGTGCCAAGCGAGGCAAAGGTAGTAAAGCAATCTTCATAGGCTGGTACATGAAACAAGACAACAGGCTTGAACCTAACTCAAAGCTGTTCAAAGAATATGCATACGCACCTGCAAAATGGGAAAAGGAGCTTGTGAAGAAGGTTAAGATCATGTATGACTGGGACATCACAATGGAACAGTTAGCGTGGTGGAGATGGAAGCTATACGAACACTATGCAGGCGATGAGACATATTGCTTGCAAGAGCTACCTTTCACTGAAGATGAAGCTTTCCAACTTAGCGGTTCTAAGTTCTTCCCTTCAACAGAACTGAATAACCAGTACCTGATCGCAAAAGAGAGAACTGAGAAAGCTTTAAAATTGCGTGTGGTTTATGATGGAAAGTTCCACGTTTCACAAACAAACACGCAAACTAATTTGTGGATTTTTGAACCACCTGAAGAGGGAGCTTTATATGTAATAGGAGCTGATCCAACAATGGGGGCAAGTTTAGAAAGCGATAACGCAGTCATCTGTGTTCTCAAGTGCTACAAGGAGAAGGTGGTTCAAGTGGCGGAGTTTGTGGATAACTCTGTCTCACCACAAGAGTTTGCAAGATATCTGGTTTTCTTGGTCGGGTTTTATGGCGCATACATGTATAACTTGGAGATAAACGGCGTTGGTAAACTTGTTCTTCAAGAGCTTGATCTTTTGAAGAGGCAAGCTTGGGTACCTGAAGTGCTTAGTTCTGATGTGGCTTTTGAGTTCAAAAATAGTGTTAGAAAACTGAAGGACTACCTTTACTTTAGACCTGATACCTTAAGACGTTCGTTTGTAAGACACTGGGCAACAACACCTGAGACAAAGGCGCATATGTTTTCTCTAATCAAAGGCTATCTAAGGCTTAAGAAGATTGAACTAAGCTCCATTCATCTAATTAAGGAAATGGAAAGAGTGGTCAAGGATGGTACTACAATTGAAGCGCAAGCAGGATTTCATGATGATAGAGTGATTGCATTAGGGCTTGCACTTGAGACTTATGATAGGTGGGTCAAGGAGAAAGCACCTTCATTGAACGATCAGCAACAACCAACTACAAGAAAGCCTGTTAGAGAAATCAGAATTGGAAACTTGGTTATTCCACTTCAAGATAAAACCGTTTAAAAAGCCTCAAACTCATTTAAAAACTCACAAAAGCCTCTGTGCGTGCTGAGAGATCAAGAGGTCAGACTTTCATTTCCTTGTTTTCCTTCTCTTTCTTCTGGTAGTTCTTTTCTTCTTTCTTGCCATGGCTTCCTCCGATGACCTCTTGTCCCTCACGCACGCACAGAGGCATGATTTAAACGATAAAACACATTTGCAAAATTTCAAGTTTTGTTTTAAAATACAAAATCATGGATAACAAACAGTTTGATGAGTATGTGAGAGAAAGGTTGGAAGAACTGTTAAGATTGAGACAGGTAAAAGCAAGCGAGTACTCTTCAAGAGGAAATGCTTTTATACATTTTGAAAAGGCAAGTATGCTTACTTCATTGACACCTGAGCAGGTTATTATGACTTATGCCACTAAACAATTTATCTCGCTGATGGATTTAATCAGAATAGGCTTTCGGAGAGAAGTAATCCGAGATCAGATCAAAGAGAAGGTAGGAGATTTGATTATCTATCTTCTTTTGTTAGAAGCTTTGGTCAATAGCGATGGCGGGCAAAAGTAGTAGGCGAAAAGGTAAACGTGCAGAGTACTACATTAGGGATTACTTGAGTAAATGGCTTAAAGCTGAGGTTGTGCGTGTGCCTAATTCTGGCAATCACAAAAAGTTTTATGGTGATCTTTTAGTAGCGGACAAGTGGAAGGTGGAAGTGAAATATAGGACAAAAGAAATAGAACTTCCTTTTCCTTGTACTGATGGAAATCTTTACTCATTCACATTGCCTTTACTCAAGGAGGGTATGCCATCATTCAAAAAGCGAGCTTTCCCTGAATACATCTACGATTGGCGTGGTATATGCGATGTTCTTGTGGTAAAGATTGCAAGAAAAGAACCAGTGATTTTTACAAGCGAAGAAGTTTTAAGGTCAATTTTTGAATTGGTGCATAAGTAAGCTACTGATCAAACCAAGGGTAAAAGAGAGAAAGATTTTAATGACTTCAGATAGGAAAGTGTTTTTTCCTTGGTTTAGATTGTCTATGTCTTCGTAAATTTGTTCTATCTCTCCTTCAACACGCTTAACTCTGTCTGTTAGGACTGCCACATCGTTTCTAAGCTCTGAAATTGTTTTGTACATTTCCTTGATTTCGTGAAGTTCTTTTTTGATGTATTCTAACTCAATAAGAATGGCTTGAATTTCTTTACTTTCCATCGCTTAGACCGATGCGAAAATGCATGAAATCTGCTTTGTCAATTGCGTCTTTCAAGCTGATCTCTAACCTACCTTCGGGGTTAGACTGAATTTTCTTGAGAATAGTCAAACCTGTCTCTGGATCAAGGTATTGAATGCCTGTGTTTACCACATTCTGCACTTCACGATATTTCCTCATGAGATCGTAGTTGTCTTGCAAGATCCTATCCACAGCTTTTTGTACACGGTAGTTTTTAGCAATGTACACCATACCTCAAAAGATATCCCTGATCTCTGGGGTTTTCAATAGCTCCTCTGCGTAAGTAGGATCGTAGTTTGCGATCTTGCTATACAAACGCTTGTCAAGAGGAACATCAACAAACAGGTACTTGAGGGCGGAAAGAAAAAGCACATAGAAAGCTTGCTCTCTTTCAAGTGGTCTGTGAGGAAAAGCTTTTGAAAGCTTTTTGATGAGTAGTCCCTTCTTGAAATTCCTTAAGTATAAATACAAGCGGTTGATTTCTTCACGCTTTAGCTTTGCGTACTCACCAAAGCCAAGTTCTTTAAGAACCAAAACAAGCAAATGAAAGGTATCTTTCACTGTTTCATGTTCTGCAAGTCTGATGAGTGCTTTCTCTACATCTGGCACGCTTGGATTTGTAAGTGCGTATTTGAGCTCTGAAATCTTTTGATGATCCCTTGAAGCAAAGGCATTGATAAGGTCTTTTACAGCCACGGCGGTAAAAGAGCGACCACTCTATCACTGCTTCTTGTGAAGGCGGTATAGAGAAGGTAGTTTATGTTCTTGCGGGATAGTTTTTTGTGAACATCAAAGAAAATCAGAACATTTGGTGCTTCTCCACCTTTTACACGATGGATTGTGCTTACATTAACTTTAGTGTTTGGATCATAAAACATGAAAACTTCCTCTATTTTCTCAGGATCAAGTGCAAAAATCATGCTGGGTGGGTACTTAACGATTTTGTCCAGTACATCTTTTAGTACTTTAGCTACATCTGGTAAAGCACTTGCTTTTATGTGTCCAAGGTTGCTAAACCGTTCTATGAATTTTTTAGCTCTAAGCTTACTTTTCTTGAGTACAAAAAAGTCATCTAACGTAAGTTCATCAAGCGACAGATTGTAAAGTCTCCACAAGCGTACATAGTCTTTTCCTGCAGGATCAGTTCCAAAGAGTTTATGGGGTATTCTTGCGTTTCTCAATAACCTTGAAAGATCAAGTGAAGATCTGACCGTGTAAGTCAAAATAAGCGTCTCTTTCTTAGGGTCAACTTCGTCAATCAATTCATCAAGGGTTCTCACAAACTCAACTGAACCACCTTTCCTGACTGGCTTCATCTTGATAGGATGCTCCATGTAATTGATTGCATAAAACACTACCTCCGAAGGGCATCTATAAGATTGGTCAAGTAAAAGGATTGCCTTTTGGTTTGCAAAAATCTCGTCATCACTTCCTGCAAAACCAAAGATTGATTGATTGGGATCACCTATCATTAACACTTTAGCATTTGTGTTTTTCACGAATTCCCATTGCAAAGGCGTTGTATCCTGCGCTTCGTCAATGAAGATGTATTCCACATCAACTTTTATGTTCTTACCTTCCTCAAGAATGCGAGAGTAATCGTAAACATCATTTCGTTTGAGAAAATCCATGTACTCGTAAGCTATTGCCAAAAATTCATCATCAGTAATCTGATTGGTCTCAAGTAAACCGTATTCCAAATATTCCTCGGGTGTTAGCATAAGATTTCTCATTCTTGAAATGTGGGTGTATGGGTGATCCATGTCTACAACTTGATAGTCTTCATACAAAAACTTTATCTTCTCATAACCTCGTTCCATAAACCACTGGTCTATATCTCTTTGCTCTAAAAACTTGATACCTCGCTTTTGTTTGATCAATTGCTTTGCAAGGTAGGAGTGAAAGGTGAAGATCCTACTATGCCATCTTTCTGGTAGCTTTCGCTTCAGTACTTCTCTGGCATTCCTTGTGTAAGAAATCAATAATGAGTTTTCGGGTTTGAAAGACCATTTAAACAAAGGTTGGTTTTCTGAAAGCACTTGAGCTAACCATGTACTTTTTCCTGCACCTGCAACACCTTTTATAGCTCTTACCTCCATAAGCTCACCTCCTTAAAAGGTTAAATCCTCATCTGTGTCTACTACAGGTTCTTCTTTGTCTTTTTCTATGTGTAAGGCATAACCTAATCCTGTTGGTAAGACTCGCACACAAAATACTTCCAAGGTACTATCCACCTCCTCAGGCATTAGCGTTAAGTGATCTTGCCTGTATTGAACATGGAATTTGTCTAAAAGCGCTTTCATCAATTCAAGACTTTTCTCGTCTAAACACCTTATCTCAAAGCTATCAAGTCTCAAGCTATCAAAAAGCTCTACTAAGAGATTGGGATTGTTTACTTGGATAAATGTTTTGCCTGACTTAAGTCTCAGAAGATCCTTCCAATTGTCTGGTAGCATAAGTGTAAGAATTTCTCCTTTCTGGTAAGCTTTGATGAAGTGTGTAAGATTTTGTTTGTTCAACACGATTTCTGGTAATTCAAAGTCTCTTTGGATCACATAACAGGGCATACCTTCCACATCTTCCTCTTGCCAACCTGAAAACTGCTCTAACATGTCTATGACAAAGTGGACAGGCTGAGAATAGAATATGTGAGACTTGAGTTTGATATACCTCATCAGGAGAGGTTTTGGGATAATTACCTTGTCTCCATCCACGAAAGCTGGAAGTCCTGAAGGTAGATCATCTACAAGGTATTTTTCACGCACGACTTCCATAAAGGTTTGCAGGGACATAGCATCTCTCTTGAAGGAGTTTGATTTGAAATAGATCAAGAATTCCTTGACAATAGATTGTTTGAACAACTGGACTGTGTGTTTCTTACTAAGCTTTTGCGTGAAACCGAATTTATTCTTCAAATACTCAACAACAAACAACCACACGGTCTCTAAGACATCGGTCTCAATCTTGGTTTTACCGAACACTTCAAGTAAAACCAAATGTGATGGTAGGGCTATTGCAATATTCGTTTGCAAAGCTTCCATGAACTTTTTGACTTTCATAAACTGTATTGAAGGAATTGTGATGATCGGAGTTTCTGCATACTCTCTTTGAATAGCGGTGGGTTTGGGTTCTAGTTCTATATACAAATCGTAATCTCTGCCTGTGAAAACAACCTCAATGTTTTGTATATTGAGAAGTTTGATAAACCTGTGAACGTAAGGCTGGAATGCTCGGAACTCAGGAATAGCATGTGCAAAAGTATAAGTGTCAAGCTCTGCCATAAGTTCATCTTGTTCTTCCTCGGGTACTGTCAAGATATCTTCATGATCCGTCCTTACTGAGGCTTTGCCTGATAAAACATCTTTCAGAAAATCTAAAACTTCCTCATCATCTGCTTTCTTCTGCTTCTGTTTTGGCTTTGTCATCTTTTGAACAGATATCTCCTTCTTGATCTTGAAAAATTCCTCTTTTTGCTCTTCCGTTAACATTTCAAAATATTGACCTCTCTCAAAAGCTTCTAAAAACTGCCTGTAAGAATAAACTTTTCCATTGTGGTAATCAACGTAGATTGTACTTTCAGGATATACATAAATGCTTGCACTTGGCTTGTGGTCTGGAGTATCACACAAAACGCAGTTAACCATGTAGTACCTTAGGGCTCTCCCACCATAACAAGTATGCGGGCTACCTATCCTTTCTGGGAAGAATTTTTTGAAGAACTCAAGAAAACGCTCTTCACTGCTGAGGTTTCTTTCCTGTAATCTTTGCTGGCGTGGTATCTGCCACTGCCAAAGGTCTATGCTTTTTCTGATTGCATGATCTGGTCTCCTCAAATCAACCTTTATTTCACAATTGCGTTTGTAGTTGTATGTATTAGGTAAGCATAATCTCATGGGAAAGCTGTAATTAAATGAGTTTTTGTCAATCTCCTTCATTTTTTGATCTGATGTCAAGAAGTATCTAATGTTTGAATATGCTTTTTGTATGGCTTCAAAGCTTGGATATTCTTCCTCAGGGTAAGGACGGAACAGGTAAGCAATGCTATAGTGATTTGGGCTTGTTTCTGCCACCCAAAAAGGCTCGGCGTTCAAATGTTTAGAGAGGCGCTGTTCGTATCTTTGGATATCCACAGGCTTGTCTATATCTGCAATGAAGAAAAGCGGTCTTGCAGGAACGTATTTTCCATCTGGTCCTAAGATGTAAGCGCATGGATAAATAGAGATATCCACATCTTCATCTTGGAAAAACTCTTCCTGTGTATCGTCTAAATAAACATCCCACGACTTGACATACTGCTTTTTCGTGCTATCATATTTCAATAACCGTAATTTGACGAACTCTCCTTCAAGCAGAAGGAGAGTTATGGGTGTTAGATCTATTGCTCTCCTCATGGCACACCTCCTTTGAGTTTGAGGGTGGGCTTCACCCACCCTCCTTTTTCAAAAGTCCAATTCTGATACGTCCTCATCACTTGCCTCCTCCTCGGTTAGTGCAACAGGATACAACGGGCTTTGATTAAACTTGCCCACCTTGTATAATATATGCTGTTTGAACAATTCAATGTCTCCCATTACATCTGGCGGGATTTCTTGATAACCAATATGTCTAAAAGCAGGAATTAAGTACTCAAAACGTGCTTCCTTAATCCACCTTGGGTAGATCTCAAACTGAACAAATGCAGGCTTTTGACCTTTGTCTTGAAATTCTTTCAAAACCGTGATCACTGCATCTACCTCACTTGCTCTGTTCTTTCGTATTTCGTACAAAAACACAGCGTTTAAGTCTGGGCTATATAGCACTAAGTCTTGAATTTTTCCAATAAAAGAATTCTCGTCTGGAGAGTTGCCACGGTAGAACTTTTTAACTTGCGTCCATTTACCTTCACTGTTCTTTTTGAAAAGAGCTTTTCTCGTATAACGCATAATCACATGAACAAGTGCTTTCCCAAACAAAATGTCCTCTTCAAGCCTGAGCCGAAGCTTGGGAGGTTTAGATCTCTCGGTTTTGACCCACGGAATTACCAAGTACTCTCGTAGATCCTCGTCTACACCGATTAATCCTGTTCTGGTGATACACCTAATAGCATACTCCCTAAGGCTTGACTTAAGTACTGCTTCCAAATGCTCTCTCAACATGGCTACACCTCCTTTATGAGATTTCTTAGCATACTTAACTCAACCAAAGCTTGCTGTGTTCTTTCTATCTGAACTTCTTTAAGAAACTTTTGAACCTCGTTTTGAGGCTCAAAAGCTTGTGCGAGCCTTGAAATCTCCATCAACATATCTTCCAAGGCTTGAACATGTTCAAATAACTTCTCTTTCATGACTTCACCTCCGTATTTTTGTTCAAAACGTATTCATTCAATCCGTACCACAAAGCCCATGCTGGAAAGTGTATTAACTCTTGCTTGAGTTTGAGGAAAAGCTCATGCAATCTGAAAGAGTACACTCTTTTATGAATTGCCGAACGCTTCCTGTTCTCTGTGCGGGTTGCCTTGCTCAGGTATTTCAGTTTCTCATTGTAGGGTAGGCTCAGGAACTCTTCTAAGTAATCTGCTAACTTGTTCTTATCTCCTAATTCCTTTTCAAGCTCTGGGTATATGTACACACGAGTTATTGCTTGTTTAGTTAATGGATAAGTTCCAAGCACATATGAAAGTATAGCACAAGTGAAGAAGTCCCAATCGTACTTTGCAAACTTTGTTTTCCACCTTTTCCTAAGCTCTTCTACATATGGGTACTTTTGCGGGTCTGTACTCCATGCATACCTACATCTCAGAAGGCTTGGATCGGTGTTTTCTAAAATGCTCTGGATCACACCATCAGGCAGTTCAGTACTAAGAAGAAAGGCCTGCCTGATGGAATAGCGAGTTGCATCTTGGCTTGGTACAAAAATTCTGTGCCTCATCTTACCACCTCCTTTTGTTTTTTGTAGTATTCATGAATGCTTTGTTTTCTTTTGATAATGCCTAACACCTGTTTATCTATCAAGCTACCCAAAAGCACGTAAGCAACGACTTTGCGAGTTTGTCCACTCCTATAGACCCTTGAGCGGGACTGCTCATAGTCCCTCCACGAAAGCGGCAGGGTCAAGAAAACAATATTTCTGTATCTCTGCAAATTTGCTCCTTCCTTTACACTGTATGTAGCTACTATCGGCTTGTCACCTATTTGAATAGCTTTCTCAAGGTCTTTCTTGTCCTCACCTGTGATAAAGTAAGCCTGTAGTCCCTTGTCTCGGAGATAGTAAACAGGGGTCTTGAATAGCGAAAACACGATAGTATCTGGATTAGCCTGTAGGAAGTCCCAAATCCAATCTATCTTAAACAGGTCTTTCATGGTCTTGGTCTCGGGGTCTATACCTTGAGCGATAGCATATGAACGAATGAAGTTTTCGTAGGTATCGGGCATGTCTATGTTTTTGTTTGCAAGGTTTATTAAGATTTCCTGAAACGAAGGAAGTTCCAACACATCGTCTCTATGGACAATATAGAATTTGTCCTTAACTGCTTTTTCAATTTTCCTTCTCATGTCATCCATCGGGCGTACTGGATTGTTCCAACGATCCACGTAAAAGTGTTTCTTAAACTCTTTCCACGTGCCAAAATTACGAATGGTATATACATAATCAAGAATTGCAAGCTGTGAGTAGATTTCGTATTCTCTCTCTAACGGAGTACCACTTAAACCAAGCTTAGTGTCTGGGGGTAATTGCTTAAACAGGGTTAGTGCTTTTCTTGTCCTTTGTGCTTTGGGATTTTTGAGGTGATGGCATTCATCAAATACAAAGAAGTCATACTTACTGATTTCTATATCAGCTTGGTTAAACTTTTCGTATGTCATGATCTCCACCTGAACGTCAAATAACTGTGCCTCCTCTTGCCAGCTTAAATGGGCGGATTTTGGGGAAAGGATCAGAAGTTTTTTAGCGTTAAGGTGTTGGGCGACCAAAAGTGCTCCCAAAGTCTTACCTGTCCCAGCGTCCCACTGGAACAGGTTTTTGTTTGCTAAAAACTCCTGAACTCCTCTTAACTGGTGTGCATATGGGATCTTCATGATTAGTCCTCCTCTTCTTCATATTGGCTTTCTTGCATTTCCATTCTCATCTTGTTTGCTATTTCCTCTTCCTTAAGCTCATGCAGTATCCTGTAAGCTTGTTTCAATGTTTCTTTGATTTTCTTAAAGTCTGGCTCAGGATTGAAAAAACTCTCCCATTGCATGCTCTTTATCTCCTCTTGAAGTTGGGTAATCATACGTATTGCCTCGGAGTAAATCGTCTTGTCTTTTTCACGGGCGTACCTCTCACAAAGCTTTAATCGGAAAAGTGCACTGTCAAGATGCTTTAAAGTAAGCTCATCCCACCTTAAAAATGCAGGCGAAAGCTCACGTCTGCAGATGTGTAAATATGCATCTTCCAATCTTGATGTGATGAATATCAAGTTCTGCACCATGGCACACCTCCTTTATGGTAATATTATACCACACTTTGGAAACTTTGTCAAGTAGATGATCTTTCCTCCCTCAAAAACCCATTTTGTAATATAGACTGTTTGCCCTATTTCTGGCATTCCTACGCTTATAATGTTTCCTACTCTTTCAGGGCAGGTTGCACAGCAATATGCGGGATCTCCATAGTGTACATCGCTGTGCCATTTTTCCCATTCCTGCCAAATCCTCTCATACAACTCCTCCAGTAGCTCTTCATATTTCCTCATAGCACTACCTCCTTCAGGCTAACTCCCTCAGGAAGGCTTGAACCTTCCCTCGGGTTGTTGCCTTTGTACAAGTACTAATATATCACTACCTTAGCCAATTGTCAATATGATCTATATCATACTTGAGGATTTTTCCGTAAAATTCCGTAAAAATTTGCTCTAAGCATTGAAAGACAAAGCTTTGAAAAACAGGGCGTATTTTTCCGTAAAAAGTTTGTCAAAGCATTGAGAGAGTAAGCTCAGATCGTTTTATGTGTTTCCGTAATCCTTCCGTAAAGCTCAGATTTGGTAGGCGGTTATATATGCAAAAATTTCTTTCCGTATAAATTCCGTAAAAAATTCATGAAAGCATTGTCATTCAAGGGTTTGAGGCTCATTTGGGCATTTTTTCCGTAAAAAATGCACGAAAGCATTGAGAGAGTAGGCTTAGGTTTGCTCGGGCAGTTTCCGTAAAAAATGGTCTGTAAGGTTTTTTTTCGTAAAAAGTTTATGAAAGCATTGTCATTCAAGGGTTTGAGAAATTTTCCGTAAAAAATGCACGAAAGCATTGAGAGAGTAAGCTCAGGTTTGCTTGGTCAGTTTCCGTAAAACTCAGAGGACCTAGTGGGCAGGTTTTCCGTGAAAAGTAAGGCAGGTTTCCGTAAAAAATGCATGAAAGCATTGAGAGAGTAGGCTTAGGTTTGCTTGGACAGTTTCCGTATGGTTTCCGTATAACTCGGAAACTTTTTCCGTATGAAAGTAGCTCTGGTGCTTGTGTTTTAATGATTTGATGGTTGTTTTCATTTTCCGTAAAACCATGAAACCCCCTTTTTTATGGCGACCACAAACACCCTATAAAAAAATACCCCCAAGCAAACCCTTGTCGTTCAAGCATTAGCCGTGATTTTGAGACTGCGTATCATTTGCACACCCCTCTTTGCCAGATGACAAAAGCCCGCATGATCCGTATACACAAACCGCTAAGCCTTGAGCCAAGCACATTTCAAGCATTTTGCCCGAGAAACCGCCCGCAAAGTTTCCGAGATTGAAATTGACATCCGATCTCAAAAACTGCTTCCACAAACCGCCCGCCCCCGCAAACCTGTTTCACAATGTCGGAGTTTTTGAGATCCAATTTCAAAACCACTGATATTGAAATTGACATCTCATCTCAAAAAATCGCTTCTTAAGTGGTGTTTTGTAGGTATACCAGACCCCCAATCCCTCGTTTTTGAGATCGGATTTCAAAAAGAAAGCCCTAAAAAACGTGGTACTCAAGCAATACCAGACTCCCAATCCCTCGTTTTTGAGATCGGATTTCAAAAAGAAAGCCCTAAAAAACGTGGTACTCAAGCAATACCAGACTCCCAATCCCTCGTTTTTGAGATCGGATTTCAAAAACTTTGTATCTTCACTCTTCCTCGCTTAAGCCTTACTTTTCCAGTTCCAGTGCTTTCTCAAACCTTACCTGTCTTAGCAAGTCTTGATGTTCTTCACTGCCAAGGTTAAGCAGGTAAACTTCATCCACAAGCTCTGTGATGAGATCGTTAAGATACTCCAGAGCTTTTGTTTGGCTTTTTGTAGCTTGTTTTTCATGGCACACTTCTTTCTTTAAAGTTTAAAGAAACCGTCCCATTTTTCCTAACCATACTTATCCGCACTTACGCATTTAAGCAAATGTTTGAGCTTGAGGTAGGAAGTTTCAACAAGTCTTAGGCGTGTAAGCACCTGCAGGAACGGAAACCTTGCAGGAATATCCTTACCCATATAGGGCTTGGATTTTGTCTTACACGCCAAGGTTAACATATAGATAAGTATAAGCAAATTTGATTAAAAAGTCAAAGCACTGTTTCAAACCCAGCCCCAAAGGGACTGGATTAGGTAAAACTGGATTATGCAAGCTTTGACAAGAAACCCAGCCCCAAAGGGACTGGATTAGGTAAAACTGGATTATGCAAGCTTTGACAAGAAACCCAGCCCCAAAGGGACTGGATTATGCAAGCTTTGACAAGAAACCCAGCTCCTTAAGGGATAGGGACATAATCGTAAAATGTTTTTCTTATACTGTTCCTTGTTTCAAGTTTCAGTTCTATCATTTTCTGTATAAAGCTTTTGGTAAGCTTACCTTCTTTTACAGAAAAACTTTTTTTACAGACCAAACTCAACCAAGCTTTACCATGTGGTGCTTCGTATATTTTCTCTACATAATCCAGCTCAAAGTTTTTGTAGTCATAGGTAAAAACAATCAAGGCAAGATCAAAATCCGAATTACTCAAAATTTCTTTTGCAAGCTTTAGCTTTTCTCTTTTGCTTGCTTTTCCAGTGCTCCATTCTACCACAAAAACCCCTAAGTTGTTTTTATCTTCAAGCTTTACCTCGCCTATAAGCAGTATACCGTTCCTTATCTGTTCTTCTACCTCCAAGAGCCGTTTGTTCTTTTTGGATAGGAAGTTCCTAAACTTCTCTGGTGAAAAAGTACCCAAGTCTAGCAAAATGTTGAGTAGTTCTTGCTTCTTCATGACTACACCTCCTTAAAGTTTTTTTTCACGAAAGTTTGAAAAAGAAAGCCTGCCCGAAGGCAGGCATAGGTAAGCTT
>ERZ1669248.246-NODE-246-length-29821-cov-16.617046_pt1 | contig 29821 bp, 29 predicted proteins | sample MGYA00579296_ERZ1669248 | MGnify/ENA primary metagenome ERZ1669248 (study PRJEB41166, sample SAMN08046057) | hot springs metagenome | biome: hot spring; feature: neutral hot spring; material: thermophilic sediment; isolation source: thermophilic sediment from...
CGAGGTGATGTCCATGCGGTCGGTTGGGATTGTTGGGCTTGGTTCGTATGTGCCTGAAAAGGTGCTGACCAACTTTGACCTTGAAAAACTCGTGGACACCAGCGATGAATGGATTACGACCCGAACGGGCATTAAGGAGCGAAGGGTGGCGGCTGCCCACGAGACAACGACGACGATGGCAGTTGAGGCGGCGAAAGCGGCGCTGGCTGACGCTAATGTTGCCGCTGACGAAGTTGACCTCATCATCGTTGCCACCGTCACTCCCGATTACTTCTTTCCCTCAACGGCTTGCCAAGTCCAACATGCCATCGGCGCACCAAAGGCAGCAGCCTTTGATTTGCTCGTCGGTTGCACAGGGTTTGTCTACGGTGTCGTGACGGCTTGCCAATTTGTGCAAACGGGCGCTGCCCATTGCGCTTTGGTCATCGGCTCGGAGACGCTGACTCGCATCGTGGACTGGACGGACCGAAAAACTTGCGTGTTGTTCGGCGACGGCGCGGGTGCTGCGGTAATCGCCCCTGTTCCCGATGGGAGAGGTTTGCTCGGTTTTGATTTGGGTAGCGACGGAAGCGGCGGTCCGCTGCTAAAGGCGGAAGCCTTGCAAAGTTGCTGTATGACGCCATCAACCGTTGGGTTCAATGGGCGACCGACCATCTACATGAACGGCAACGAAGTCTTCAAGTTCGCCGTGAGGGTCATGGCTGACAGCACCCTCGCCGCCGTCCAAAAAGCGGGCTTGACAATGAACGATGTTGACCTAATCATCCCCCACCAAGCCAACATCCGCATCATTGATGCGGCAGCCCGTCGGCTCGGAGTGGCTATGGACAAAATCTTCGTCAATGTTGACAAGTATGGCAACACTTCTGCCGCTTCCATCCCAATCGCTATGGATGAGGCGAAACGGGCTGGTTTGTTGCGTGAAGGAAGTGTCGTCGTTGCCGTCAGTTTCGGTGCTGGTTTGTCGTGGGCGAGTTTCGTCATGAGGATGTAGTCAAAAATTAGCAGTTGTGGCAATATTTGGTGGCATGAAAACGGAAGGAAAAGGAGGAGTGACATGGCGCTGGCGTTCATTTTCCCAGGTCAAGGAGTTCAGCGAGTGGGGATGGGCAAAAGTTTGCTGAAAGCCTTTCCCCAACTTCAGGAGTTTTACAAGACCGCAGAGGAAGTGACGAAACGCCCCATCACCAAACTTTGCCTTGAAGGACCGGAAGAAGAACTGACCCAAACTATCAACGCCCAACCCGCAATTTTCACCACCTGCTTTGCATGCTGGGTTCTCATTTCCGAGCGCGGAATCCAACCCAAGTTCGTTGCTGGTCACAGTTTGGGAGAATGGACTGCTGTCGTCGCCAGCGGTGCATTGGAATTTGAGGATGGGCTGAAGTTGGTGGCTAAGAGAGGTGAACTGATGAACCAAGCACCTGCCGGCGGCATGGCTGCTATCTTGGGTGCTTCCTTGGAGCAGGTGGAAAGACTTTGTCAAGCCGCTTCGGAAAAAGGCATTATCACCATCGCCAACTACAACGCACCCGACCAAATCGTCATCTCCGGCGAAGCACCTGCAATTGAATATGCCATCCAAATCGCCAGACAGTTTGGTGCTGTCAAGGCTGTGCCTTTGAAAGTCAGCGGCGCTTTCCATTCGCCTTTGATGAGTGAAGCCAAAGAAATGTTCCGACAACATGTTGAGCAAGCGAACTTCAGAAATGCCGATGTGCCCATCGTCGCCAATGTGACGGGTCAGCCGGTAACGGACGGAAATGAGATGAAACGCCTGCTCGTTGAACAGTTGACTTCGCCCGTCCGTTGGGTTGATTGCGTGAAAACGATGAGCGAAAATGGCGTCAAAGTTTTCGTTGAACTTGGACCGGGAAGGGTGCTCAGCGGGTTGGTTCGGCGAATCGTTCCCGATGCGATAACTTTCTGCGTTGAGGACCCAAAATCTTTTGAGGAAACTGTCAATGCCTTAGAAAGCATGTGAGCAAAGGCGTGATCGCCATGACGCGCAGCCAGTTGAAAACTTATTTGGCTCAAGCAATAGAGGCGTTGCTAAGGGTTGACAAAAACATCCGAGCAATTGTCCTTTTCGGCTCAGCCGTTTACGCCCCTGAACTTGCCAATGACCTTGACCTGCTGGTTGTAACGGAGCGGAAAAAGTCATGGGGTCGTTACTTTGATGCGGTTGGTGATTTGCCTGTTTGGGTTGATGTCGTCGTCCAGCAAAGAGGCGAAAAGTTGACAGGACCGGTGGCAGCGGGAGTGATGGCGTTTGGGCGGTTGATTTGGGGCGATGTGAATGCAGTGAGGGAGGTGTTGAACAAAATGGCAATGCCGACTTTTGATGAGGCGAGACATCGTCTTATAGAAGCCGACAGGCTTTTGGAAATAGCGAGCCCCGAATTTACTGGGCATTACCGTGATGCTTTTAATGCTCTTTTTGACGCTGCTCGGATGGCAGCGATGGCTTACCTTAACACGGAAGAGAGCCGATGGGGTGAGTTGAGACGACAATTGCCAAGACATTTTGGGAGGCGGTTTAGGCGCATAATTGACCAATTGCATGTCGCCTACTTCTATCACAGGCGATTGCCAACCGACATTGAAGGCTCGTTTCGCCGTTGGAGGCGAGTCGTTGAACGGTTCATCAATGACTTGGAGGCGGCAGCGCAAAGGGAACAGAGGTGAACGAAAAGGTGGCTACAATTGAGTCGCTTTCGCTGAACGGGAAAGTGGCGTTGGTGACTGGCGGAAGCAGAGGGATTGGCGCTGCAATCGTTAGGCTCTTAGCAGCGCGTGGTGCTTCCGTTGCTTTCTGCTACCGCCAGCAGGCTGAACTCGCTCAAGATTTGGCAAACAAAGTTCAAGCCGAAACGGGTAGAAGCGTCTTAGCAATTCAAACCGATGTCACCGAACCAGAACAAGTTCGGTCAATGGTTGAGCGAGTTCGCTCCGAACTTGGTGGCATTGACATACTTGTCAACAACGCAGGCATCGTCCGCGACACTCTCTTTTTGAGGATGGACGAAAGCAAGTGGGACGAAGTCATCAACACAAACTTGAAGGGAACATTCCTGTGCACAAAAGCGGTCGTGCCGATGATGGTTTCAAAAAGGTGGGGACGCATCATCAACATAAGTTCCGTAGTCGGTCTCATCGGCAACGCCGGTCAAACGAATTACGCAGCAGCGAAGGCAGCGCTCATCGGTTTCACGAAAAGCCTTGCGAAAGAACTTGGAAGCCGAAACATAACTGTCAATGCTGTCGCACCGGGTTTCATCGTCACTGACATGACGGCAGCACTGCCGGAAGAGGTGCGAAACCGTTATGAATCTCAGATTGCCCTTCGTCGGTTTGGTCAACCCGAGGAGGTGGCGGAAGTCGTCGCTTTCTTGGCTTCCAATGCTGCAAGTTACATCACAGGGCAGGTCATCGTTGTTGACGGAGGGCTTGTTTGAGGGGGACTTTACAAACGCCCTTTCGTCGGTTATCATTAGCAAGCCCCTTTGAACAGGACTTTCGGGGAAGTGCGAATGTGAGGGCGAAAACTAACGCCCTTGTCGCTAAAGGGCGAACACCGACACCGCCATGAAACCACAAAGCCTTAAGGAGGAGGGATGAAAGATGGCGGATGTGTTTGAGAAGGTGCGCGACATTATCGTGGAGCGGTTGAAGGTTGACCCATCCGAGGTAACGCCCGATGCTGCGTTCGTTGAAGACCTGAGGGCTGATTCCCTTGATATCGTGGAGATGGTCATGAAGTTGGAGGAGACCTTTGACATCTCCATCCCTGACGAGGATGTTGAGAAATTGAGAACTGTCGGCGATGCTGTCGCCTATGTTGAGAGGCGATTGAAAGAAAAGGCAGGCGTCTAAAAGTCGCAAAAAAAAAATTCGGCGTGCGGAGACAGACAATTATCAAAGCCTTCGCACGCTTTCACACCTACACGCTTGAACGCAAAAGACGAGAGGTGTCTGGTATGAACCTTTGGCAAGAGACTGAGCCTGTGGTCATTACAGGCATTGGCTTGATCACTGCACTGGGGACGGGAGCGGAAAAGAGTTGGGAGGCGATAAAGGCAGGCAAGTCTGGGATAAGGCGCATAACCCGTTTTGACCCCACCCCATTCCCGTCTCAAATCGCCGGTGAAGTTGACGATTTTGACCCTGAGGCTTTCATTGACCCCCGCGAAGTGCGCAAGATGGACAGGTATGTTCAATTTGCAGCGGCGGCAACTTTCATGGCTCTGCAAGATGCAGGTCTGTCAATCAACTCCAACAACGCCGAGCGGATTGGGGTTTGCATCGGGTCGGGCATTGGCGGTGCTTGGACATGGGAGGAGAACCACACTAATTTGCTCCAAAAAGGTCCGCGAGGCGTTTCCCCCCGCTTCATCCCGATGATGATCTCGGACATCGCTGCAGGTCATGTCGCTATATTGACAGGTGCTAAAGGACCGAACTTTGCGACAGTGACGGCATGCGCCACCTCTGGTCACGCCATCGGCATGGCAGCGATGACCATCAAGATGGGTTTGGCAGATGTGATGATAGCGGGAGGCTCGGAAGCAGCGATTTCGCCCCTCTCGCTCGCAGGTTTTTGCAGCATGAAGGCTCTCTCAACCAGAAACGATGAACCAGAAAAGGCTTCTCGTCCTTTTGACGCCAACCGAGACGGTTTCGTTATGGCAGAAGGAGCGGGTATCGTGATTTTGGAAAGGCTCTCCCATGCGGTCAAGCGTGGGGCAAAGATTTACGCCGAACTTGCGGGTTTCGGGATGACAGGCGATGCTTATCACTTGACGGCGATGTGTGAAGATGGCGACGGTCCCGCCCGCAGCATGTTAATGGCTCTTGAAACGGCAGGGTTAACACCTGCCGAAGTTGACTACATTAACGCCCACGCCACATCCACGCCACAAGGTGATCCTGCTGAAGTGAAAGCCATAAAGAGGGCTTTTGGCGATTACGCTTACAAAGTCCCTGTCAGTTCAACGAAGTCAATGCACGGTCACACCCTCGGTGCAGCAGGTGCAGTTGAGTTGATAGTTTGCTTGCTCGCAATCCGAGACCAGATTTTGCCTCCAACCATCAATTTGGAGCAACCCGATCCAGAATGCGATTTGGACTTCGTTCCCAATACTGCAAGACCAGCGCGAGTTGAAGTGGCGATGTCCAATTCTTTTGGCTTCGGGGGGCACAACGCTACCTTAGTTGTGCGCAAGTGGGAGAAGGCTGAAGTGTGACATCAGCGCAAATGTGAGATACAATTGCGATGGACGAGTCAAGTTTGACGGGAGTGGCAAGATGAAAAAGCAGCAATCAACAAAGGGGCAGGAAACTGCAAGACAGGAGAAATCAAAGAGGGAGCAACCAGTTCAACTCGTCCGGCGTCGTGACAAAGTTGTTGCCCGATTATCGCCGGAGAGGCGGGAGGCATTGTTGCGACTTTGCGAGCAATTGAAAGTCAAATTCCGCCGTTTGGATTTACTGAACACTGCCCTCACCCATCCATCTTACTGTGCCGAATTCAACCAAGGCAACCTGCCATCAAACCAAAGGTTGGAGTTTCTCGGCGATGCCGTTCTGGCTCTCATCGTTGGGAATTACCTTTACCACACCTACCCTGAGATGGACGAGGGACAACTCACCCGCATCAAAGCCATTTCCGTCAGCGAGCCTGTCTTGCACGGCATCGCCAAAAAGTTAGGGCTGGGGCAATACTTGCTGCTCGGCAGGGGAGAGGAACGAACGGGAGGGCGAGACCGCCCCTCTGTCTTAGCAGATGCATTTGAAGCATTAGTGGGCGCCATGTTCCTTGATAGGGGCTTGAAAACGACCGCTGACTTTGTCCTCAAGCACTTGAAGAGCCGAATCCGAATGATAGAGCGAGACAGGCTCATCTTGGATTTCAAAAGCCGACTTCAAGAGTTAACCCAAAGCCGCTACCACCTTGTCCCAACTTACCACCTTGTTAAAACCATCGGACCTGACCACGCAAAAGTCTTCGTAAGTGAGGTCAGGGTTCGCGGAATTACTATCGGGAGAGGCAAAGGGCACAGCAAGAAAGAAGCGGAACAGGAAGCGGCGAGGGCTGCCTTGAGGAAACTTCTGAAAGGTTCGGTTCAAATCCCCGAAGTTCCAGAGAAGTGAACTTCCCTCGTCCTCGCAAAAGCGCTCGCGAAAGGCGGCGAGTTTAATTCGCCAAAGTTTCACCCAGCAGTTGAAAGAGCGCTTCAACGATTTTTTCGGGCAGTTCATTGCGATTTTGGTGGGTCACTTCCCATATCCAAACATCCTCCCTCGCCTTCACCCTTTCAATGAATGGCAAACGGCTCCGTTGAATCACTCCCAGAACGGGTTTTGAACTTTCAAGGCACTCCCACACGATTTCCGCAAAAGCGGGGTGGCTTAGTTCCATCTTTGCGATTTCGTCAACAACGATGATATCCGCTTGCCTAATGGCTCGCTTCAAGACCGGAAGGATGACGCTCTCTATCGCCTTCACATCCACGCCGTATTTGCCAACTCTATGGGGCGATGGCAACCCCTTTTTAGCCAACCATGTCCTTCGTCCATCCGCTGTCACGATTTGGAAACCAATTCGCTCCCCGCCTTCCCTCACTTCTTCGGTGAAAAAGCCGTCAAACTTCAACTGAGGCGGCAGCAAAGCCAAAACTTTTCGTATCACCGTCGTTTTCCCCACGCCCGGCAAACCTGTCAGGAGCAAGTTTTTCCGTCGCATTAAACTCAACTCCTTTGTCGGTGCTTTCGCAACCTATGGTATTGGCTTAAGCCAGTGGCTGATGACAAATTTTGCGAGCAAATCTTTCGCTATGGGTTTAACTGTAGGGGTAGGTGCAACCTGCCCGAAAATTTTGTGAGCGGGTTTCATCCGCAAGCCCAAAGGTATCTGCGCATCTGATGTCATTTGCTCTTTCCATCTTGACTTTGATGTCGCAAAGTTTAATTGACCGCCAGACCAATAGTGACACCCTTTGGGTTGAGACTCTGTGGTGTGCTGGGAAAGGAGGACGGTCAATTATGAGGTTGGCTGTCATCACCGACGAAGTTTCGCAGGACTTGGAAAAGGTTGCGTCTTTGGCGAAGGAGTTTGGGCTGAATGGGCTGGAGATTCGGTCTGTGTGGAACAAAGCGCCTCACGAGTTGGACAAATCGGATGTTGCCCGCATCAAACAAATCTTAGCCAACTACGAGATGGAAGTTTGTTCTATCGCCTCTCCTTTTCTCAAATGTGACTACGGCGATGAGGCTCAATATCGTGAACACATTGAAATTTTGCGCAAGTGCATTGACTTGGCTGGGGAGTTGGGAGCGCCGCTTATTCGCATCTTCACTTTTTGGCTGAAGCCTCCTTTCCCATCGTGGGACGAAATCGTTGAGAAGATGCTTCCAGCAGTGAAACTCGTTGAAGGCACGAACCTAATCTTGGGCGTTGAGAACGAGCCATCAACGATGGCGACGAACGCAAGGAAAGTCGTTGAAGTTCTAACCCGCCTCAATCATCCGCAGGTCAAAGCGGTTTGGGACCCAGGCAACGATGTCTTTGACCCCGACAGGGAAGTCCCTTACCCCGATGGCTATGAAACCATAAAGCCTTGGGTCGTTCACATTCACATCAAAGATGGGAGATGGAATGCCGAGGAAAAGCGTTTTGAACCTACGCCCATTGGCGAGGGGGAAGTGGATTACCTCGGTCAATTCAAAGCGTTGGTGAGGGACGGATACAAGGGCTATTTGTCCCTTGAAACCCACTGGCGACCAACCACGCAACTGCCTGAAGACATCGTTCAAATGCCAAAAGGGGAGCAATTCTCTTACATGGGCGATGTCGCCACTCGCGAATGCTTGACAAGATTGATAGCGTTGTTGAAGCAAGCGGGTGCGATATAGTTGAGCGCCGGGGACGATAAAGGCGTCCGAAGAAAACCCAACTTGCACCGAAAAATCCAAAGAAGGTTTGGAGGTGGAATCGTTGGCGTCGCAAGTGGGATTGCCAATCGTTGATTGCAACACATGGGTCGGTTTTTATCCCAGACAGGCGATAGACTTGTCACCCCAAGTTTTGCTAACGCTGATGCGACGATATGGGGTAGCCCGTGCATTGTTTGTCCACACGACGGCGGTTTTCTATGACACCAAAACGGGAAACGATTTAGCGTTTCAGGTGGCGAGGGAAAGCGGTGGACTCTTGCTCCCCGTTGCGACTTTGAACCCCCTTCAATATCGCGGGATGAAGGCAGAAGTTGAGAGGCGATTGCAACAAGGCTTCCGACTCTTTCGTTTCTTCCCGAAGTGGCAAGGTTGGAAACCAACAATTGCTCCGTTCCGAGAACTGGCGAGTTTTTTGAACGAGAAGGGAGTGCCTTTTTTGATTGACTGCCCACAAGTTGGATGGGCGACGGATATTGCCAACCTCGTCCACGAAATGCAAGTGCCTGTCATTCTATCCGATGTGTCAGAGGAGAACTTAGGGGAAGTCCTTTGCGTGGTCAAATCGGTCAGTAACCTACACCTTGAAACGAGTTGCATAAATCAACCCGACGGCTATGAGTTCGTCGCTGCAGAGGTTGGGGTTGAAAAATTGGTGTTTGGTAGCGGCGCCCCGCTTCACTATTTCGCCAGCGCTTTGTTCCCTTTGCTTCACTCTGGCTTGTCCGACGAGGATAAGCGGAAAATTTTGGTGGAAAACTTGAGGAGAATCGTTCAGGCATGAGAGGAGGCAAAGTCCTATGCCCCTTTTGGACGCCTATTCCGAATTGGGATGGTGGGCAATTCAAAACCGAGACGGCGATGAAGTTGAAGTAATGAACCGGTTGGCTGAACGCTACAATATTGCGACCGTTTGCGTCGCTTCCGCAGAAGCGATGAGGGGAGATTTGGTTTTAGGCAATAAAAGGGTTGCCGAGTTGGTTGCGCAGAACCCGAAGTTTCGCGGTTATGTTGTTGTCAACCCCAATCATTTGGAAGCCTCAGCGGAGGAGATGAAGCGTTACTTGACAAAGGCGAACTTTTTAGGTGTTGTCCTGCCACCACCAAGCCTCGCCCATCCGTTGAACTCGTGGCGGACTTTAGAACTGGTGAAAATGGCAAGACGCTACGATTGCCCCTTCGTCACTTTCGTTGAGACCTCTGAAGACGCACAAGCCCTCGTTTCCCTGACGAAATCGTTCCCTGGCATCCGCTTCATCATAGTCCCCTTGAGAGGGAGCGATTGGTGGGCTGTGTTGAAAATCCTTGAAGATGTCACCAACATTTCTGTGGTCGTGTCAGGGTTGTTGACGGAGAGAGGCATAGTTGAGCAGGCAATGGAATTGCTCGGCGAAAGGCGAGTCCTTTGGGGAAGCGCAATGACCCGCGTCCACCCAACTTGCAGCCTGGGAATGCTTCAAGAAGCCGAATTGACAGAAAGGCAAAGGAGCATGTTGGTTGAAATTAACGCCCGACATTGGCTGAACCTTGAATCGTGAGGAGATGGGGAGGCAAATAAGCATGTTTGGGCATCAGGAAGAACAACTCAGCATTGACGAACTGTTGAGTCGTGCAGACGCGCTGCGGTATAACGGGCACTACGAAGAAGCCGAAAAACTCTACTTGCTAATCTTGGAGCGAGAGCCAGATAACGCCGCAGCCCATCACGGCTTGGGCTTGGTCTATTACCTTCACGGCGGCGATTTTGAAAAGAGTTTGGCTGAGTTTAAAAGAGCCGTTGAACTTGAGCCCCAAAATATAACCTACCGACTTGATTGGGCAAAAGCGCTAACCACTGTCGCACCTTTGGAAGAAGACCCGGAAAAGATGATGGAACTGCTCAGGGAGGCAAAAGCGGAGTTTGAAAAGGTTTTGGAACTTGACCCTGAAAACCAAGAAGCCTTGAAACAACTCAGTTACTTGGCGGAATGGGGCGTTTGAAGTCGCTCCTTCATTTCGGAGGAGCAGCCCCTCAGCAAAGAAAAGTTCGCCCCCCATTGCGGACTTCAATGGCGAGTGTGTTCGGAAATTGAGTCTTGCGGTGAGGGCGAAACTATCGGCGAGACTAAAATCGGGTTTTGCAGGTCATAGTTTCACACTGCGCCGACAAAAATTGTCGGCACGGGATAAACCCGTGCCCTACGGCTGGTTGGTCACAACTTTCCGAACACACCCTTCAATGGCGGACACTTTTTCCAAGCAGTGCTAAATTTAAAAGGCGTCAAAGGAGGGAAAAGCGATGGCACGACGAAGCATTGTGCGTTGGTGCGTTGTTTTCTTGTTTGCTGCGTTGACATCGTTAGTGCACGGCGACATATCGTCTTACAAAGCGGTCTCAACGACAGCCATCACCGCTGCTGAGTTGAAGGAACATGTTCGCTATCTGGCGTCGGATGAACTGGAAGGTCGCGGGGCGGGGACAAAAGGTTCTCAACTTGCCCGCCAATACATAGCGGCTTTGTTCGCCGAGTGGGGACTTCATCCTATGGGGGAAAACGGCTCTTACTTCCAGCCTTTCAGTTTCCCGGGAAGACTTCGTTTAGGTGAAGGCAATTACTTGGAATTGACCTTGCCTGACAGACAGCAACGGGTTTTCTTGCCCGAACGAGACTTTTTGCCTCTGGCTCTTTCGGCAAACGGTGAAGTTGAGGGAGAGGTTGTTTTCGTCGGCTACGGAATCAGCGCCCCAGAGAAGAACTACGATGACTACGCCAACATAGATGTGCGGGGCAAAATCGCGTTGGCGCTACGAGGCATGCCAGCCAACGACACCTCATTTGCACAGGAAGCCACATTCCCCACCAAGTTGCGCGTCGCCCGTGAAAAAGGTGCAAAAGCGCTCATCCTCGTCAGCGGTCCACTCAGCCCCTTTGAAGATGAACCTGTCCCGTTTTGGAACGAACCTGCCATGAAGGATGCAGGAATTTTGGGAGTAACTGTCAAGAGGGCGTTTGCGGAAGCGCTCTTTTACCTTGAAAGCGTCCAGCGCCAAATTGACGAGACCAAGAAACCTTTCTCTTTCGCCATTGACAATGTCTATGTCCGGCTGAGGGTCAACTTGCAAAGGGAACGATTGGAAGATGCCAATGTGATTGGGCTAATTGAGGGGAGCGACCCGCAACTGAAAAACGAGGTTGTTGTCATCGGTGCCCATTACGACCATGTCGGGGTTTCAATTAGTGGTGGGCAAAAGCGGATTTTCAACGGCGCCGACGACAACGCTTCGGGAACTTCAGGGTTGCTTGAGTTGGCTCAATACTTCGCTGCAAATCGCGAACGAATTAAACGAAGCCTGCTTTTTATCGCTTTCGGCGCTGAAGAGCGCGGTCTTATCGGTTCCCGCCACTTCGTTGAGAACCCCACAGTTCCTTTGGAACGGGTTGTCGCTATGGTCAACATGGACATGATAGGGCGACTGAGAAACGACACGCTCTTTGTCCTCGGCATCGCAAGTTCACCTGCTTGGAAGGACTTAGTCGCCGACATCAACTCCCAATTCAACTTCACCCTTCGCGATTCACCGGGACTGTTCGGCGCAAGCGACCATTTTTCCTTCTACAACAAGGGCATCCCTGTGCTTTTCTTCTTCACAGGCATGCATGAAAATTACCACCGACCCAGCGACGATTGGGAGACGCTAAACTACGAGGGGATGGAAAAAGTCGTGCGAATGGTCGCAGCGGTTGTGGAACGCATCGCTAATATGCCCGAACGACCTCAATACCAGAGAGCCCCTCAACCTGCAGAGAGACCTGCTCCACCGATGAGGGTTTCCACAGGGATTGTTCCCGATTACTCGTGGGATGGTGAGGGCGTGAAACTCATGGGAGTTCGCCCAGGCAGCCCTGCCGAAAAAGCAGGTTTGAAAGCGGGAGACATCATCATTGAAGTTGCAGGCAAGCAAATCCGCAACCTCTACGATTACATGGACGCCCTCAACTCGGTTGAACCAAGCAAGCCTGTCAATTTCGTCATCCTGAGGGACGGGCAAAAAATGACAGTCACCGTTACCCCTGAACCGATAAGGCAGAGGTCAGAATGAAAGAGCCTTTTCCTCCCCTTCATGGGGCAATTCGCACTTAACCTCAACAAAAGTCAAGGAGGTGGCTATCAATGGCGAGGGTCGTGAGGTGTGACCGCAATCGCCCCTTTCTCATTCAAATCGGTGGACAAAATGTAGCCATTTGCGCTTGCGGTCTGTCAAAAAACAAACCTTACTGCGACGGAACCCACAAAATCACCCGCGACGAAGAGCCCGAAAAACTTTACGCTTACGATGACCAACGCAACCGCTGTGTCGTTCAAGTGAAGGACGAGCAAGGCAACATTGTCAACCTACCGCCAGAAACGCTTGCCGAATGAGAACCTTGTGAAATTGCCAACTAAACTTTTCTCCCAGTCCCACTTTGATGCGACACACTTAATCAACGGTGATGGTGGAATGCCATACCTTTTGTTTCCGCAAGAGGCTCAGTTTTTCCGCAATGTCAGGAAAGCGTTATCGCAACTTTACCAGTCCGCTCGCTACGGCAATTTGGAACCGCCTGTCGTCGTCGTGTTTGGTGACGATGATTTTTTGGTTCATCGGGTAATTCAGAGGCTGACGGATTTGCTGTTGCCTTCGGAAGAACGACAGACCGCAGTCACTGTCCTTGAAGGCAAGGACGCAACGGAAGCGGAATTCGCCCAAGCATTGTTTGAACCGACTTTCGGGTTTCAGTTGACCCGACGGCGAGTCGTCATTGTCAAGTCCCCTGCGTTCTTGAAGGAACAGGGAAAGCGCAAGCGGGAAAGCGCAGCATGGTATCAACTCCTTCGGCGAGTCCCTGAGGGGACATATGTGTTGTTCGCAATCACTGAACCCCTCACGAACTCGCACTTGAATTTGCTAAACGAAGTGGCTATGCTCGTCCCGCTCAGCAAATTGAGGGCTCAAGATTTGCCTGAGTTCGTTCAAATGTTGGCAGAGCAAGCGACAATCCACATTGACAAAGCCGCCATTCAAGAGTTGATTGACCGAGTTGGCAATGACGCTCGCCAATTGGCTATGGAAATTGAGAAATTGGCGCTATACATCGGCGTTGATGGCAGGGTGACAGTTGACATCGTTCGGGAACTTGTCCCTTCACTGGCTATGGATGTTTTCACGCTTTTGAACGCCGTTGTGGACGGAGATGCGCCAAAAGCCATCAAGGTGCTTGAGGGTTTGCTCCAACGGCGAGAAAACCCGATGCTCATACTTTACCTGCTCGCAAGGCAATTCCGCTTCTTGCTTCAAGCGAGGCTGTTGCTTGACTCAAAACTGATTTCCCCTGCCCTTTTGCACGCTCGTGCGGATGCTTTTCGCCAGCAACTTGAGCGCATCCCTGAGGAAATCAAACAGCGCTTACCTGACGACCCTCGCCTCAATCTCCTCAAGCAGTCGCCTGCGGTCGTCAGGAACTTTCTCCTTCAAGCCAGAAATTTCTCGCGGGAGCAAATAGCGGAATCGCTGCGCCTTATACTTGAAACCGACATCGGCTTCAAAACAGGCATTGACCAGAGCCAGCAGTTGGCGTTGCTTGTTTTGAATCTGTGTCGGTTGAAGAACAAAGCGGAGCGAATGACAGCGTGACCAAAAGCGAGTTTGGTGGGCTTGAATTTTGGGGGTGTTGAAGATGAAAGTTGGGTTTGCCCAAACAGACATCACCCCACCGGTTGGAGCGGTTATGCCCGGCGGATTCCGAAGGAGAATTTCCACAGGGGTTCATGACCCGCTCCACGCAACCGCTTGCGTTATTTCCGATGAGGAAACAACCGTAGCCATCGTCTCAGTGGATGCCCTTTCCGTGAAGAGGTCAGTTGTTGAATCCGCCCGTCAGTCCGCCCAATCCCGCTGTGGTGTTCCAAGCCAGAACATCTTGATTGCAGCCACTCACACCCACTCTGGAGGTCCCATCGCCAACGCGTTTGAGAGCGAGGCTGATGAGGATTATTGCTCCTTTGTGGCAGAGAGAATTGCTGAAGCGATTGTCAAGGCTTGGGGGAGCAGGGTTGACGCTCAAGTCGGAATTGCCGTTGGTCACGAAAACAGGATTGCTTTTAATCGCCGCTTTGTGATGAAAAACGGTCGCCACCAGACTCACCCAGGTAAAAGCAACCCAGACATAGTTCGCCCTGCAGGACCTACCGACCCCGATGTGGGCGTGATGGCGTTTAAGGGCGAAAACGGCACAATGCTCGGCTTCATCGTCAATTTCGCCTGCCACTGCACGGTCATGAGCGGAACTGAATTCAGCGCCGATTACCCTTTTTATCTCGCCGAGACTTTGCGGAAGGAGTTTGGAGACCAATGCTTGACAGTTTTTTTGCAGGGCGCTTCTGGTGATGTCACTCAAGTTGCTAACACTTTGCCCCGCGAACTTGAGTTCGGCGAAAAGTGGGCGTGGAAAATCGGGACAAGGCTGGGCGGCGAAGTTATCAAAACCGTTGCGTTGGCAGACTTTGTTGACGCCGCACCTTTGCAAGTAGCCAGATCAATCGTTAGGCTCGCCCGTCGCCAAGTCCCTGAAAAGATGTTGGAGGAAGCAAAGCGGGTTTTGAGCGAAGACGGTGTTCCCGATGTTGAGAGGATTTACGCCAGAGAAATCGTTTTGCTCGCCGAAGAGGTAAAGAAGCAACCGTTCTTGGAAGCGGAAACTCAAGTCATTGCCATCGGGCGCAGCGCAATCGTGGCTATTCCGGGTGAACTCTTTTGTCAGTTCGGTCTTGACATTAAGAGGGCATCACCGTTCCCAATCACATTTGTCGCCACATGTGCGAACGGTATGGTCGGCTACTTGCCGACGCCCGAAGCGTTCAAAGGCGGCGGTTACGAAGTTCGTCTGGCTCGCTCGTCGCAATTGATGCCTGATGCGGGAAACCAGTTAGTCGGTGAGGCTCTTCAGTTGCTTCAATCCTTGTGGGTGCCACCAGCCCCACCACCAACTCAAGTGAAAACTCCGCCTTGGGATGTCGGGGCATCACCACCGGAGTTGACAGGTTTGACACTATGAAAGAGGTGAGGGAAGATGCAACTGCGATGCCCAAACTGTCAAGGAGCGCTGAAAGAAGGTGCAACGCTCTTTCGGTGCCCAAACTGCGGGGCGGACTTGTCAAAATTGTTGACGCCTTTGGAAACCGGGATAATGACGGACTTGGGGTTGACTTTGCTCTCTGGTGCTTCAGGTTTGCTTTTCAGCATCGCCTTACTCGCACATGTGAAGGAACTTCGTTCCCTGTTCACGGTCATTCTTTTAATTCTGGGCAGCGGTCTGATGGCGTGGGGTAAAGCAAAGTCTCTGCGGGCAAATGAAAGGTTTTACTGGGAGCGGTTCTGGATTGGGGTTTTCTTTGCAAGCGCAGGTGCGTTCTGGACTGTGCTTATGGGTTTAAGTTGGGTTTGGGCTGTTGCCCTTTCCTTCATTGGGTTTGCAATTGGTTACTGGCTTTGCAATTGCTCTCAAAAGCAATGGCAAAAGGGGCGTAACCGTTGATGCGTGCGATGAAGGTCATGCTGCAACCAATTGGGGAAGTTGACTGGCAACTTTTAGCCCGCATCGCTGTCCGTTTGCCAGAACATTTGCCATTCGTTGAATGTCAAGTTTCGCCCAAATCGGTCTCGCTTCCATTGGAAGCGGTTACACCGAGAAGGCAGTGGTTGGCGAATGTTTTGCTGGCTCACTTGACAGTCCCGCAAGGCTTTGACCGAATTGTGGGCATAACGAATGTGGACTTAGTTGTCCCGCCTTTTAACTTTGTCTTCGGCATAGCCGAGATTGACGGTCAAAGGGCAGTAGTTTCAACTGCAAGGTTGATAGACCACAACCCCGAAGTCACCGAACTGAGGGCTTTGAAGGAAGTTTTGCACGAACTCGGTCACACTTTGGGTTTGCCCCATTGCCCTGACCCAACATGCGTTGCTGCTTTCAGCAACACTTTAGCGGACACTGACCGAAAAGGACCGAAATTTTGCTTGAAGTGCTTTCAACGGCTGTTGGTTTCTTGGCAGCAGCAGTGTAATGAGGCGAAGAGAGATGGCTAAGGTGGAGGCGATCTTCCGTCATGCCGTTAGGCGCCTTCTTCTCAAGAAGCAGGGAGAAGCAAACAAGCAAAAAGCAAAAGTTGCGGTCTAAGCCAAGGTGGCGGCAGAAACTGGAGCAAGTTTGGCAAAGGCTGAAAGCGAGACTGCTTTTCCACATCGCCGTCATCGCCCTTTATCGCGGCAAGTATCTGAGAGCCGCTAAAATTTTGGAGCAAGTTGCTCAAGTTCTGGATGAAGACCCGTTCGTTCAAGTTCACCTCGGCTGGTCTCATTGGCACCTCGGTCACCCAGTCACAGCCAGAAGGCATCTGTTGAGGGCAACTGAGATAGACCCCAACAATCCCGCCTTCTGGACAATGGCGGGGAGGCTGATGGCGCTGAGGGGAAAATGGGAAGAAGCGGAGCAATTGCTCCGTCAGGCTGTTTTGCTTTCGCCCCAAAACATCGTCGCTCAAAGTTGGCTGGCTTTCGTGTTGCTTCAAAAGGGGCAGACAAAGGAAGCCCTTGACATTTTGAAAAGAACCCCTGTCGCCGATGACCCTTACCTTCAGGCTCGCTTGGTCCTTCTTCTGGAGAGGTTGATCATGCAGAGAGGTGCGGAAGAAGGTGCAATCTTTCCACCATTTCCGAGATGGCTTAAACTTCCACTGCTTCGCTCCGTTCTCGGTTTCTTGTTCCGTTGGCGGGGGGAAAGGCTGATTGAGGATGGGGAGTGGGAAGCAGCGGCGAGACTTTTAGGGGCTGCGTCGCGGCTCAGACCAAAGGATGTCTGGGCAAAATTGCTCTGGGCAGTGGCTCTGTTGGAAGGTGGATTTTGGAATCAGGCAGAGCAGGTTTTGGACGAAGTTCCAGAGTTTGTCCCAGAAAAAAGGTGGGTTTTGGGAGCGTTGCTGGTGAGGCAGCAAAAAATCAAAGAGGCTGTCACCCACCTAATGAAAAGCGACACCAACCATCCCTTCGTCCGCTACTACCTCGCTTTGTCGCTGGACTGGATTGGCGAGGCTGAATACGCTTGTGTCGCTTACCTTGAACCCCTCTACCGAGAAGACCCTGCTTCACTCCGCCAACGAATTCGCGAGTTGGTTAGGAGGCTAAAGCCTTGAAATTTCTCGCTGGCTCTCAAACCCAGTCCCTGTCAAGGAGTGGGCGAGAAGTGAAAGTTTCCATCATCATACCCGCAAGGAACGAAGCAGACAGAGTTGGGCTGACAATTAGAGCCTTGTTGAAGAGTAAGCCGAAGGAAATCGGTGAGGCGGAAGTTCTGGTCATTGATGACGCCTCTGTGGACGAAACGAGCAAAGTCGCAAGACAGGCAGGGGCAACGAAAGTTTTCAGGATGCAGCGCCATAGCGGGAAAGGTGCTGCTCTGAGAAGAGGTGTCAGCGAAGCGACGGGCGATGTGCTTTTGTTCGTTGACGCTGACTTGGGCGAAACGGCATCAGGCATGTGGGAACTTGTGAGGGTTGTTGCCAATGGCGAGGCAGACATGGCAATCGCAGCGCCTCCGCCCGACCCCGCTGGCGGTGGATTTGGTCTTGTTAAGAGGTTTTCCGCATGGGCAATTAAGGCAACTACAGGCTTCAGCGCTTCAGCACCCCTCTCTGGACAAAGGGCGCTGAAGCGTTGCGTTTTGGAACGAATTTCAATTGCTGAGGGTTATGCAGTTGAAACAGCCTTGACAATTGATGCGATTAGGGCAGGTTTTCGGGTTAAGGAGATTCCCGTCAACCTTTCCCACAGGGCGCTGGGGAAAAGTTGGCGCGGTTTCCTTCACCGGGCAAAGCAGTTCTGGGACATTTTTCTGGCAGTGCTGCCCCGCCTGCGGTGCAGAAGTTAACCTGCAATGCCCAAATTGAACGACCTACAGGTTTTCACTTGTAACGGGTTCTCTGTTGATGGGGACGAGAAGAAACATGGTGGCGTCTTTCTGGCTGTTCTTGCCTCAAGAACCTGCGGAGGTTTTCCGGTGCAATGACCATGCCGACGGCGAACCCCAGTCCGGCACTTACAAACTCGTCCCAAGGCAGTTCAGCAAGGAGCGTTCGCTTCATCTTTTGCATCCACGGGATGATCAATCGGAGTGGGTCGGCGATGAAAAGGAAGGGGTAACCGTTCTCGGTTTTGGGGACAGCGCTAAACAACCGTTCCGCCTCTTGGGTGATTTGGATGCGCCGTTTTTCTACAAGAATGTCAAGGGCATCTGGTTGCAAATCGCCGCAAAGGTAATCCTGAATCACATGGTAGGCTTCACGAGCCATCGGAAACCATTGAGCCTCAGCATCCATGGTCAGGTTCAAAGTTTTCAGCGTCTCCGCCTCATCGGGCAGTCTCGCTATCCGTCGCACCCAAAAGGCGTAAGGCGATAATCTGCTCCAACTTTGGTCGCCCAAAACGATTAGGGGCGAAATGTAGCAACTTGACAAAACTATAGCATCTCGGACCTCGGCGGGAACATCGGGTGTGAGTTCCGTGAAGACCCTCGCTGTGCTCCCTTGTGGGTAATTGACCTGTATCCCCAAGCCCAGCGAATTGTTTCCTGGCAAAACCCCAATCTCCGCAGGCTGGAAATAGTTGCGAAGCCATTTCTGTCCTAACTCCACAAGGTTGGTCTCGTTTCCTGAGTGGAAGAGAAGCACACGAACCCTCTTCAGCAGCGACAGGTAGTTATGCAGCATTGGGTTGGTCACCTCCGTCACTTGGGAGGACAGGAAAGTGGTTGTGGCGCTTCAGGTTAGAGGGCTAACGGATTCCAGCCTCTTGAAGGACGCCTTCCAATTCCCTCAGACCACTGGGCAGCCCTTCTATCACTCGGACAATGACGCCTTTTTCGTTGACGAAGTAAAGCGTCGGTAACCCCTCAACTTTGAAACGGTTGGCGACTTCAGACTTTGGGTCTAACGCCACCAAGTATGGCGTTTTCTCTTCTTTAACAAACGGCGCAACAGATGCCCGTCCGTCCTCATCCACGCTGATGGCGAGGATAAGCAACCCCTTCTTCTGATATTTGTGATGCAATTGGCTGAGCCACTTGCTCGTCACTTGGCAAGGCGGGCACCATGTCGCCCAAAAATCAAGCACAAGGACTTTCGGCGTCAGGGTTTTGTTGCCCTTTCGGTCTTTGATTTGGACGCTCAGTTTCCCTTTGTTCACTTGCACCACAGCCACTTTCCCGTCCAAAAGCATCGTTTGAAAGGAAGGGATTTGCTTCCCTTCCTTTAAAGCGCCGAAAGCGGAAACTATCGCAAACAACGAACTAATTACCGCGACCAACAAAGCGCGCTTCACCTTGAACCCTCCTTCTCTTCCTGCAGTCCTTTATTGTGCCAGCGGATTTGAGCAAAGTCAAGGGTAGCAGGAGTGTGTTCGGAAATTAATTCCCGATTGGGAGGACGAACCTTTTCGTGAGCCCAAATTTCATTGGTTGGGCTCTAAACTGCCCAGCATTGAAATGCTGGGCTATTCTAACGAAGTCGGCTGAAGCCGACTGAAAATTAGCCTGCTTTAGCAGGCTTCGTAGATGTAGCCCACCAATTCATTGGTGGGCAATCTTTTGCCGAGTGTGTTCGGAAACAGACAGGTTTTTGCTTCATTGTAGGAGCGCCGTCCGGCGCGAATAAACCGACAGGAGAAGGGTTCGCGGCTAACGCCGCTCCTACAACTCAATTTAAGCCGCTTTTTAGAACACACTCACTAAGGGTAGCAAGTGGCAGATGGGTGTCCTATAGTTGAAGTTGTGAGCGTTGAGGGATTTTTTCGGAGGCGAGGGCTTGTGCGACCTTGGTGTCTTTCGGAAATCACTTTGAAGACGGTGCGTGAAAAAGGTGTCCCTGAGGTAGCGGTCTTGCCCATAGGAGCGTGCGAACCTCATGGGTTACATTTGCCTTACGGTGCAGACACTTACGAAGCCGTCGCAATTGCGGAGAGGGCGTGTTCTATCGCTTATGAGCGGGGGGCAAAGATTTTGCTTTTGCCAGCCATCCCTTACGGCGTGGATGCAAACTTGCTCGCTTTTCCGATGACCATCCATGTCCAACAAGAAACCCTAAACCGCATGGTTCAGGACATCGTTTTCTCCCTTGAAAGGCATGGGGTTTACAAACTTGTCTTGCTTAATGGACACGGCGGTAACGATTTTGTGAGCGGTTTGCGGGACCTTTACGGGAAAACGAAGGTCTGGGTATTCCTCGTGAATTGGTGGCAGGTTGGAAGCGATAAGGCAAAGGAAATTTTTGACGAAGTCGGCGACCACGCAGGCGAGATGGAAACGAGCGTTTGCATGGCAATCATCCCCCATTTAGTTCGCCTTGAAGATGCCGATGACGGTGCGGTCAGACCGTTTCGGATGGAAGCCCTTGCAAAAGGATGGGCTTGGACAACGAGACCGTGGGAGAGATTGACAAAAAATTCCGGACATGGAAACCCAAAGAAAGCGACAGCGGAGAAAGGGGAGCGCTACATAAACTTGATTGTTGAGCGAATTGCCGATTTCTTGGTTGCGCTTTCTGAGACGCCGATAGACGAGTGGTTCCCCTTTGAGCCGCCAAAGTAGTAGCAGTTTTAGGTGGAGTGTCTTAAAATCACGGGTAGGCAGGGCATAATGGAAATGGTGTCCGCCCTCCACCCGCAAAAAGCGTGGGAGGTGTTGGCGATGCAAGCGCCAACGATGAGACGAACCGTGTTGGATGTTTTGAAGGAACAAGGGAAGTTGACGGACGAACAAATTCAGGCTGTCCTTCAAGCACAACAACAAGCCGTCGGGCAGCCAATAGAGCGCATCATCGTTGACTTGGGTTTCGCTTCGGAGACGGATGTGCTGGCTGCCCAAGCCCGACTCCTCAATGTCCAGTATGTTGACCTTAACAAGGTCCGACCTGACGAAAGTGCAATCAGCGTCGTTTTGAGCAAAGTCCCCCCGGACTACCTGCGCCAGAGGAAATGCATCCCCATTCGCATTGAACAAAACCGACTTTGGGTCGCTATGGCTAATCCTCGCGACATCATGACCATTGACGAATTGAGGATGAGGACAGGTTTGGTCATTGTCCCGCTCTTAGCCAGCCAATCTCAAATTGAAGCGGCATTGCAAGAATTGCCCGCCCAAGGTCCCTCCCCAGCCGTTACTGCCCCGCCTCCCGGGCGTGGGACAGGCTTGGGTTTCAGCGTGGACGATTTACTGAAGCAAATTGACGCTGACAGGTATGGTGGGGAAGCGGTGTCCGGTCCGTTGGCGGGTCAAGTTGCTCGGGTTGACGCAACGGATGTTGAAGCGGCACAGGAAGCACCAATCATCCGCTTGGTTGACACAATTTTGCGAGAGGCAATTCGCAACGAAGCCACTGACATCCACATTGAACCTCTCCAAAACGGAGTCCGAATTCGCTACCGAATTGACGGGATTTTGCATGAAGTTCTCCGCTTGCCGAAATGGCTATCCGCACCTTTGATTGCCCGCATCAAAATCTTGGGCGACATGGATGTGGCTGAAAAGCGCGTTCCTCAAGACGGACGAATGAGAATTGAGATGCAGAAGAAGCGGTTTGATGTTCGCATCTCAACGATCCCAACGGTCAACGGTGAAAAGGCTGTTCTCCGTTTGCTTGACCAGACCTCTCCTTTGATGGGTCTTGAGAAACTCGGTCTGTGGGAGGACGATTTGGCGAAAGTTGAGTATTTGATGAGCCAGCCTTACGGCATGATTTTGAGCACAGGTCCAACAGGGTCGGGCAAGACCACAACCCAGTATTCAATCCTTCACCGCCTCAACACAACCGAGGTCAACATCTTGACAATTGAGGAGCCCGTTGAGTATGAAGTTCAGGGAATCAACCAAGTCCATGTTAACCGAAAGGCTGGTGTGACATTTGCGACGGCGCTGCGCGCTTTCTTGCGGCAAGACCCTGACATCATCTTGGTTGGAGAGATTCGCGACCTTGAAACTGCCGATGTCGCCTTCCAAGCAGCGTTGACTGGTCACTTAGTCCTATCAACCCTTCACACCAACGATGCCCCAACTGCCGCTACCCGATTGATTGAAATGGGAGTTGAACCGTTCTTGATTTCGGCAGCGGTCATAGGAGTTATCGCCCAGCGCCTGGCACGGCGGATTTGCCCCAACTGCAAAGAACCCTACAAGTATCCGGAGGAAGTCTTGATGCGTTTCGGTGTTGATTTGAGCGAACTTGACGGCAAGGAATTGTATCGCGGACGGGGCTGTGAAAACTGCCGCTACACGGGCTATAAGGGACGAATTGGTATCTTTGAAGTGTTCGTGATGAACTCGGAAATTGCCGACTTGATTTTGCGCCGCGCTCCCATTTCGGAAATTCGGGATGCCGCTATCGCTTCTGGCATGACCACCTTGCTCAAGGACGGATGGCGCAAAGTGTTAGCAGGCATCACCACACCTCAAGAGGTCTTGCGCGTCGTAACAACGGTCGGCTACTAATCAATCGGCGCGAAATACGATGATGGGTGCATTACTGGAGTGGGGTGCAAGTGTTTGGTGCATTGAAGATTGGCTTTAGCCTTGCACCCTACGACAAGAGGAAAGGGGGTAAAGGTCGTGGAAATAGAACTGACGCCTATGGAACAACAAAGACCTGCACAAACTGGCGGAGTGGGGGTGCGACCTGTTCCCGCACCGCCTAAAGAGTTGCCATCTTTGGATGAAGTTCACATTGACGATTTGCTAAGGGAAGTTGTCCGGAGAAACGCTTCAGACCTTCACCTTTGCGTTGGCGTGCCGCCAATTCTCAGAATTGACGGTCAACTTTACCGCACCAACTTCCAGCCAGCCACGCCAAAGCAAACTCAAAGGCTAATTTACGAAATCCTGACCGATGAGCAAATCCAACGGTTTGAAAACAACCTTGAACTTGACTTCTCCTATGCCTTGCAAGACACGGCTCGTTTCCGTGTGAATGTTTACAAGGAGCGAGGCTGCATTGCCGCTGCGTTCCGCTTAATTCCCAGAAGAATTCCAACTGTGCGGGAATTGGAGTTGCCTCCTATCTTAGAGGAACTGGCATCGCGCCCTCGCGGCTTAATCTTGGTCACCGGTCCGACAGGTCACGGTAAGTCAACGACACTGGCAGCGATGATTGACTACATTAACCGAACCAAAAGCGTGCACATCATCACCATTGAAGACCCGATTGAATACCTGCACCAGCACAAGAAGTCAATCATCAACCAAAGGGAACTTGGTGAAGACACTCGCAGTTTCCCGAACGCTCTCAGGGCAGCCCTTCGGCAAGACCCAGATGTGATTCTGGTTGGCGAGATGCGCGACCCAGAGACGATGGCAATTGCCATCACCGCTGCAGAAACTGGACACTTGGTTTTGTCAACAGTTCACACCAATAGCGCAGCCGAAACCATTGACCGAATTATTGATGTGTTCCCGCCAAACCAACAGCCTCAAATTCGCGTCCAGTTGTCCATGAACTTAGTTGCGGTGATTTCCCAGCAACTTTTGCCCCGTGCGCCCGGCGCCCCACGAAACCCCTATGGAGGGGGAAGAATTGCAGCGGTTGAAATCATGATTGCTAACCCAGCAATCAGAAACCTCATCCGCGAAGGCAAGACATACCAAATCCCGTCCATGATCCAAACAGGTGCGTCCGAAGGGATGCAGACGATGGACCAAGCCCTTCGTGACTTGTATGTGAAAGGCTTGATCACCTACGAGACGGCAATGGAGAGGGCTCACAACCCAGAGGAACTCAAGAAACTCATCGCCGGTGCTGTCGGACCGACATCCACAACTCGTTAAAAAACCGACGACAAAGATGGCATAAAAGGGAAGGCAGTCAGGCACGGTCGGTAGTTAAATGGGGGTGACGAAAATGCCGACTTTTGCTTATGTTGCCCGAACGCCACAAGGGCAAGTCAATCAAGGGACAATTGAAGCACCTGATGAAAGAACTGCTCTTCAGCAACTCAGACAGCAAGGTCTCGTCGTCACATCGCTCCGGCAACAAGGTGGTGCTGCCCGCGCCGCTCGCCCTCAGCAAATGTCCTTCGCCGCCGCAATAAGCAGGGTGAAGTTGAAGGACATGGCTTTGTTCTGCCGACAATTGGCAACCTTGATCAACGCTGGTGTTTCCCTTGTCCGCGCTTTGGCTGTCTTGGAGAGACAAACTCAAAATGCTCGCTTGAAATTCATCATCCGCCAACTCACCCGAAATGTTGAAGACGGTATGGCTCTATCAAGGGCAATGTCTCAATTCCCTCGCGAGTTCTCCAACCTGTTCATCGGTATGGTTCGCGCGGGCGAAGTTGGTGGTGTTTTGGACGAAACCCTACAGCGGATGGCAACCTTTTTGGAAAAAGACCTTGAACTCAGGCGGAAAGTGAAGTCGGCGATGACCTACCCAACTTTGGTCATCTTCTTTGCGTTGGCGATCGTGATTTTCCTGAGCGTTTGGATTGTCCCAAAGTTCATGCAACTGTTCACCGATTTGGGCGTTAAGGAAGACAAGTTCCCGCTTCCAACCCTCATCATGAAGCGGTTCAGCGAGTTCCTGATTAACAAGTGGTATTTCCTCGTCGGCGGTGTCGTGGCGTTCATCTTTGCCTTCTCCGTTTTCATCCGAACCAAGTTCGGCAAGCGAGTCTACGATTGGATCAAACTTAAAGTGCCCATCCTCGGTCCCATCAACCACAAGATTGTTCTGGCTCGCTTCGCTAGAACCTTTGGGACATTGATGGGAAGCGGTGTGCCCATCTTGCAGGCGATGGACACGACCGCTGGAGCAATTGACAACGATATCCTGTCAAGAGCCATTATGGAAGCCCGCATGGCTATTCGCGAAGGCGAACGAATTGCCGACCCCCTTGAGCGGAGTCGCTTATTCCCGCCAATGGTCGTCCACATGATTTCCGTAGGTGAGGAAACAGGTTCGCTGGATCAGATGTTGCAGAAGGTCGCTGACTTTTACGAGAGCGAAGTTGATGCAGCGCTTCACGCCCTCGCGTCAACCATTGAACCTGTCATGATCGTCATTCTGGGCGTGATCGTGTTGTTCATCCTCATCTCGGTGTTCCTGCCGTTGATCACCATCATCCAAGACTTGTCTCAAGGTGAGTCTTGACGATGGCGAAGGGAAACGATGGGGTGCCGCCTTTAGGGGCGGCGCCCAAAATTTTGATTGTCCGTTTGTCAGCGCTCGGCGACACTTTGATGTCAACCCCTATTGCTCAAGCCCTTCGCGAGGCATTTCCGAAGGCTTACATCGGTTGGGTCGTTGAAACCCGTTGCGCCCCTGTCGTGGAAGGAAACCCTTTCGTCAACCGCATTCATCTCTGGGACAAAACTTTGAGAGGCTTGCTCGCAATCGTTAAGGATATTCGGCAGGAAGGTTACGAGTTGGCTTTGGATGTTCAAGGACTGCTCAAGAGCGCACTCATCCCTTGGTTGGCTCGCATACCTTATCGCGTCGGGTTCTCAGATGCTCGCGAGGGTGCAATCCGTTTTTTGACTCATCCAATTCCCCCTCCCCCACCAGCCTCTTTTGCTTCGCACCGCAACCTGCAACTTCTGTCCGCATTAGGCATCCCCGTTGATCCCAAACGACACCGCTTGTTCTTTCCCCTTACGGACACTAACCGCCAAGTTGCTGCCCAAAAGTTGAGAAGTTTGGGGATAGAGCCGAAGCGATTTGCCGTGCTCGCACCTGCCACTACGCGCCAGCAAAAACACTGGGTTGAAAATCGTTGGAGTGAACTGGCGGAAAGGTTGTGGCACGATTTGAATTTGCCAAGCGTGCTTTTAGGTGGGCAGTCCGATTTACCACTCCTTGAGCGAATAGCCAAAAATTGTAAAGTCCCCTTGCCGATCATCTGCGACCTCGCTCTCAAAGATGCGGTGGCAGTCATTGAAATGGCGCAAGTCCTTGTTGGTCCAGATTCCTTCCCAATCCACGCAGCCTTGGCGGTTAAAACACCGGCAGTGGCGCTTTTCGGTCCCAATGACCCCTTCAGGTTTCGTTCTGAAAAGGGAATTTGGGTGCTTGAACACCCTCTCCCTTGCCGCCCCTGTCGGCGAAATCCAACCTGTGGGAATGCTTTCACTTGCATGGCACTTATCACCGTTGACGAAGTCCTTGCAGCCGTTGAAAGGGCAACGCAAGTTTTCTGAAACTTGCTCCCACACACAACTCACGCTCAAAGCGTGTCAGAATTTAGGAGGCAATAAGCCGATTTTCGGGCAGGTTTAACTGCCCTTGCGAGGATGAAGTCCGTAAGGATTTGAGTTCAAGTCACAGTCAAAATCGGAGGTGATGGCTTAGTGGTCTTCAGATATCGCGGTGACCCAAGCATGTGGGTTTGGCTGTTGCACCGCATAAGCGGGGTCGGCATTTTCGTCTTCTTGCTCATCCACATCGTTGACACTGCCCTTGTTGCTTTTGGGCGCGATTTGTATGATGCGATAGTGCGACTTTACCATCACCCCATCTTCCGAGCAGGCGAAATTTTGCTTTTCGGCGCTGTGCTGTTTCATGGGCTCAATGGACTGCGGGTCATCGTTTTGGACTTTGCACCTCAAACAACCGTTTACAACCGTCAAATGATAATCGGGGTTGTTACTGCGTTTGTCCTGCTCTTCGTGCCAACAGCGATTGTCATGTTGGCTCAAACCTTGACGGCGAGTGAACCTCACGAATTAGGTGGAGCCAGTTTGGGCAATTGGTGGGTTTTGTTCTCAGTGGCTGTGGCAACGGTAGCAATTGCTTCCATTTACGCACCAACTTTGAACTTACCCCAACCCAAAGCATCAATCCGCCCCAGTGGTGGATTGGAACTTTACGGTTGGCTTTTCATCCGCATTTCAGGGGTTTTGTTGATTTTCCTCGTTCTCGGGCACTTGGCAATTATGCACCTAATGCACGGTGGAGTTTATCGGATCAACTATGACTTCGTGGCGCAGAGGTTATCGTCCCTCTTCTGGCGGACTTACGATTTCGTTTTGCTAACACTGGCAACAGCACACGGCACTTGGGGCATGAGGAATGTCTTGCTTGACTATATCCATCGTCCGTCCACTCGGTTGCTCGCTCTCTCTTTGCTTTACGCAATTACAGGCATTGTGATGGCATTGGGGGCGCTGCTTCTGTTCACTTTTCAACCCCGTTGAGGATTAATCGGCGAAGATGGTCACATCGGTGAAGTGAAATTCGCTGACCCTCAAGGCTGGGACGACTTCTGTCCACTCCCACTCCGGAGCACCAGCCCTTTCTGGGCGGCTCATCGCTTCCACCTTGTTGAGCATTGCGATCACGCTTTCGTTGAAGCGGAAATTTTTGACGGCGCTGACGATTTGCCCATTCTCAATCAGAAAGACGCCATCCCTCGTCATTCCCGTCAAGAGGACTTTCATAGGGTCAACGGTGCGGATATACCAAAGGCGGGAAACGAGAAGACCTTTTTCTGTCTCCGCAATCAAGTCTTCAAGTGACTTGTCTTCCCCTTCCATGACCAACCCTCGGGGAAAAGCACCGTAAGCACCTGTCGGGTCAACACTGTGTCCTGTAGGTTTCGCTCCGTGCTTTTGTGCGGTAACACGGTCGTAAACCAAACCGACGGCAACTCCCTTGTCAATGAGCACAACCTTTTGAGTGGGGTAACCTTCGGCGTCAAAAGGGCACCCTTGGTGAAGCGGATGGTAAACATCGCTAACGAGCGTGATATTTTCACCGCAGACCTTTTGACCTAACTTCCCGACCAACCAACTTCTCCCTTCATCAACGGCGAGAGCGTTAAAACCGAAAGCCATGAAAAGCAACAAATCAGCAACTGCTGGTGGTTCTAAAACAACGCGATATGAACCTGGTGGCAATTCCCTCGGGTTTCGGTTGAGCGTCGCTTTTTGCAACGCCTTCTTTCCGACGGCTAAAACATCAACATCGCTTTTGCGGAAACTACTTGCCGATGCCCATCCCGTCCCTTCGTCCGTTGCTACGGTTATGCTGAAAGCGAAGTTCGTCCTTTCGTAATAGGCGAACAGACCGTTGGAATTTGCGATAGCGTAGAAGCCGAAACTGTTGCTTAGCGCCCCTGCTGCTTTAGTCCCCTGAGCCTTACACTGTCCGATGACCTCAGCAATTAACTCCGCTCTTTCCTTTGGCGTGATTTTAGCAACGGCTTCATCAACGGCTTGGACGGGTTGATAAGTTTGGGGCTTTAAGCGGGGAAGCAACTTCTCATCTTCTGGCATTTGTTTCGCCGCTTCAAAGGCACGCTCAACGGTTTCCCTCAAAGCAATCTCATCCGTCCTGTTGGTGCTTGCTTCAGCCATCCTCTTGCCAACGAAGGCGCGAACCGTCACCGTAAGTTCATTGCGGGCGACATTTTGGTGAATCACATTTTCAGCGAACCTCGTCAAAGCCTCGTCCCCACCGCTGATGACGACTTCGGTCTCGTCTGCCCTTGACATCTCCAGAACTTTTTCAGCCAGTCGCTTCACTTCGTCCCTCATTTCCTTAGCACCCTCCTAACGCTAAAGTCGCTTCAGTTCGCTGCAGAGAAATTTTGGCAATCAACCGAAACAAACGAACCGAATGAAGGGCAAATTGGCACGCTCACCTTTCAACCTGCTCCGACCAGTCTGATGGTGCGAATTGATGGCAGGAGCCCAAGTTTCACGCAAAGACGGTTGAAGTTTCGGATGCTTTCAATGTGCAAATCTGTCAAGTCATAGCGAATGCACTCGGTCAAATAATGGTGCACAAGCGACCTGTCCAAATTTCGCTTTTGCGATTCCTCAGCCACAATGGTGTCAAGGTTTCGTAAGCCCTCAACCTTTGACCTAACGAGCCAATCTGCTAATTCCCTCTCGTCGCTCCCTTCTCTCACCACCCAAGTAGCGAAAACGAATGGCAACCCCGTCAACTCCTTCCACTCTTGCCCCAAGTCCACGACCTGCCAACTTGGGCGGGTTTGTGCCAGCAGGGCAGCATCGCCGATCAAAAGTGCGGCATCGGCTCTTGATAACATCGCATCTAAATTCGGCTCCATTGGGAGCAGGAGCGGGAAATTCCCGTATCGTTCAGCCAAGATGACTTTAAGGAGCAAGACGGAACTGCGAGAGCCTTTGTCAACGGCGACAGTTTCTATTTGGGAAAGAGGCACTTTGCTGACCAATAGGACGCTTCGGACAGCACCGTCAGCAGCCAACGAAACTCCACTTACAATCCCACTGCCAACTCCCTTCAAGTATTCGGCTACAGGAATCAAACCTGCATCAATTTTCCCTTGCTCCATCCAAGTTGACAACTGCGCAGGGGTTCCGAAGACGAGGGTGCCGCGAAATCCAATCTTGTGCAAAGCCCAAGTCAATGGCACTGCGTTCAGGTAAGGCACGGAACCTATTACCATTGCCGTTCGCCTCCACAGAAATTCGGGCGCAGGGGACTGTCGGCTTCAGCCAACAGGGGATTGCGCCCTCTCACCTCCTTGAAAGCCAAAGTCTCTACCGCTACAATTTTAAGCGCAGTCCAAGATAAGGGAAGGCACTCTCCCTGAAGGGAGAGAAACGGCTCAAAGGACTGCCCCAAAACCAGCGAAAGGGAAATTATACTGTCTGGGTCATTGACTTGGGCAGTGGGCTGCCTGTCAACCAGCCTTGAAGCCCAGTCGGGTTCGTCCTGATATGGGCAAGCCGTCGGCTTTAGCCGACGGTAGTTGACTCCCAAAATGTTAGCAGGGTCACGAAGCAAAAACGAAAAGCGCTGGGCTTTGAAACCCAGCGCCTTCTGTTTCGTGGTT
>ERZ1669248.247-NODE-247-length-29804-cov-40.323271_pt1 | contig 29804 bp, 31 predicted proteins | sample MGYA00579296_ERZ1669248 | MGnify/ENA primary metagenome ERZ1669248 (study PRJEB41166, sample SAMN08046057) | hot springs metagenome | biome: hot spring; feature: neutral hot spring; material: thermophilic sediment; isolation source: thermophilic sediment from...
TAATTTTGACTTTATAAAGTCCATTTTTCCTCACCAACTCTAATAATAAGTAATTTTATTTCTTTAGGCAATAATAAAGAGATATGTTTTACATCAGTAAATAACTTTGCCTAACCTACTAATTCTGATGGAAGGTTTTTTTAGGTCTATTGAAAAGTAGATTACAAAAGCCTGTCCTATGACGTAGTCGTCTGGTACAAACCCCCAGAATCTACTGTCTCTTGAGTTATCTCTGTTGTCGCCCATTACAAAGTAGCTGTTTGGTGGAACTTGAACTGGACCAAAGTCTGCACCTATTCCATCTTCAATTTCCATAACTGTGTAGGAATACTCTTTACCATCTGACCTTACGGTATACTCTCTGTATTTTTTAACTTTTTCGTTTTCTTCTTCGTAGTAACCATCTTCTACTCTTTTTAGTGGTTTTCCATTTATATAAACTATATCGTTTTTAACTTCTACTATATCTCCCGGTAGGGCTATAACCCTTTTTATAAAGTCTACAGATGGGTCTTCTGGATACTTGAAAACTATAATGTCTCCTCTGTCTATTTTGGCAAGTCTGTTGTTGTGATGGTAAAAAGTTATGTTTGTAAAAGGTATTCCTATATCCCAGTTGCCGTATACAAGTTTATTTACGAGTATAAAATCTCCTACCAGTAGCGTTGGTTTCATAGACCCAGATGGAATGTTAAAAGCCTGAACGAAAAATACCCTTACTAAAGATACAACTACAAATATAAAGATAATAGTCTCAACAAAATGTTTTATACTCTTCTTTTTTTCTTCTATTTTCTCTTCTACTCTTTCCATAATCCTCTTCTATTTTCCCTTGCTTCCTTATAGCATTTTCTAAACTCTTCTTCGTACTTTACGTTTGGTGGAACTGTTAAAGGCATAGCGTAGCCATTACATATAATCTCTTTATTTAGCATTCTTCCATCTTGTAAATACACGTAGGCAAGTAGTCTTCCATACTTATCTCTTTGTTGAACATCAAACTCTAAGTATACTTTGTCTCCAGGTTTAACCAAAGATGCTGTAAACTCCTTTGCTTTCTTACCAAGTTCAACTACAGTTTGAGTATCGCCAAGTCCCTCTCTTGACTGAATTTCTGCCCTCTTGTTTACCCTACTTTCTGGTGTGTCTATACCTATTAATCTTACCTTCTCTTCCATTCCGTTTAGATTTACTACAATCGTATCACCGTCTATTACTCTTACAACTACAGCTTGAGGAAGGTCTGTCCTTGTTTGTCCAGTTTCTTTCTTCTGACCAAAGCAACCGAAGGATAATATCAGTAATAATACTAAAGTTAAGAAGTTAATTTTTCTGTTTAAATATCTCATTTTTTAACCTCTACTTCGTCTGTAGAATCAGACGGTTTTTTTACTTCTATTGGAACTACTTTTACAAAGTTTTCGATTTCTTCTCTGAAGTTTGTAAGTATTCTTTCGGCTATCTTACTTCCTGTGTAACCTTTATGTTTTATAAGTAGTTTTTCGATTTGGTCGATATCTTCATCTTCTAAAGGCAAGATTTCTACGTAAGATTTGTTTATCTTTCTGTTTATATCTTCGTTTGGTGCGTAGATGTAAGCAACTCCACCTGTCATTCCGGCTCCAAAGTTAACGCCAATCTCTCCTAAAACCATCACCGTTCCATCTGTCATATACTCACAACCGTGGTCTCCCACACCTTCAACTACTGCAACGGCTCCACTGTTTCTTACTGCAAACCTTTCTCCTACTTTTCCAGATATAAACACCTGACCCCCGGTTGCACCGTAAAGTATCGTATTTCCAGCTATAACGTTTTTATGACTTTCGCCTTTAAACTCTTTTGGTGGTTTTATTATGATTAATCCACCTGCCATTCCTTTACCTACGTAGTCGTTTGCTTGACCTGTTAGAGATAAAACAAGTCCATGGACACAGAAGGCTCCAAAACTTTGTCCGGCGGTGCCGTGTAGATTAAGCTCTATTTTACCGTTTCTTAGACCTTTATCTCCATATCTCTTCACTATCTCGTAGGCTATCCTTGCACCGAAAGACCTGTATGTGTTCCTTAGTATGTAGAATCCTGAGAAGTTTTCATCTTTTTCTATAGCAGGAAGGATATCGTTTAGTATCTCTAAATCGAAAGGCTTTTTAGAATCAGGAATAGGATTGCTATCTTGCATAGACTTTCTTGGCTTAGTTGGGTCGTAACTTATTAAAACGTGGTCAAACTTTATCTTTTTAGCTTTGTAGTGGTCGTGAGGTATTACAGGTTTTAGTAAGTCAGTTCTTCCTATAATTTCATCAAGGCTTCTGTATCCCATATCTGCCAGATACTGTCTTACTTCTTCGGCTACAAATTTAAGGTAGTTTATGATATGCTCTGGCTTGCCGGGGAACTTTTCTCTTAATCTTTTATCTTGTGTCGTTATTCCAACGGGACAGGTGTTTAGGTGACACTGCCTTGCCATAACGCAACCTTCCGCTATCATTAAAGCAGTTCCGAAACCAAACTCTTCGGCTCCAAGAAGGGCTCCAATTATAATGTCTCTTCCGGTTTTTATACCACCGTCTACCCTAAGTTTGACTCTTGACCTTAAATCATTATCTATCAAAGCTTTATGGACTTCGGGTAGTCCAAGCTCCCATATTGTTCCGGCGTTTTTTATTGAAGATAAAGGTGATGCTCCGGTTCCACCATCGTGTCCAGATATGTGAATAACATCAGCAAAAGCTTTTGCAACACCGGACGCTACAACACCTATTCCACTTTGAGAAACAAGCTTTACGATAACTTTAGCCTTTGGATTTATCATTTTAAGGTCGTATATAAGTTGGGCTAAATCTTCTATAGAGTATATATCGTGGTGAGGTGGTGGTGATATTAGAGTTATTCCGGGTTTTGCGTGTCTTAAAAATGCTATGTAAGTGTCTACTTTTTTACCGGGTAGTTGTCCGCCTTCTCCGGGCTTTGCACCTTGTGCTATCTTTATCTCTATCTCTTCAGCAGAGATTAAATACTCAGGTGTTACGCCAAATCTTCCAGATGCAACTTGTTTTATTTTACTGTTCTTGATGGTGCCATACCTTGCAGGGTCTTCTCCACCTTCTCCTGAGTTTGACTTTCCACCTATCCTGTTCATAGCTTCCGCTATAGTCTCGTGGGCTTCTCTACTTAAAGCTCCAACCGACATTCCAGCACCGACAAACCTTTTCATTATAGATTCTGCAGGCTCTACTTCTTCTATTGGTATAGGTGGTCTATCTGAAGATATCTGTAGTAAGTCTCTAAGTTCTACAGGTTTTTCTGCATAAGCGTATTCTGTAAAAGCTTTGTAATCATCGAGGCTAAGCTGTCTAACTGCTTTGTGTAGAGATGTTAAGGCTTTAGGGTTCCAAGAGTGGAATTCTCCACCTTCTCTTCTATACCTGTATTCTCCACCTACAGGTAGCTCTTTCATCTCTCCAGAAAAGGCAGGGTTAAACCTTGCCAACGTTTCTCTTGCAATCTCTACAAAGCCTATACCGTCAAGTTTTGATACCGTTCCCGGAAAACATTTATCTATAACTTCCTTTGATATTCCCAAAGCTTCAAACAGTCCAGAACCTCTGTAGCTTTTTATCGTTGCTATTCCCATTTTGGACATTATTTTAAGCAGTCCTTCGTTAACGGCTTTTCTATAATTTTTAACAGCTTCTTCAAAGGTTAACTCAAACTTTTTATCTTCTTCTACGAGGTTTCTTATTATCTGAACTGCCATATAAGGGTTTACTAACGTAGCACCGTAACCTATCAAGAAGGCAATAGAGTGAGTGTCTCTTACTTCTCCTGAATCTGCTATTATACTAAACTTGCTTCTCTTACCTTTTTTTGCCATGTATGTGTTAACGGCTCCAACGGCTAAACCCATAGGAATAGGGGCTCCTTCTATCGATACATCTCTGTCTGAAAGTATGATTATCTCTTTTCCGTTATCTACTGCTTCTTCAACTCTTTCACATATCTCATCTAAAGTTGGTTCTAATGCAGTTTCGTAAGGTGGGAATATGGTTGGTATTATTTGAACTTTCTCTGGGTAAGTTTTTATAAGTTCTTCCATTTCGTTATCAAAGATTATAGGGCTTTCGAAGACTATTTGATTTGCATGTTTTGGAGTTTCAAGTAAGAAGTTTTCTTTTCTACCTACGTATGTTTTTAAAGACATAACTTTTTTTTCTCTGATTGGGTCTATAGGTGGGTTTGTAACCTGAGCAAACCTTTGTTTAAAGTAAGATGCAAGCATCTTTGGTCTTCTTGACAACACGGATATAGGAGTGTCATTACCCATAGAGTAGGTAGGCTCTGCACCTTTCAGAGCCATTTCTTTAACTACCATGTTTATCTCGTCTTTATCGTAACCAAATGTTATAAGTTCTTTTAATACTTCTTTGTATTCTAATTCAGGTGTATCCTTAGCAGGTATAAAAGGAACGATATTTGATTCTATCCACTCTTTGTATTTTTTATTTTTTGCTATTAAATCTATTATCTCTTCTGAGAAGTATATTTTTCCTGTTTCAAGGTCTAACGCTATTTTGTCCCCTGGACCAAGTCTTCCTTTTAAAACAACTTCTTCTTCTGGAAACTCTATAACACCAACCTCAGAAGCCATCAAAATCGTATCGTTGGTTATTATGTATCTTGCCGGTCTTAAACCGTTTCTATCTAACTTTCCACCGATGATTTTACCATCTGTAAAAGCGATTGCTGCCGGTCCATCCCAGCTTTCAAATATACAAGCAAAATACTCATAAAAGGCTCTTTCTTCCGGAGTTAGTCTTTCATCGTTTTCCCAAGCTCTTGGAACTAAAACGTTGATAGCCGTAAGTATATCTTTACCAGAATGGACTAAAAACTCTACGGCGTTATCTAAAGATGCAGAGTCGCTGTCATTGTCGTTCGTTATCGGAAGTATAATTTCTGCCAACTCTCCCCAAACTTCCCTTATATCTTGTTCTTTTGCCTTTAACCAGTTTCTGTTGGCAGATATTGTGTTTATCTCACCGTTGTGGGCAAGCATTCTAAACGGATGGGCTAACTTCCAGTTTGGAAATGTGTTTGTTGAATACCTTTGATGGAATATTGCAAAAGCCGTTTCGTAATCTTCATCTTGAAGGTCAAAATAGAAATCTCTTAATTTTGGAGCAGTTACTAAACCTTTGTAAACTATCGTTCTTGAAGATAAGGAAGGGATGTAAAAATCTTTGTAGTCGGGGTTTTGAGTAAGTTTTTCAAGTCTTTTTCTAAGTATAAACAGTTCTTTCTCAAAGTTATCGGTTTTTATTCCTTCCTTAGATATAAATCCTTGAAAGATTGTTGGTTGTGTTCTTTTTGCTATCTCTCCTATCTCATCTTCTTTTATAGGAACTTCTCTCCATCCAAGGAATTTAAACTTTTGGTTTATTATATCTTCTATCTCTTTTTTTATAGACTCTTCTTTACCTTTTGGTAAGAAGAAAACTCCTACTGCGAAATCTTCTACTGAAGGAACGTTTATACCAAGCTTTTTTAGTTCTTTCTGAAAGAATTTGTAAGGTATCTGTGTTAGAATTCCTGCACCGTCTCCTGTTTTTCCGTCAGCACTGACTGCTCCTCTGTGGTCAAGGTTTGCAAGGGATTCAAGGGCGTTGTATAGAAGTTTATGAGATTTTATTCCTTTTATGTTTGCTAAAAATCCTACTCCACAAGCGTCTTTTTCTATAAGTTCTGACAATTTTACCACCTCTAAAATTTCTGGTAACTAAATATTTTAATACAAAATCTTAATATTTGCTTTATTTAAGTATGGTTGGATTTTAGTTTCAGAGATAATTTTTGGAATTTTGTTAGATTGTAGGTTTATATTTTTTCTCTCTTTGTTGTTCCTTAGTTATCCTTTAGTTAAAAATTTTTTAACCACTTTCTATCTCTACTTCTTTATCTCTACTTGTAAGGCCTCTAACTATCTTTACTTTAGATTTTGGTACTTTAAGAAAATCTGACAAAAGTTCTATCACTTTTTCGTTTGCTTTACCTTTTTCGGCAACGGCAGTTACCTTTACTTCAAAAAAGTTTTCTTCTATCTTTTTTACTTCGTTTTTACTTGCACCGGGCTTAACTTTTACCTTTATTCTCAACTTTTATCTTTCTCTTATACCTGCTATAAACTCTTCGACCATCTGTCTTGCTTGCCAGTCTTTATACTGGATTGGTGGGTGTTTCATAGTGTAAGCAGATATAGAGTACAAAGGACCACCTATTCCTCTTTCTTGGGCTATTTTTGCACATCTGATTGCATCGATGGCTACACCGGCACTGTTAGGAGAATCTTCAACCTCAAGACGAAGTTCTATATTCATAGGCACATCACCGAAGAGCCTTCCTTCTATTCTAATAAAGGCAAGTTTTTTATCTTTAAGCCAAGGAACGTAATCTGATGGACCTATATGCACGTTTCTTGGGTCTATACCGTAAGGTATCAAAGAAGTTACGGCTTCTGTTTTTGATTTTTTCTTGGTTTCTAACCTGCTTCTTTCCAACATGTTTAAAAAGTCTGTATTTCCACCGACGTTTAGTTGGTAAGTTCTATCTATTTTTACACCTCTATCTAAAAGAAGTTGTGTCAGGACTCTGTGGGTTATTGTTGCTCCTACTTGGGATTTGATATCGTCTCCTATAACTGGTATACGAGCATCTTCAAACTTTTTAGCCCACTCTTCATCAGATACAATAAACGTAGGCATACAGTTTATAAAAGATACTCCTGCTTCAAGGCATGCCTGAGCATAAAACCTTGCGGCTTTTTCGGCTCCTACTGGTACGTAATTTACAAGAACATCAGCTTTTGATTCTATTAAAACTTTTACAACCGTCTCTAAACTGTCTTCTTTTGCGTCGGCAAGAACAAAGGCGTTTTCTGGTGGGTAGTTTTTCATATGTTCTGGATAACCGTCTAAGACTTTACCCATTCTTACTTTTACACCCATGTTGGGTATATCTCTTTTAAAAACGGTAGTGCAGTTTGGTGGAGCAAAGATAGCCTGACTTACATCGTAGCCTACTTTTCTTGCGTCAATATCCCAAGCGGCTACTATTTCTATATCCCAAGGTTTGTAGCCACCTATATCTTCATGCATTATTCCACTTGCTTCAAGGTTCTGTTTTTCTTTGTAGTAATAAATTCCCTGTATCAGTGAGCTTGCGCAGTTTCCAACTCCGGCTATCGCAACTCTAATCTTTTTAGACAACTGGTTACCTCCTTTTATAGTATAACTTGTTTAGCTTTTATTATCTCAGGAATTTGGTGTATCTCTTCTAAAATGGTTTCGTTTAGTTTATCGTCAAGTTGTAAAGCTCCAAGGGCTATTTTACCTTTTTCTAATCTTCCAAGTCTAAAACCTGCTATGTTTATGTTGTGTCTTGCAAGTATCGTTCCAAGTTTTCCTATTACACCCGGAACATCTCGGTTTTCAAACATAAGGATAACACCGGAAGGCTCTATATCTATCCAGTAGTTATCTACAAGCATTATTCTTGGTAGTTTTTCGTAGAATGCCGTTCCTCCTACAATCACTTCTTTATCTTCTGCTTTTGCCGTAATCTTTATAAACTCTTTAAAGTTTAAACCTGCTTCTCTTGTAGATTTAACAATGTTTATACCTCTTTCTTTTGCAATGAAAGGTGCGTTTATTATATTTACCGGTGTGTCTAATACTGGAGATAAATAACCTTTTAGGAAAAATGCAACTATAGGCTCTATATGTTCTTTTATTGTTCCTCTAACTTCTACGTTTATCTCTCTAAAATGTCCACCTGCATACTGTGTCAAGAAACTTCCAAGTTTTTCTGCAAGCTCCAGATAAGCTTTTATGTTTTCGAAACCTTCTGTAATTGTAAATGGTGCATTTACGGCAACCTCTACAAACTGACCTTTTAAAGCAGCGATAACATACTGAGCTATCTTTATAGCTACGTTATCTTGAGATTCGTAAGTGTTTGCTCCAATGTGTGGTGAAAGGCTTACGTTTGGAAATTCAAATATCCTTCTTATTCTGTCGTCCGGTGGTTCTTTTGAGTAAACATCAAGACCAAGACCTGCTATCTTACCTTCCTTTAAAGCTTCATACAGAGCATCTTCGTCAACTATTCCACCTCTTGCACAGTTTATAAAGTAAACGCCTTTTTTCATAAGCTCAAATTCTTTTTTACCTATCATGTTTTTTGTTTCTTCTGTTAATGGACAGTGAAGTGTTATGATATCTGACCTTTTTATTAGCTCATGTAGTGTGTCTACAAGCTCAACTCCTAACCTATCACCTTTTTCTCTTGGAATGTAAGGGTCATAAGCTATAACCTTTGAACCGGCGGCTTTACATCTTATAGCCACCTGTGAACCAACGTTACCAAGTCCGATTATACCTACAACTTTTCCGTCAAGCTCTTCACCCATAAATCTTTTTCTATCCCACTGTCCTTCCAACATAGATTGGTGAGCTAAATGTAGTCTTCTTAAAACTGCGTAAATGTGAGCCATAGTTATTTCGGCTGCACCTATCGTGTTAGCCCCCGGTGTGTTTATAACGAGTATTCCCCTTCTTGAACATTCCTCTAAGTCTACGTTATCTACTCCTACGCCTGCTCTTCCTACAACCTTTAGTTTTTCTGCCCTTTCTAAAAGTTCTTTTGTTACTGGAGTCCTACTTCTTGTTATGATTGCATCGTAATCTTTTATGATTTCTAAAAGTTCGTTGAACTTTATCTCAGGTTGATAGTCTAAATCTATCATTTCATCGTTGTTTAGTATATCTAAACCTTTAGGAGAGATGTCATCTGTAACTAAAACTTTGTACATTTAAAATATTCCTCCTTGAAAAAATATTTTAGAGATATTATTATATCAGGAAGTTAACAAGAATGAGGGCTTAAGATGTATTACAGAAAGTTCAACGATTATCTTAAAGAAAAGTATGGTGGAAGGATTCAGAAGATAGCTATAGACGCTGGTTTTACATGTCCAAACAGAGATGGCAGTAAAGCTGCAGGTGGTTGCACTTTTTGCAACAACGAGTCTTTTAGTCCGTACGCTATGACCAAACAATCTGTTAAAGAACAGATAGAGAAAAGTATGGAGTTTTACAGAAACAGGTTTAAAAATGTGAAAGGGTTTTTAGCTTACTTTCAAGCTTTTACAAATACGTATGCACCTGTTGAAAAGTTAAAAGAAGTTTACGACCAAGCTATGAGTTATCCAGAAATAATAGGAATGTCTATTGGAACAAGACCAGACTGTGTTCCAGAGGAAGTTTTAGACCTTATAGCATCTTACACTGTAGAAAAGCCAGAAATTTGGGTAGAGTATGGCCTTCAGTCTGCCCACTTTAGAACTCTTAGGAAGATAAACAGGGCTCATGGTGTAGCAGATTTTGTAGATGCAGTTTTAAGAACCAAAAAGAGAAGTGGTATAAAAGTTTGTGCCCACGTTATACTGGGATTACCAGACGAGGATTACGAAGATATGATGGAAACGGCAAAACTTATAGCTGCCTTACCGATAGATGGTATAAAGATACATCCTTTACACATCGTAAAACATACCGCTATGGAAAAGCAGTATTACAAAGGAGAGATTAGAGAGCTGGATATGAAAGAGTACGCTAAGTTAGCTGTAGACTTTTTATCGTATCTACCTAAGGACATAATAGTCCATAGAATAACAGGAGAGGCAACGGAAGACGAGCTTATAGCTCCTTACTGGTGTTCTCCTAAGTATAAAATGGAAGTTTTACGGGCTATAGAGGAAGAGTTTAAGTTAAGAAATGCAAACAAAAACCTTAAGATGGTTGTTTAGGGGGTGAGTAATGTTAAAAGTTTTAATGGCAGTTTTAACATTCTTAGGATTGGCTACGGCTGGACAGCAGTTAAAAGAGGGAGACCAAGCTTACGACTTTACTTTAATGTCCGATGAAGGTAAACCAGTAAAACTTTCCGATTACAAAGGAAAATGGGTAGTTCTTTACTTTTATCCAAAGGCTGACACGCCGGGATGCACTACACAAGCAAAAGAGTATACAAAACTGATAGATGAGTTTAAGAAACACAATATACAGGTTTTTGGAATAAGCACAGATGACTTAGAATCTATAAGAAAATTTAAGCAAAAATACAACCTTAAAGTAACTTTCTTATCTGACCAGAAAGGAGAGGTGGCAAAAGCATACGGAATACCTCTTATATTTGGCCTTTGCTCAAGGAATACAGTGATAGTTAATCCTCAAGGAAAAGTAGAGAAAATCTACAGAGGCGTTGACCCCTCTGCAGATGCTAAAAACGTTCTTGATTACATAACCCAAAAACGAAGTTAATGATTTTTTATTTTGTGATGAGTTCTCCCATTTTGAATATAGGTAAGTAAAGTGCTATAAGAATAAAACCTACTATACCACCTATAACAACCATCATTAAAGGCTCTAACGTTGATATAAGAGCATCTACTTTTCTGTCTACTTCTTCTTCGTAAAATGATGCTATAGTGTCCAGCATCTCATCTAATCTACCACTGTTTTCTCCAACACTTGCCATGGCAATAAACATAGGTGGAAAGTACTTTTTATCCAAAGATTGGTTGAAAGGTCTTCCCTTTTCTAATTCTGCCCTTGTTTTTTGTAAAGATTCTTCTATAAGAATATTACCAACAGTAGCCGAAGCAATCTCTATAGCTCTTAAAATAGGAACACCAGCACTGGTTAGCGTTGCAAAAGTTCTTGCAAACTTAGCTAAAGCACCTTTATGCAGTATCTCACCTATCAGTGGCATTTTTAAGAAAAGTGAGTGGTAAAACTTTTTACCTTGGTATGTTCTGTATATTAATTTATTTACTATTACTAAAAACACTATAAACCCTATTATAAACAAAATGTTTGCTTTTAGGTTGTTACTGATATTTATTAATACTTGTGTTAAAAACGGTAACTCTCCACCCATACTGCTGTAGATTTCTGCGAAGGTAGGAACTACAAAGGTTAATAAACCTAAAACTATCAACGTAGCAATAACTAAGACTGCTGTAGGATACCAAGCGGCGCTTTTTATCTTTCCTTTTATTGATGCAAGTTTTTCGTAGTAAATGGTAGCTCTTTTTAAAGTTTCGTCTAACTTACCAGATTCTTCTGCTGATGCTATAAGGTTAACCAAAAAAGTAGGAAAAACTTTTGGATGTTTAGCCATTGCCTTTGCAAGACTCATTCCTGTACTAACGTCGTTTCTAACTTTTAACAAAGTTTCTTTCAGAGTAGGGTTTGGAAGTTGTTCTGCTAATATTTCTAAAGCTTGAACGATACCTACACCAGCTCCTATCATAGCACCCAGCTGTCTTGTAAAAAGTGCAAGGTCTTCATCTTTTACTTTTTTCTTAAACAAAGTTATTCCGCCACTACTAGCTTCTTTTCCACTTTTTTCTTTAACAGTCTTTACGTTTATCTGTATATCAATAAGACCTTGGTTTTTTAAAATACTTTCAGCCTCTTCAATTGTAGAAGCCTCTATAACTCCAGATTTTTTTATACCGAATTTATCCCTCGCTACGTACTTTACCTTCATCACTTAACTCCTGCAGCTTGTATCATTCTTTTAAGTTCTTCTGGTTCAGGAGATATTCTAAGTGCATCTTCTAATGTAATTAATTTAGATTTTAAAGCTTTAAGTAAAGACTGGTTCATTGTTTGCATTCCGCTTTCTGCCTGTCCAGTCTGCATCAAACCGTAAATCTGGTGGATTTTATTCTCTCTTATCAGGTTCCTTATAGCTGTGTTAGGAATTAAAACTTCGTGAATTAAAACTCTACCACCACCAATTTTTGGTAGTAGTCTCTGAGATATTACACCTTGTAAAACAAAGCTTAACTCTGTTCTTATCTGGTCTTGCTCTTCCATAGGGAATACGTTAATTATTCTGTTTATGGTCTGTATAGCTGTGTTTGTGTGAAGTGTAGCAAAAACCAAGTGACCTGTTTCAGCGGCCATTAATGCAGCTCTGATAGTCTCAAGGTCCCTCATCTCTCCAACGAGTATAACGTCTGGGTCTTCCCTTAAAGCGTATTTTAAAGCTCTTGCAAAAGAGTCTGTATCTGTTCCAACTTCCCTTTGGGCAACTTTAGATTTTTTGTGTTGGTAGACATATTCTATTGGGTCCTCTATCGTAAGTATATGATGAGGAAAGTTGGAGTTTATGTAATCTATCATCGATGCCAGAGTTGTTGTTTTACCAGAACCTGTAGGACCTGTAACTAAAACAAGACCCATCGAAAGATGGCATAGGTCTTTAACTTTAGGTATAAGACCAAGTTCCTCCATTGGCTTTATCTCGTAAGGAATCCTTCTTAAGGCTGCCGCTACCGTACCTCTTTGATAGTAGACGTTTACCCTGAATCTTCCTAAACCTTTAATACCAAAAGAAAAGTCTACCTCTTTTTCTTCCTCAAATGTTTTCTTTTGCTTTTCGTTCATAAAAGAGTAAATAAGTGATTGGGAATCCTTAGGAGTCAAAACAGGGTAGCCAGGAAGAGGTGTTATTTTTCCATCTACCCTTACACATGGTGGAAGACCTGCTGTTATGTGTATATCACTTGCTTTCCTTTCTACTGCATCTTTTGCTATTTCGTCTATAGCTAATCTCTTTGTTGATGTTAGAGTTTCAGCATTCATACTTACTCCCTCTTTTATTTCATCAGCACTCTTTCTATTTCGGCTATATCAGTTATACCTTTTTTCATCTTTATGAGACCATCTCTATAAAGGGTTTTCATACCATTTTTTATAGCGTATTCTCTTATCTCGTCTGCACTTTTACCTTCTATAACAAGTTTCCTTATGTCTTCCGTAAGTTTTAAAATTTCGTGGACAGCCGTTCTTCCCTTATAACCTGTTCCATTACACTTTTCACATCCACCTGGTTTATGAACAAAAAACTGTCCTTCTTTTATATCTTCGTCAGTAAACCCAAAACTTTTTAACACTTCAACTGGAAAGTTTGCAGGTTGCTTACAGTTATTACAAAGTTTTCTTATAAGTCTTTGTGCTACTATAGTATGAACTGACGTTGAAACAAGGAATCTATCTACTCCTATATCTATAAGCCTTGTTATAGTTGAAGGAGCGTCGTTTGTGTGTAATGTTGAAAATACAAGGTGTCCTGTTAGTGCAGCTTTTACGGCAATCTCAGCAGTTTCTTTATCTCTAATCTCACCAACGAGAATTATATCTGGGTCCTGTCTTAAAAATGCTCTTAAAGCTGCCGCGAACGTTAAACCTATTTCTTCTTTTACATGAACCTGGTTTATACCGAATACTGATACTTCTACTGGGTCTTCGGCTGTCATTATGTTAACATCATCTTTGTTTCTTTCCATTAAGGCTGCATACAAGGTTGTTGTTTTACCAGAACCTGTAGGACCTGTAACCAAAACCATTCCCCAAGGAGAGTATATACCTTCTCTAAAAAGTTTTAAGTCATCCTCTTCAAAACCTAAATCTTCAAGCTTTACCTTCAGATAGCTTTCGGCGTCCTGTATCCTCATAACTACTTTTTCGCCGTAAACTACAGGAAGTATGGATACCCTAAGGTCGTACTTTTTATTGTTTATATTAATCCTTATTCTTCCATCTTGAGGCAGTCTTTTTTCAGATATATCAAGGTTTGCCATTATTTTGTATCTTGCCACTAACGAGTCCTTTATAGATGGTGGATACTCTTTTACCGTTCTTAGTATACCGTCTATACGGTAGCGAATCCTTACAACCTTTTCCATAGGTTCTATATGAATGTCAGATGCTCCACTGTTTATAGCTTCTACTATGATTGCTCTTGAAAGTCTTACTATAGGACTATCTTCTGCTTCGGCTAAGACTTGCTCTAAATTTTCTTCTTTTTCCACTTGCTCTTCACTTACTTCTGCATCGAGGGTAATTTCTTCGAGCATACTTTTTGCAGGCATTAAAGATAAAATTTCTCTGTAAAGATTTTCTATTTCAGATAATGTCGCAACGTATATCTCTACTATTCGTGCACCTGTAAAAAACTTAATCTGGTTTATAGCGTCTTTTTCTGTGGGGTTTAACATTGCTACTCTTAAAACGTTATTTTCGTATGAAAATGGCACAATTTTGTTTTTTGACATAAAGTTTGGTGATATCTTTTCTAAAATACTTTTATCTATGTTTACTCTATGAACTTCTCTATCGAAAGGTCTGTAGCCAAAAAATTTAATGAAGAAATCTTTGACTTTATTTTCATCGGCTATACCATCTTTTATTAAGTCTTCCAAAACTTCTGTAAACGTTCTTTTAGGGTTTACCTTCGGATTGTTCCTTACTTTTTCTACAGGAATTATACCTTCGTCAACCATTCTTCTTAGAACTAAGAAAACTCTTCTTTGTTCAGGATTTCCCTGCATATAAAGCCTTCCAACAGATTTTATAATATAATATACAACAAAAATTCTCATCGGAGTAAAGATATTGCTTAAAAATATAAAGAGAGTTCTTGTTGCCAACAGAGGAGAGATAGCCGTTAGAGCTATAAGGTCTATAAGAGAGCTTGGTGGGGAAAGTGTGGCAGTATACTCTGAGGCAGATAAAAACTCTATACATAAGGATTTAGCCGATATATCTATCTGTATAGGGGGACCTAAGGCATCTGAAAGTTATTTAAACATACCTGCCATTTTATCTGCCGTAGATTTAGTCCATGCAGATGCTGTGTATCCAGGTTACGGTTTTTTGGCAGAGAATCCAAACTTTGCGGCTATATGTGAAAAAAGTAATATAAAATTTATAGGTCCTTCTTCTAACACGTTAAGACTTACAGGAGATAAAGCGGCGGCAAGGGAGGCAGCTAAAAAAGCAAACGTCCCTATAATACCCGGAAGTCCACCGGTTGATGAGCTAAAGGACGCTTTAGAAATAGCTTCTAAAATCGGTTATCCAGTCCTTATAAAGGCTGCAGCCGGTGGTGGTGGCAGAGGTATGAGAATTGCCAACAACCCCCAAGAACTGACAAGACTATTACCTGTAGCCCAAAGAGAAGCTGAATCTGCTTTTGGTGATAAAACGGTTTATATAGAAAAGTTTATAGAAAACCCAAAGCATATAGAGATACAGATTCTTGCAGATGAGTATGGTAACGTTATCTACCTTGGAGAAAGGGAATGTTCTATACAAAGAAGACATCAAAAACTGATAGAGGAATCACCTTCTCCTTTTATAGATGAAGAAGTAAGAATAAAGATGGGAGAAGCGGCAGTTAGATTTGCAAAAGCAGTTAATTTTACAGGTGCTGGAACAGTAGAGTTTATAGTTGATAGAAATAAAAACTTCTACTTTATAGAGATGAACGGAAGAATACAGGTAGAACATCCAGTTACAGAAATGGTTACGTCCATCGATATAGTCTCTTGGCAGTTAAGAATAGCAGATGGTCAAAAACTTAACATATCTCAAAAAGATGTAAAGATAAACGGACATGCTATCGAATTTAGAATAAATGCAGAAGACCCAGATACATTTACTCCAAGTCCGGGGAAAATAGAAAAACTTTACCTACCCGGTGGCTACGGTGTTAGAGTTGATACTCATATATACCAAGGTTATCAGATACCACCTTACTACGACTCTTTGATTGCAAAACTGATAGTATGGGGAAAAACCAGAGAAGAGGCTATAAGAAGAGCTAAAAGGGCTTTAAGTGAGTTTAAGATAGAAGGTCTTAAAACTACCATACCTTTCCATCAAAAAATTTTAGAGCATAAAGAGTTTCTAAAAGGAACATATACAACATCTTTAGTTGATAGAGAGTTTTTGAAATGATTGCTAAAATCTTAACTGTAGGACCTTTAGCCGAAAACAGTATAATTATTTACGATGAAGAATCAAAAGACTGTGTAATTGTAGACCCGGGAGCTGAAGGGGATAGGATACTCAAAGAAGTTGAAAGTTTAAATGTAAAGGCTATTATCGCTACCCACGGACATTTAGACCACATAGGACAAGTTGGTTTTTTGAAAGAAAAGTTAAAAGTGCCTTTCTACATGAACCAGAAAGATGAGTTTTTGATAAATAACGATATATTTCCCGGTTTTGCCTTTATGCTTAAGGCTACCAAGTGTCCGCCACCGGATTACAGTATAAAAGAAGGAGATGTTTTAAAATTTGGAACGTTAGAGTTTAGTGTAATAGATACACCGGGACACACTCCGGGAAGTGTTTGTTTTTATAACCAAAAAGAGAAGATGCTTATAAGTGGAGATACACTTTTTGCAGGAAGCGTTGGAAGGGTTGATTTACCCGGTGGAAACGGACAAGATATGGATAAATCTTTAAAAAAACTTATGGAACTACCTGAGGATACAGTTGTTTATCCCGGTCATGGTGGTAAAACTACCATAGGTAGAGAAAAAAGAACAAATCCTTTTATAACAGGTGTTTTTAGATTAAAATGGTAAACATAGGAACTCATGTATCTTCTTCAAAATCAATCGACCTTGTTTTCGATAGAGGAAAGGAAGTAGGAGCAAAAAGCATTCAATTTTTTCTAAGGTCTCCAAGATCTTGGCAGTGGATAGACAGAAAAGAAAGTGAAAAAGAAAATTTTATAAACAAAAAGTTAAGTTATAACATAAACCCAGTCATAGTCCATGCATCTTACCTGTTTAACCTTGCATCATCAGATGAAGAACTTTTTAATAAATCTGTAAATTCAGTTATTGAAGAGCTTAAACTCTGCGAAGAGTTAGAGATAGAATATTACGTAATTCATGCTGGCAAAACAAAGGGCAATTCTAAGGAATACGGAATAAAAAGAATACTGGAAGGTTTAGAAAAGATTTTCAGTAAAGTAAATCTAAAAAACACTACTTTTTTAGTAGAGACGTTAGCCGGTCAATCTGGCGAAGTTGGAGCAACTCTTGAAGAGATAAAGCAGATTATCTATCCTTTTGAAAATCTTAAAATCGGAGTTTGTTTAGATACCTGTCATATTTTTGCTGCAGGATATCCTATCCATACAGAGGAAGGTTTTATCTCTTTTAAAAATAAACTTGAAGAAACAGTAGGAGTTGAAAAAGTAAAAGTTATACACTGTAACGACTCAAAAACACCTTTTAACTTTAAGAGAGACAGACATGAACACATTGGAAAAGGTTATATAGGTTTAAAAGGTTTTGAGCTGTTTTTAAATGATAAAGATTTTAGTAAGTTGCCGTTTATTCTTGAAACACCAAAGGAAGGGAATATGGATATAATAAATATTAGAGTTTTAAACTCTCTCGTGCGTCCGTAGCTCAGTTTGGATAGAGCATCGGTTTCCGGGGCCGAAGGTCGCAGGTTCAAATCCTGCCGGACGCGTTTTTGGATATTGCTTCTCTTAAGTATTTTCTCAAATTTTCTTCCGTTAATGCACCGTATATAATGGCTAACTTTTTACCTGAAGAGTTTATTATGTAAGTGGTTGGTGTTCCCATAATCGGAAAGATTACCTGATTTTTCGGATTGTTTGCGTATATAGGGAAATCTTTATCTTTAAAGTTATTTTCCTTTCCATCTATAGCAAAAGCTATTACAACTACTTTGTCTTTAAACTCTTTTTCCTGTAAAACTTTTTTTATGGTTGGTATCTCTGCCATACAGTGGCCACATGTATAAGCCATAAAGTTAAGTAAAATTATCTTATCTTGTGGAAGTGGTACTGGGTTGCCGTTTTTATCTAACAGTAAAACTTTCTTTGTTTGGGTAAACGATAAAGAAGCTATCACAAGAATAATAAACCAAAATTTTTTCACGTTTACACCCTATCCTGAATCCTAACAACTTTTCCTAAAATGTTTATAGATATAAAATCTTCTTCTTTTACTTTAGTTTTTTTATGACCTTTAACATCTGACAGTATAACAGTTTTTTCTTTCTTTTCTACAAATCTAAACATACCCCATTTACCTTTCTCTTTGAAGAGAATTATATCCATAGGCTCTATCCTCAAAGGTGGGACTTTTCCTACAAGAATCCATAGGTTTTTAATCTTAAGCCAGAATGTGTTTTCTTTAAAGTTATCAACGTTTTCTACAAGTAAGATATTCGTAGGTATTTCGTCTATACTTTTAAGTTGACCGTTTTCTAAAATTTCGTAGGCTTTAAGGTATATCTTTAAATCTTCGTTATGCGAGCTTTTTTGCTGGGATTGTGACATTCCTTGTTTGCTCTTTTAGAATGTTTATAGACTGGGCTACCATAAAAAATGCATGCTCTAAGTTTATTAAAGCTGCTTCGAAATCTCTATCTTTTGTCTCAAAACGCATTTTCCTTACTTCTTTAAATAGCTCGTCTACGTTTGTTCCAAGTTCATATGCCAACGTAAAAACTCTTGCAACTAAATCATCAAGTTTTTTTCTTTCTATATCAGTCATCTTATCTCTCCTTAATTTTCTATAATTGATAAAAATAATTTTAAGCCATCTGTTAATCCAAGTAAACTTTCGCAAGCTCTTTCTGGGTGAGGCATAAGCCCAAAGACGTTAAATCTATCGTTTGAAACACCGGCTATATTGGATACGGAGCCGTTAGGGTTAGAGTCCGGAGTTACATTTCCATCTTTATCACAGTATCTTAGTATTATCTGTCCGTTTTCTTCCATCTTTTTTAAAGTGTCTTGGTCTACAAAGTAGTTTCCATCGTGATGGGCTATAGGCAGTTTTATAACTTCACCTTTTTTTAGTTTTTTAGTAAAAGGAGTATTATTGCTTTCTACTTTTAGATATTGATGTTTACATACAAACCTTCCGTGGTTGTTTGGTAATAAAGCTCCCGGAAGAAGATGGGCTTCGGTAAGAATCTGAAAGCCGTTGCATATACCTATAACAAATTTTCCCTTTTCTGTAAATTCTTTTAAAGCGTTTGTCAGTGGTGTATGGGAAGCTATAGCTCCCGGTCTTAGATAATCTCCAAAGGAAAATCCACCCGGAACTATTATACAGTCATACTTTTCTATGTTGGATTCTCTGTAATCTACAAAGCTTACATCTTTTTTTAAGATATCTCTTATTACGTAGTAAGTGTCGTAATCACAGTTAGAACCGGGATAAACGGCTACGCCAAACTTCATACTAACTACTCCACTATCTCAAATTCGTAGTCTTCTATAAGGTCATTTACAAGGGCTTTTTTTGCCATCTCTTTAGCTTCTTCTATGGCTTTGTCCTTATCTTTGTTTTCTACGTAAACTTCTATATACTTACCAACTTTTACATCTTTTACATCGTTAAAACCAAGAGATTTTAGACTTTCAGATACGGCTCTACCCTGAGGGTCCAGCACTCCTTTCCTTGGCTTTATGTAGAACTTTATGAGCATTTTTTACTCCACTGTAAAGATTTTTCAAAAATTATATCACATTACTCCTTCTGACCTTTAATAGTTTCTACAAGTGTTTCTTGGTCTACAGTTGCTGTTCCGATTTCACCAACTACGTAGCCGGCGGCATAGTTTGCTATTGTAGCACTTTCTTCCCAAGTTCCTCCAGAGAGTTTAGCTAAAGCTAAAACTGATATTACTGTATCTCCTGCACCTGTTACGTCAAAAACTTTTCTTGCTTTTGCTGGTATTTTTATAACTTTTTCTTCTTCAAACAGAGCCATACCATCTGCACCAAGGGTTATAAGAAGTTGTTTAAGGTTCAGTTGTTTCATGATGGTTTTTCCTACTTCTTCTACTGGAGTGTTTTTCTCTGCTTTGATGCTTTCGTAGGCTTCTTTTCTGTTAGGTGTCATTATTGTTATATCTTTGTAAAGGTAAAAGTTCGATGGTTTTGGGTCTACAAAGACGGGCTTTCCTAAGGATTTTATGTATTCCATAATATTTTTATTTACTACACCTTTTCCGTAATCAGAGACTATGAATCCATCTACTTCATCTTTAATTTCTTTAATCTGGTCTATAATTTTTCTTTCTACTGTCTCATTTAAAGGATTTCTGTTCTCTCTATCTATCCTTAAAAGCTGCTGGCTTACAGCTATCACTCTTGTTTTTTCTATAGTTGGTCTTGATTTATCCTTTACAAGAAGAGGAATTATCCCTTTTTCTTGCAGTAGTTTTTCTATGGTTTTACCGTTTTCGTCGTTACCGATTACACCTATCATGTAAGCTTTTGCTTCTAAAGATACTATGTTGTTTGCTACGTTTGAAGCTCCTCCAAGGGAAACTGTTTCTCTTTTTACATCAACTATAGGCACTGGAGCTTCTGGAGATATTCTCTCTACTTCTCCCCATAGATACTTATCTAAAATAATGTCTCCGACAACGGCTATTTTGAGATTTTTAAAGTTTGATATTAACTGCTGGGCTCTTTTTACGTCTATCATGGAAACAGTGGAAAATCGTCTAAACAGTAGTTTTCAGGTTTGTTTAAAATTATGTTTAGATTTTGGATAGCTTGGGAAGATGCTCCTTTTGAAAGGTTATCTATAGCAGATGTGATAACTGCCATCTTATTTTTTTCGTCGTAATCTACAAATATATCGCAGAAGTTAGTTCCTATAACTTCCTTGATTCTTGAAGGTCTTTCTTGAATTCTAACAAAATACTCATTTTTGTATGTCTCATAGTAAAGATTTTTTAAATCTGATTTAGATATATTTACGTTTACGGTTATGGTTGATAGCATACCTCTTGATATTGGTATTATGTGAGGTGTAAATCTTACGGATATATTTTTACCAGATATGTCTTTTATTATATGTTCCATCTCGGGAGTGTGTCTATGTTTGGTTATGTTGTAGGCATAGACGTTAGAGTAGCTTTCAGGATACATAAAATCTTCTTTTAGATGTCTACCGGCTCCAGATATTCCCGATAAAGCGTTTACAACTACAACAGAGTTGTCGTTTATAAGACCACTTCTTAAAAGAGGGTATAAACCTAACAATGTTGCTGTTGGGTAGCAACCGGGATTTGCTACAAGTTTTGCAGATTTTATCCTATCTCTGTAAATTTCTGGAAGACCATAAACTGCTTTGTTAAGTAAATCAAGGTAAGGATGGTTAAAGCCGTAGTAATCTGGATATACGTTTTGGTCTTTTATCCTGTATGCTGCCGAAAGGTCTATAACAATTTTATCTAAGTCCCAAAGCTGCTTTGCAAAGCCAAGAGATGCTTCGTGTGGAAGACAGAGAAAAAATATATCTGATTCGTTAAAATCAAGTTCTGATTTAAATATTAGATTTTGATATTTAGATTTGTTAAACACAGGAAAGACTTCCTTTAAAGTCTTCCCTGCATACTGTCTTGACGTTATCTGATTTATTTCTATATCTTTGTAGTTTTCTAAAAGTCTTAATAACTCTAAGCCGGTGTAGCCGGAAGCTCCGGCAATAGCAACATACATAGATATTAACGTTTAGACCATCTGTATTTCGCTCTTGCACCCATTTGGTTGTATTTCTTACGTTCTTTAACTCTTGCGTCTCTTGTCATCAAGCCGGCAGATTTGAGAGCAGGTCTTAACGATGGGTTATAAGCTTCTAAAGCTTTAGCTATTCCATACATAACTGCTTCGGCTTGAGCAGGTTTTCCACTACCTTTTACGGTTGCGTATACGTCAAACTTACCGAGAGTTTCAGTTACAACGAAAGGATGGTTTATTTTAGCTATAAGAATGTCTCTTTCGAAGTAATCTTTTGCGTTCCACTCTTTTCCAGAAGCACTTCTAACTAAGATTTTACCTTCACCGGGCATTATCCAAACTCTTGCTATAGCTTCTTTTCTTCTTCCTGTTCCGTAGAATGAGTTTTTAGGGTCTATCTTTATAGTTTTTTCCATAGCGCCTCCTTAAAATACTTTCCAGAGTTTTGCTAACTCTTCAAGGGATTTAGGGTTTTGAGCGTGATGGTTATGCTCTTCTCCTGTGTAAAGCTTTAATCTTTTCATGTATCTTTTCTGAAGTTTGTTTTTCGGTAGCATTCTTTCAACTGCTAACTCTAAAGCTCTTGTTGGTCTATTTTCTATCATCCACTGTAAGCTTCTTACTTTTAGTCCACCGGGTGTGTTTGTGTGGAACTTATACTCTTTATCAGTTAGTTTTTTACCTGTTACTGTAAATTTATCTGCGTTTAATACAATTACGTAATCTCCACAATCAACGTCAGGTTGGAAGTAAGGTTTATGCTTTCCTCTTAAAACATTTGCTATCAAAGATGCAAGCCTTCCTAAGTTTTTACCTTTAGCGTCTATAACGTACCAATCTCTCTTTACATCTTCTTTACGAAGATAGAATGTTTTCATTCTTCCACTCCTCTCTAAAAAAATTCAAAACAGTATTATATCAAAAATTTCTTACTATGTAAAGTTTCATAAATTTGGCACGATTAAACCATAATTGCCAGCTTTTTTTCTGTATATTACGTTAACTTGTCCAGTTTCTGAGTTAATGAAAGGTAAAAAGAATGCTCCTAACTCTTCTAAGAGTAATCTTGCGTCTTCTACAGACATAGGTTTTTCCGATGGTAAAGGTTCAACGGTGATTAAAGGTCTTTCTATAGAAGGTTTTTCAGGTGTATGTTCTTTTAAGGCTTGTAGTCTTGCTTGTCTTCTTTTTTCTTCAACTCTTCTACTTTTTAGTCTTATAAGCTGTCTTTCTACTTCGTCTATAACAAAGTCTATAGCAGAGTAAAGGTCGTTGCTCTCTTCCCAAGCGTGTATTACACCCCCTCCCGGTGTGTTAAAGTAGATGTCTATATCAACTCTGTTTCTGTGTCTGTGTTTTTCAAAGTCATAGACAACTCTTACTCTAACTGAGTCTTCTTCAGTGTCTAAATCTTTCAAGTAGTTTTTTAGTCTTTCGAGTTTGTGCTCTGTGTAAGACTTTATAAAGTCTGTTAGTTGGAAGTTTTTCCCAACGTGTTCTATTTGCATCTTACTCCTCCACTAAGATTTTTTCCTTTTTCTTGAGTCTGGTATGTTTAACTCTTCTCTATACTTTGTTACGGTTCTTCTGGCTACAGAAATACCTTTTTGCTTTAGTATATCCACTATATCGTTATCACTGTATGGTTTTTTAGGGTCTTCGTTTTCTATAATCTCTTTTATCAAATATTTTACATAATTTGAAGACACATCTCCACTCTCTTTACTTGCTTTGTTTGAGAAGAATGTCTTTAAAGGCATCACGCCGTTGGGAGTTTGTATGTATTTACTGTTTACAAGTCTGCTGATTGTTGATTCGTGAAGTCCAATCTGTTTTGATACGTCTTTTAGTGTTAGTGGCTTAAGATACTCTTTACCGTTTAGTATAAACTCTTTTTGGTAGTTTACTAAAAACTCTACAAGCTTTTGTAGGTTTTCTCTTCTTTGTTGTATACCTTGTATTAAGCCTATGGCTTTTTGTAGTTTTTCGTAAAGGAACTTTTTAGCTTCTTCCGATAAACCTTTTTGGTTTAAAATTTTTTTGTACTGGGATATTAGGTTTATGTTTGGAATACCTTGTTCGTTTATCTCTATTTTAAATGGATTTTTTTCGTCTCCTGTGTAGTATAAGAATATATCTGGTTCTACGTAGGTTATTTCAAAATCTTCGTAGCCGTAAAGTGGATATGGTCTTAAGGATTTGATGTTATCTAAAATTTCGGTAAGTTCTTCATCTGTAAGCTGATATTTTTCTTTTAAGTATTCTTTATTACCTAAATTTTCTAAATCTTGTTCTATAATCTCTTGGACAACTTTGTCTTTTCCGTATCTATCTTTGTATTCTTGGTAAAGAAACTCTTTAAAGTTTAAAGCTCCTATTCCTGTAGGCTCTAAGGTCATAACTTTTTTTCTTATTCTTTCAACTTCATCTAAAGTTAAGCTATACTTGTTTGCTATCCTTTCTAACTCCTCTTGTTTTATGTAACCTTTTTCGTCTACACTATCTATTATTTCCATAGCTACGTCTTTATCTTTTCCTTCAAACTCAACATCAACTTGGGTTTGTAGTATATCGTAAAGAGATGGTTTATATGCCAGTTTGTAAAATGGATTAAACTCTTCTTCATCTTCGTAGAAGGTTTTAGACTCGAATGTATCTTCCGTTAAGGCTATATGACTTGCTTCTTCTAAAAATGGGTTTTCTTCAAGCTCTTTGTTTATCTCTTGTATAAGCTCTGTTTTTGGAAGTGTTATTATGTTTAACTGCTGTTTTAAAACAAGGTTAAGTTTTAGCTTATTTTGAAGCTTAAGAGATAAGCTTTGCTTCATCTATTATCGCCTTGATTTTTCTTATAACTTCGTTTTTGTTTTCTGAATTTAGTATAGGTCTTCCGATAACTAAGATATCTGCTCCGTTTTGAACTGCTTGAGATGGTGTTGCTACTCTCGTTTGGTCATCTTTACTATCCGTGTTTAGCCTTATACCCGGCACTACCGCTATGAATGGTTTTTGTATTTCTGATTTAAGTAGTCTTACTTCGTGTGAAGAACAGACGATTCCGTCTAATCCTGTTAAAACACCTTCTTTTGCAAGTTTTAAAGCTAAACTTTCCAATGAATAACTACTTCCTATATAGTTTACGTAATCTTCTGAATGACTGGTTAGAATGGTAACACCTAAAAGTTTTAAGTTTGAACCTTCCTTTGCCTCAACGGCTTTCTTTATCATATCTAATCCACCTAAAGTATGGATAGTTAGGTAATCGGCTTGTAGTTCTGTAGCAGCTTTTACACCGTTGTAGACTGTGTTTGGAATATCGTGAAGCTTTAGGTCTAAAAAAATTTTGAAACCTCTGTCTTTTACGTTCTTTACTATATCTTTGCCGTATCTTATAAAAAGAGAGTAACCAATCTTTACTATAATCTTTTCATCTATCTCATCGAGTATTTGGTAAGCTGTTTTTTCGTTTTCTACGTCTAAAGCTAAAGCAATTTCTGGCAAATTTACTCTCCTAAGAGTTTTTGTCTATTAACTTCTCTAAATCCTATGTCTTTTCTGTAAAATGCTCCTTCAAAGTGTATTTTTTCTATGGCTTTGTAGACTTTTTCTCTGGCTTGGTTTATGGTTTTAGCCGTTGCTGTTACGGTAAGGACTCTTCCACCGTTTGTTATGATTTTTCCGTCTTTTTCTTCCGTTCCTGCATGGAAAACTACTATATCTTGGTCTTTTTCTGCTTCTTCTATACCTGTTATTTCAAAACCTTTTTCGTATTTGTCAGGGTAGCCTTTTGATGCCATTACTACTCCTATGGCATAGTCTTCTATCCACTGGGGTTTTACGTTCTGTATATCTCCTTCAAGTATCTGCATTATGTGTTCAACAAGGTCTGATTTTAACCTTCTCATAATCGGTTGTGTTTCTGGGTCTCCCATCCTTACGTTAAACTCTAAAACATTTATACCTTTTGGTCCTATCATAAGTCCTGCGTATAAAAATCCAGACATAGGTCTTCCTTCGTTTATCATACCTTTTAATGTAGGGTAAATTATTTTTTCTTGTATTTCTTTTTCTATATCCGGTGTTATTAATGATGTTGGACTGTAGGCTCCCATTCCACCTGTATTTGGTCCTTCATCGTTGTCAAAGGCTCTTTTATGGTCTTGAGATGTTGGCATTGGAATAAACTTATCATCTTTAACAAAACATATGTAAGATGCTTCCTCTCCTTCTAAGAACTCTTCTATAACAACTCTTTTGCTTGCAGGTCCGAATTTTCCGGCAAACATATCTTTTACGGCTTGGAAGGCCTCTTCTTCAGTTTTAGCTACTACAACTCCTTTACCGGCTGCAAGACCGTCGGCTTTTATAACTATCGGTGCTCCTACGGACTTTATAAACTCTATAGCATCTTTTTCGTTGTCGAAACTTTCGAATTTTGCCGTTGGTACAGAGTATTTTTTCATAAAGTTTTTAGCAAAGACTTTGCTTGCTTCCAGTATAGCTGCGTTTTGTTTATGTCCGAATATTTTTAAGCCTTCGGCTTCAAACCTGTCTGCTATACCTTCCGATAAAGGTTGCTCTGGACCTACTATCGTAAGGTCTATCTTGTTTTGTTTTGCAAACCTTACAAGGTTGTATATATCGGTTGGAGATATGTTTACACGAGTTGCTATCCTACCGATACCGGCATTACCGGGTGCACAGTATACTTCTTTGACTAATGGACTTTGTTTTACTTTCCAAACTAACGCATGCTCTCTTCCACCACTTCCAACTACTAACACTTTCATAAAACTTCCTCTTCGAATTTTGTTATGTAATGGTAATCTTCTCTTTCTTTTATAATTTTGTAGTTGTTTCCATCTACCAACACTTCCATAGCTTTTGGTCTTACGTTGTAGTTAGATGACATACTGCTACCGTAAGCTCCTGCTGTTAGTATAGCTATAAGGTCTCCCCTGTTTACTTTGCCTATCTTTCTATCAAGTCCAAAAAAGTCTCCTGTTTCACACACAGGACCTACTATATCTGCAACCATACTTTCCTGTTTTTGTTCTACCGTTACTATATGATGGTAAGCGTTGTAAATTGCCGGTCTTACAAGGTCGTTCATTCCAGAGTCCACTATAACAAAATGTTTATCTTTTTTGTCTTTTACAAATATAACTTTTGTAATTAACGCTCCGGCTTGGGCTATCAACGACCTTCCCGGTTCTAATATAAGTTTTAGTCCTGTCTGTCTTACAATTGGTAAAACCGTATTTGCAAGGTCGTAAGGTGTTGGTGGATTATCTTCTGGATAATATTTTACACCTAAACCACCACCTATATCAATGAACTGTAATTCTATACCTTCTTTCTTCAATTTATAAACAAGGTCTACGGTTTTTTCAACGGCTTCTTTGTAAACTGATACATCCATTATTTGAGAACCTATATGACAGTGGATACCTACCACGTTTAGATGTTCCATTTTTACGGCTTTTTTGTAAGCTTCCAAAGCTTGGTCTATATCTATGCCAAACTTACTTTTTTTCAAGCCTGTAGATATATATGGATGTGTTTTAGGGTCTACGTCTGGGTTTATTCTGATAGAAACGTTGGCTTTCTTATTCTGTTTTCCTGCTATTTCGTTTATTACTTCAAGTTCCATAAAACTTTCTACGTTAAATGAAAGTATGTTTTCGTTGATGGCGTAGATAATCTCTGCATCGGTTTTACCTACACCGGCGTAAACTATCTTATTAGATGGAAAGCCAGCCTTTTTTGCCTTGTAAAGCTCTCCACCGGATACTATATCCGCTCCAAGTCCATTTTCTTCAAAAATTCTTAAGATAGACAGGTTAGAGTTTGCCTTAAGTGCGTAGCATATTAAAGTTGGGTAATCTTTGAAAGCATTTTTATAATTGTTTATCTGGTCTATTATAGCTTTTTTACTGTAAACGTAAAAAGGTGTTCCAACTTTTAAAGCAAGACTTTCCAAATTTACATCTTCGCAGTAAAGTTTTCCGTTTTTATAGACGAAATAATCGTTAAAGTTGCCTTCCATTAGCTTTTTTTTGACCTCCGGTTTAAATTTGCAGTAGAATAGATAAACATAAATTTATAACTTTTTCAAGAAGGTAGATTACTAATGGGAATAGAGATTAAAGGTTTAACAGTGCCAGCTTTATTAATAAAACTGGACCCAAACCTTAGTGTAGAAGAGAATATAGAACAGCTGGAAAAGAAACTTTCTTCAGCTGTTTTTAAAGGGTCATACGCTGTTTTAGATTATAACGGTATGGAATTAACCCAAGAGCAAAGTAAAAAGATAGAAGATATACTAAAAAAACACAACACTCAGATACTTGGCTATCAAAACACAAAATCAAACGATTTGAAAAAATCCGTTAATGAGAAAAAATCCTTAAAGATTGTAAATAAAACTCTGAGAAGTGGTCAAACTATTGAGTATGACGGCGACGTTCTTATACTTGGAGATGTGAACCCAGACGCTTATGTAACGGCAGCAGGTAGTATAATCGTTATGGGTACTTTGAGAGGAGTTGTTCATGCAGGAGCAAACGGCGATGAAAGTGCAATCATAATGGCTCTGAAACTTATACCTCAGCAACTTAGAATAGCAAGTTATATAGCAAGGTCTCCAGATAGCTACGAAGAAGTTAACCAACCAGAAAAAGCTTACGTAGAAAACAATATGATAGTAATAGAAAAAATAAAGTAGAGGTGTAATCAATGGCAAAGGTTTACGTTATAACATCTGGGAAAGGAGGAGTTGGTAAAACAACCATAACAGCAAATCTATCTACTGCCCTTGCAAAGATGGGTAAAAAAGTCTTGGCCATAGATGCAGATATAGGACTTAGGAATCTTGATATGATACTTGGTCTTGAAAACAGGATAGTATACGATATCGTTGATGTAGTGGAAGGTAGAGTTCCACCTCAGAAAGCGTTTGTAAAAGACAAAAGAGGCCTTCCTCTTTACCTACTGCCTGCAGCTCAAACCAAAGACAAAGATGCAGTAAAACCTCATCAGATGGTTGAAGTTGTGGAATCGGTAAAAAATGATTTTGATTACATATTTATAGATTCACCGGCAGGAATAGAAGGAGGTTTTAAGACTGCATCAGCTCCGGCAGAAGAGGCTATAGTAGTAGTTAACCCTGAAGTATCTTCTGTAAGAGATGCAGACAGGATAATAGGACTTTTAGAATCTATGGAAAAGAATAAACCAAAACTTGTGATAAATAGAATAAGACTCCATCAGGTTAAAAAAGGAGAGATGCTTTCCGTGGAAGATATAGAAGAGATACTACAGATACCAAAGATTGGTATCATTCCCGATGAAGAAAAACTTGTAGATTTTACGAACAAAGGAGAGCCTATCGTTTTACACGAAGAATACCCATCTGCAAAGGCTATAATGAATATAGCAAGGAGAATAGAAGGAGAAAACGTTCCTTTTAACGAACTTGAAGAGAAAAAAGGATTTTTCGCAAGACTTTTTGGAAGGTAAATCAGGGGGAAAGAGATGTCCATATTTAGCTTTTTTAAGAGAAACTCTTCTGCAAGTAAAGCAAAAGAACGTTTGATGATGGTTTTATCTTATGAAAGAAAAGGGCTTCCACCAAACTTTGCCGATATATTAAAAGATGATTTAGTTGCCGTCTTTTCAAAGTATCCACAGTTTGATTCAAGAAATATAGAGGTTGAGATAAAGTCTGAAAATGACAGAGATGAACTTTGGATAAGTATTCCTTTTGCTAATGGAAGGTAAAAACATTGGAAAAACTAACGTTTGCTTTACCTAAAGGAAGACTTTTTGACCAAACGATAGAAATACTCAAAAAAACTGGACTTTTAAAGGAAGATATAAGTCAAAATACGAGGAAGCTTATACTTGAATCTGAAGACTTTAGATTTTTGGTCGTAAGAGCCAAAGATGTGCCCGTTTATGTAGAAAATGGGATAGCAGATTTAGGCGTTGCTGGGGACGATGTTTTACTGGAGACTAATCCAGACGTTTACAAACCACTTGACCTTAAGATAGGTTACTGTAATATCGTGGTAGCAGGAAAACCTGAAGATAGAGATTACTACTTTTCTAACCCATCTTCTTTTGATGTTGCAACAAAGTATCCAAAGATTACAGCTAAATTTTTCTCAGATAAAGGTATAAACGTAAGAATTTTTGAGCTTTACGGCTCTGTTGAGCTTGCACCACTCGTCGGACTGGCAAAATACATCGTCGATATAGTAGAAACAGGAACTACACTTAGAGAAAACGGTCTTGTTGTAATAGATACAATCAGACCTTCAACAGCAAAACTTATCGTAAACAGA
>ERZ1669248.249-NODE-249-length-29766-cov-9.364579_pt1 | contig 29766 bp, 31 predicted proteins | sample MGYA00579296_ERZ1669248 | MGnify/ENA primary metagenome ERZ1669248 (study PRJEB41166, sample SAMN08046057) | hot springs metagenome | biome: hot spring; feature: neutral hot spring; material: thermophilic sediment; isolation source: thermophilic sediment from...
CTGCCTTAGATTTAATTTTAAAAATTTTAAAAAACTTTAAAATTAAAGTCAAGCCATCCCGGAGTTAAAAATCGGGATGGCTATAAATAAATTAGAGGTGTGTAGTATGAAGGTAAGACTTAAAAGGAAAGGTTCCATCTAAACCCAATTATGTAGCCCTCTTTATCTTCCTCATTATTTTTATAATTGTCTTTTAAATATTGGAAATCAAAAGTTAAATTTGAGGAAAGTCTTTCATAAGAAAATAAATCAAATTTGGCATAAGCTTCTAAAGCGTGAGTATTTGAAAGGTCTGCCTTATCAGGACTGTCTAAATAGGCATATCCTATTCCTATTTCATTTCCTTCTCTACCAAGAAAACAGAAGGGAATATTAAATCCACCTGAAATTAAATAACGATAGTTAACTATTGCATCATCGTTTTGCCATCCAGCTCTCATAAAAAATCCTATAGGATTTTTACCAAATGGATTTTTAATAAATCCTAAATCCTGATCCAAAGAAATCCCTATTCCATAAATACTTTCCTTCTTAGGCTCTTCTTTCCAATTTGGAAAATCTTTACTTGTGGTATAACCATAAATTCTGTAGTTCCCCTCTCCCCAAGAAGATTTTAAATTGTAGGCAAGCTCAAGAGCATAATACTGATAATAAAAAGGTTTTATTTCATAATCTTCTTCATATTCTGAATATTTAGTAGTCATGATTACAAATCTTGTTGTAAAGGAACCTTTTGAAAGTTCTAACATAGCTCCAAGATCGTAACTTGGTGGAGTAAAAAGTGGAGTATCAACAAAAACTTCGTTCATAAATTGATTAATTTCGTCATCAGCAAAACGATTATCGTCTATTAAATAAGTGGCATCTAATATTCCAGCTCTTATCTTAAATGCTGTATCATTCCCAAAATTAAAGGTATGTTCATACCAGAGCTCTAAAATATTATCCTGCTGTTCATGTCCATTAATATTTTTTACATCATCTTCTAAGTCATCAGCATTGGGAGTAAGAATAAATGGAGAAACATCCTTTAAACCATTACCACTTGCAAAACTACCTAAAATAAAAAATTTTCCGTTTTCTATGGGTCTAATTGTGAGTCCAAGATCTACTGCTCCGGATCCCCTATTTTTACTATCAATTTTTGAACCATCCATCCACTGATAAACAAGGGTAGCAGTTCCTTCAAAAGAAATTTTTTCTTTCTTTTCTTCCATCTTTGCAGATTCTTGCTCCAGTTTCTGCTCTTGAGCAAAAAGAGGAGAGGTTACTATTATTAAACTACATAAAATTCCTAAAAACCAGAATTTTTTATTCATATTCACCCCCTTTTTTGTAATTTTAATTTAAATTTTATTAAAAATTATATAAATTTTATGTTTATCATATTAAAAAAAATTTTCAAGTATTAAATTTTAATTTTTATAATTTTCAAATTTAAAATGTCACCTTAATTACGGTGGTATAATAAAATTTTGTGTATGGGGTTTTAGAATGGATTTAAAAATTGATGTTGAAAATTTAAAAAATTTATTAAAATGCCCTCCTGGGAGCTCCTCCAAAAATCACCACCAGGAGGGCTGCTGGAAACCTTTAAAGAATTTGTAATGGAAACTATTAAATCCCAAGTCAAAGAAACATTGGAAAGAATAATCTTAGAGGAAAGAAAAAATTTTGTGAAGAGAGGAGTGATGTTGGAAATGGCTATTTTCTGAGATCTATCTCGAATTATTTCTGTTACTTAGAGTAAAATTGAGGAGTTTAAGAAAGCGCCTATAGATAAGTGATAGTAAGTATTATATGTTGATGGGACTTACTTAAAGTTGAAGCGAGGGGAGACTATAGAGAGGGAAGTGGTTTATTTTGTTATGGGATTGGGGGAAGATGGATATAAGGAGGTTTTAAAAGCCATGTATGAGGCTCATTATGAAGGTGAATGGAAACTTGGTTTTGAGAGGTTTAAGAAGACCTGGGGCAAGCTTTATCCTGAGGTAGTTAAGTCTTGGGAGAGAGATATGGATAATCTTACGAGTTATCTTAAATATCCTTATGCTTTGAGGAGATTTATATATACGACGAACTCTCTTAAGAGACTTATAAAAGAGGTTAAAAGAAGGACGAAGGCCATAGAGGTATTTCCAAGTATATATCCGTTGAGAAGGCTGTTTATTATGTAGTTGAATATATGAATGAGAGCTATAGAAATAAGAGAATATAGAAATAAGAGAATAAAAAATTTTGAGAGAGTAAAAAGCAAATTGGAGGAGTTCAGGAGGGCAAGATGTGGAGGAGATGAAATTAGAATTATTACAAATCAAGAAATCTTACATACACAATTTTCTTGACACTATGATAAAAAGTGTGGCTATATTTTTGGTTAAAAGAGTTTGAATAAACAAGAATACATAAAAAACTCAAAAAGAGGAAAAAAATAATTTAAAACCATAGGAATAATTTAATTTGATTATTGACAATTTGTAATAAAAGCTTAACATATATTTATTAAGTAAGTTTAAAAAACTTTTTAGAGGAGGGGATAATAAATATGAAAATAAAAATGGTTATACATGGAATAGCAATGGATCCATTATCTAATAGTCCTGTTATGCTTTTAAAGGAAGTTGAGGGAGATAGAATTCTTCCTATCTGGATAGGAGTTCTAGAAGCTACCTCAATTGCTGCCAAACTTGAAAACATTCAATTTCCAAGACCTTTAACCCATGATTTAATGAAAAATATTTTTGATTTTTTAGGTATAAAAATACCTAAAATAGAAATCGTAGATCTCAGAGAAAATACTTATTATGCCATTATTACTCTTAACATCGAAGGGAAGACTATTGATATTGATGCAAGACCAAGTGATGCAGTTGCTCTTGCCTTAAGAACTGGGGCTGAAATATTTGTAAATGAAGAGGTTTTGCAGAAGAGTCAGCTTTACACAGAAACACCTTCAACTGAAAAAGAAGGAGAAATAGTTGTTACCACTGAAGAAGAAAAAGAAAAACTTAAAAAAATTCTCGAGACCCTCGACCCTAAGCTTTTCAAATATAAAATGTAATGTAATTTAATGATAGATTTTCATTGTCATTCAACTTTCAGCGATGGAGAACTTATTCCTGCTGAGATTTGGAGAAGGGCCAAAGTTTTAGGTTATACTGCTATAGCTATTACAGACCATGCAGATCATTCAAATTTTGAATTTATTATAAAAAATTTGCTTAAAATAAAAAATATTTTTGAGGGATTAAAACCTCGTCTTATTATAGGAATAGAGCTTACCCATGTTCCTCCAGAATTTATTCCAGAACTTATAAATGAAACAAGAAAATGTGGAGCAGAGATTGTGGTAGTTCATGGAGAAACAATCGTTGAACCTGTTGCTGAAGGTACTAATCTTTCTGCTATACTTGGAGGAGCAGATATTTTAGCTCATCCTGGACTTATAAAAGAAGAAGAAGTTAAATTGGCTGCTGAAAAGGAAATATTTTTAGAAATTTCAGGAAGAAAGGGACATTCTTTTACTAATGGACATGTAGTTAATCTTGCTAAAAAATATGGAGCCAATCTAATTATCAATTCTGATGCCCATAGTCCTTCAGATTTTTTAACTAAGGAGCTTGCTTTTAAAATAGGATTAGGTGCAGGGCTTAAACCTGAAGAAATAGAAAAAATATGGGCAATAGCAAAGAAGAGATTTCTTTAAGCACAGTTCTTTTTAATCTTAAAAATATTTTTAGAGAAAAGGGCTATCCTGAGGAATGCTTTTTTGAAAAACAGAAATTATCTTTCTACTATAAAAATTTAAATTTTGATTTATCTATTCCTTTAATAATAAAACTTAATTTTCAATGTTTTCTTATAATTGATTATAAACCTCAAGAAAATTTATCTATTGCAGAAAGAGGAATAATTTCTTTAGCAAGGGTTCTTTTTAATCCCCCACCTTACTTTGTTCTAATTACTAACCTCAAAGAATTTGTTTTGATAAATGTATATACCAAGGATAAGAAAAAAGGGGGGAGGGAGATAATACCTGAATTTAAAACTCTTAAAAATTATAAACCAGAAACTACAAAAAATTTTAATCCAGAAATAGAAAAAAAGATCCTTGCCATTTATCTAACTGGAGGCTGAAAGGGAAGAATTTGCAGATTGTAAATCTGCAAAAATTTAAATATAATATCTTTGCCTTAAAATTTCAAAAATTGCAATAGCTCCTGCTACAGAAACATTTAAACTTTCAATTTTCCCTCTCATGGGAATCTTTGCCAAAAAATCACATTTTTCTAAAATTGTTTTTCTTATACCCCTTCCTTCATTTCCTAATATTATAGCTAAAGGTTGTTTCAAATCTAACTCATATATAGAAAGATCTGTTTTATGGGTAAGTCCAACTATCCAAAGATTTTTTTCTTTAAAAAAGGAAATAGCATATTTAAGATTATTAACCTTAGCTATAGGTATATTGAAGGCAGATCCTGAAGAGACCTTTATTACAGTTTCATTTATATCACAACTTCTCAATTTTGGTATTACTATTCCATGAACACCACCCGCATCAGCACTTCTTATAATAGAACCTACATTTTGAGGATCTTCTATTTGGTCAAGTATAACAACTAAAGGTGTTTCTTTTTTATCTTCCCAATTTTTTACAATGTCTTCCAATTCAGCATATGAGAACTCACTTATATATGCTACTACACCTTGAGTATTTGCCTCTGGGGGAACTTTAGGAGGTTTTAAATTAGGCTTAGAAATTATTTTTAGAGGAATTTCTAATTTTTTTGCCTTTTCAAGTATTTGGAATTTTTTTCCTGAAAGATTTATTTTACTAAGCCAGATTTCTTCAATAAGTTCGGGATGAGAGTTTAAGGCCTCTAAAACTGCATTAACACCATAAATAACTTTACTCATAGATTAATGAATTTAAAATATTCTTTAAGGAGGGATTTCTAAAGGGTTTACAAAGTTCAGCTCTTATAATAGAAAAAAGTTCATCCTTAGCTTTTTCTAAATTTTCATTTATTATTACATAATCAAACCAACTTGCAAATCTTATCTCTTCTCTTGCCCTTTGAATACGTTCTCTTATTTTTTTATCATCCTCTGTTTCTCTTTTTCTAAGCCTTCTTTCTATTTCTTCTATACTTGGAGGAAGAACAAATATAAAAACAGCAGAATTACCGAAATAGGATTTCATACGGGTTGCTCCAATTACTTCTATATCTAAAACCAGATGTTTGCCTTGTGAAAAGGCTTTTTCTATCTCACTTTTTGCAGTGCCATAATAGGTTCCGAAAATTTCCACCCATTCTAAAAACTCATCCTTTTTAATCATTTCTAAAAATTTATCTTTGCTTACAAAATAATAGTCCCTTCCATCTATTTCATCTTTTCGAGGAGGACGTGTGGTATGAGATACAGAAAAATAAAAATTTTCAGAAGGTAAATATTTAAGAAGTGAAGTTTTTCCTGCTCCTGAAGGACCTGTAATTACAATTATTAAAGATTGTCTATTCTTCAACATCCTTTTCTAATTTTTCCAAGGTTTCACTCATAAACCTTTGAGCCACTGTTTCAGCTTGAATAGCAGAAAGAATAACATGATTACTATCGGTAATTATTATGGACCTTGTTTTACGACCTTGAGTGGCATCAATTAGATGCTTTGCTTCTTTTGCTTCTTCTTTAAGTCTTTTCATAGGTGCAGAATTTGGATTAACTATAGCAATTATTCTATTTGCCACCACAAAATTTCCAAAACCAATATTGAGTAATTTATACCCACCTCCCATATCTTTTACCCTCCTTTAATATATTTAATCTTTAAAGATTTTTAAAGATTTTAATCAAATATTTTAGGTCAATTTTTAATTTTGTCAATTTTCTTTCAATTTCTTTATTTTTTCTAAAAAGCTTTTCCAAAATTTTTTACCATTTTCCTTAAAGAATAAAAGAGGGCCCAAAAGTAAATAAAACCAAAATATTATAAAAAGATAAAGGGAGGGATTTGAGGCAATTACTGTTAATCCAAGAATAAAAAATACTAAAAAGTAAAAAGTCTGTGCCTTTTTAATTTTAAATTCTTTAAAGCTGGGATATTGAATGGGAGAAACTAACAAATAAGCAATAAAGTAAGTCAAAACTAATAATCCCCAATCTTTGTATATCGAACCCAATTCAGTTTTTAAAAGAAAAAGAACAGAAGAAGCTAAAATTGCAGCTCCTGCTGGAGAAGGTAGTCCTTCAAAATAATTACTTTTAAGAAAAATTTTTACATTAAATCTTGCTAATCTCAAAGCTACACAAATAGTGTATAAAAAACTTGCTAACCAGCCAATTTTATTAAAATTTTTTAAAGAAAATTGATAAATCAATAAAGATGGTGCAACCCCAAAAGATACAAGATCACTTAAAGAATCATACTCTAATCCAAATTTGCTTGAAGTTTTAAAAAATCTTGCAGTTCTTCCATCAAAAATGTCAAAAAGTATAGCTAAAAAAATAACCCAGCTTGCTTTCCAGAAATCTCCATCTATGATTTTAACAATAGCAAAAAATCCACAAAAAATGTTTAAAGTGGTAAAGATATGAGGTAGAAGATAGATCATATTTTAAGAAGTTTTAAGAGGTATTCTTCCTAAAACAGTTTCACCAGCAAAAACCCTGTGACCCTCTTTAATATAAATTTCTGCATTTTCTAATGGAAAAAAGAGCTCCACTCTTGATCCAAATTTTATTATCCCTATAGGATCTCCTGCAACCACATCGTCACCAGGGAGAACAAAACTTTTTATTCTTCTGGTAATAAGTCCTGCTATTTGAACTACCCAGAAGGGGCATCCATCTTCTCTTTCGATAAGGTAAATTTGTTTTTCATTTTTAGAGAAAGTAGAATTCTTAAAAGCAGGATTTTTTTCACCTCTGAAATAACTCATTTTTAAAATTTTCCCTGTAACAGGGCTTCTATTAATATGAACATCCCAGAGTCTCATAAAAATTCCTATTCTCCAAAGTGCTCCCTGATACCAGTCTTTTTTTTCTTCTATTTTGCAAAGAACTACTTTTCCGTCAGCAGGAGAAATAATGAGCTCTGGGTTAAGCGCGGATTCTCTTTTTGGATTTCTAAAAAAATAAGCGTTTAAAGAGCTTAAAGTTAGTCCTGCTAAAGCTAATTTCTTTTTTTTAAAAATAAAAGCTGTTGCAGAAAAAATGAGAGGATAAATTATCCAAGGAAATCCTTCTCTATGAATCATCTTCCACTCCTTCTTTAAGTTTTTACTGATGGAAAAAGCATTTCATCGGTATGGGGTAAAAATAAAGCAGCCATATAATATTCCATATATTTTGGATAAACTGAAAGCTCAATGTTTGTCATCATATTAACTACTTTTTCCATTTTTAAAAGAGTTTCTTTATATAATAAAGCAAGCTTTGCTCCCTCAAGACTTGTATTCCCTAAGAAGAAAAATTTTTCACGAGAAATATCAGGTAAAAGTCCTATAGTAATTGCTTCCTCTAAATCTATGTAATTTCCAAAGGTACCTGCTAAATAAATTCTTTCTAAATCTTCAAAAGTAAGACCTACAGATTCTAATAATATTTGGCATCCAGCAAATATAGCTCCTTTCGCTCTTATAACGTTTTCAATATCATTTTCAGTAAAAACTATATCCTCACCTATTGCTGAATCTTCTTTCCATACAACCACGTATTCCCATCCTTCCTCTCCTTCCCTTATCCTCGGATGTTTTATATTTTTCACAAATTTACCTGCCTTATTTATAATACCCACCTTAAATAAATTAGCTAAAAGAGAAATTATACCTGAACCACAAATACCCTTAGGTGGTTTTTTATTTATGGTTAATATCATCGGTTCAAAAGTAATAGGATCAATGTTAACTGCTTCAATAGCTCCAGAAACCGCTCTTATTCCATTTTTTATTCCTCCTCCTTCAAAAGCAGGTCCAGCAGAACAAGATGCACATATTAGAAATTCCCTATTACCAAGAACAATCTCCCCATTGGTTCCAAGATCAATAAACAGTGTTAAAGGTTCTTCTTCTGCCATGCGTGATGCTACAATTCCAGCTACAATATCTCCTCCCATATAACTTGCTTTACAAGGTGCAAGCTGAATCAGAGTGCTATCCTTAAAAGGTAATCCTAACTCCTTAGCAAAAATTAAGGGAAATTCAGTCGTTACCGGAGTATAGGGATATTCTCTTAAATATTTCGGTTCTAATTCTAAAAATAAATGGCTCATCACTGTATTTCCTGCAACAGAAATTAGATTTATGCTATCAAAATTTTTCTTGGTTGCTTTGAGCATTTCATCTATTAAGAAACCTATTTTTTCTTTCACACTATTAGCTAAAATCTTTAATCCATCCTTTCTTTTTGCAAACTCAATTCTACTTATAACATCTTCACCATAACTTATTTGAGGATTATAATCAGAGATGGAAGCTAATACTTCTCCAGTATTTAAATCAATAAGTTCAAGCTGTAAAGTTGTAGTTCCAAGATCTACAGCAACTCCTAAATTTTGGGAAACTTTATTTCCGCTTTCTATATCTATTAGATAATATCTATCTTTTCTTAGATCATAATATAAATTTAAGGTTATCTCAAAATTCTTTTCTCTCAAAACATAGGGCAATTTTCTAAGAATATTTATATTTAATTCTGGATTTAAAATTTTTTCCTTTTCTAAAGTATATTTTATTCTTATCCAATCCGAAAAATTTTCTTCAATAGTAGGTGGTTGAAGTTTTAAATAAAGTTTTTTAAAAGGAGGTTCTGGGAGCTTTTCTATTTCTTTTGATAAAAAGGAAGCTTTCTTTTTAGGTTTTAGAAATTCTGCTCTTTTATCTATGTAACTTTCTACAGGAATTCTTACTCTTAAATCTGAAAGAGGAAAAGTTTGACAGGCTTTGTAAAAGTTATTATCAATAACTTCTCCCTTTACTTTACCTTCTTCAATAATAATTTTACATTTATTACAAGCACCTGCTCCTCCACAGGAAGCATTTATATGAATACCACATCTCATTGCTATCTCTATAATAGTTTCTTCTGGAGAAGCAAAAACTTCCAAATTGTAAGGAAGAAATTTAATTTTAAACATTTTTAAACTACTCTTCAAAAATATCTTTTTTATTTATAACTTTTAGTTCAAATGTCAATATCTTTCTTGACAATCTTTTAAATTTATTTATATTTCATATCAACGGAAGATTAAAAATAGGAGGTGAAAAATAATTTATGTGGAATGTTTTAAAAACTTTTTTCTTTTTAGCTATTTTAAGTATTCTTTTTATTATAGTTGGTAATTTAATTGGAGGAAAAACAGGAGCAACTATAGCTCTTTTTATGGCTTTAACCATGAATTTTATAGCCTATTTCTTTTCAGATAAAATTGTTCTTGCAACTAGTGGAGCTATTCCTGTAAGTAAGGAAGAGGATCCAGAGCTTCATGCTATAGTAGAGGAAGTTGCAAGGAGAGCAGGTATTCCCAAACCTAAGGTATACATGATCCCTGTTGAAACTCCAAATGCATTTGCTACAGGGAGAAATCCAAAAAATGGCGTAGTTGCTGTAACTGTAGGATTGAGAAGGTTTTTAACACCTGAAGAATTAAAGGGTGTTATTGCTCACGAAATTGCCCATATTAAAAATAGAGATATTTTAATTTCAACCATTGCAGCGGTTTTAGTAGGTGCTATTACTTATCTTGTACATATGGCTCAATGGGCTCTCATGTTTGGTGGTTTTCACAGGGATGATGACGAGAGAGAAAATCCTTTAACTTTAATAGCAACCTTTGTTGCAATTATTATAGTTCCCATTACTGCAACCCTCATTCAGCTTGCTATAAGTAGAAGCAGAGAATTTCTTGCTGATGAAACAGGAGCCAAAATTATTAAAAATCCAGGAGCTTTAGCAAGAGCTCTCGAAAAACTTGAAAACTGGAATAGAGCTTATCCTCTCGATGTAAATCCTGCTCATGCACAAATGTATATTGTAAATCCATTATCAAGTAAAAGTTTATTTAAATTATTCTCTACCCATCCTCCTATTGAAGAAAGAATTGCAAAACTTTTAAAAATGGCTAAAGAAGTAATTTAGGAGCCTTTTTTCTTTGGAACTTCTTTTTTTTCTTAAGGAAATTTTACATTATCTAAAACCATTTTGGAAAAAGTTTTTACTTGCTCTATTCTTTGCTATTCTTTCTTCTCTTTTAACAGGATTTAGTACTTGGGCTATAAAACCAATTTTCAATTATGTTTTTATGGAAAAACATTATGAGTATTTTAAATTTATTCCTATTTTTATCATAACAGTTTTCACCTTAATAGGTGGTTTTTCTCTTCTTCAGGCTTATCTTATGAAGAGTGTTTCCACAGGTATGGTAAATTTTATCAGACTTGATCTCTTTAAAAAATGTCTTTCTATTCCTGTAAGCTACTTAACTCATTACGGAGAAGGGCAAACTATTTCAAGAGTAATAAATGACACAGCCCAAATTGAACCTATTTTGGGAGATAATTTTCAAACTTTTTTTAAAGAAACTTTAACAGTTATAACTTTATTAGGTGTTGCTTTCTATCAAAAATGGGATTTAACTCTTGTTGCTTTATCTACTATGCCTATTATTGTATTTGGTTCAAAGGTCTTAGGAGTAAAAACAAGAAAAGCAAGAAGACTTGCTCAAAGTGCTACAGGAGAATTAACTCAGAAGATGAATGAATTAACCAGAGGAATAAAGGAAATCAAAATAAGTGGCTCCTATGAAAAATTATCTGATCTTTTTTTAAAGGAATTAAACAGATTTTACAGATGGAGCTTAAAAATTACCAAATATAGAGAGGGTTCAAAAAGTTTAGTTGATGTTATGACAGGATTTGGAGGAGCTTTAGTTATAGGTTATGGAGGATATTTAATTATCAAAAATGAACTTACTCCAGGGGCTTTCCTTTCTATTTTAACAGCTATTCTTCTTATTTTTAATCCCCTTAGAAAGCTTGCAAGATCCTATACAGGATTAAAAGAAGTTCAAGGGGCATGGACAAGAATTCAAGAAATTTTCGAATTACCTGAAGAAAAAGGAGGGATTTTAAAAGCCTTTTCACCTTCTAAGGGATTTCTATTTAAAAATGTATCTTTCAGATATTCTCCTAATTTGCCCTTAGCTTTAAAAAAAATTAATCTTTTTCTTCCTGCCAATAAGGTTATAGCTTTAGTTGGTCCAAGTGGAGCAGGAAAAACAACTTTGGTATCCCTTCTCCCAAGATTCTATGATCCACAAGAGGGAGAAATTTATTTAGATGGCCACTCTTTAAAAGAGTTCGATATTTTAAGCTTAAGAAATCTTTTTGGTATAGTTTTGCAAGAGCCCTTTCTTTTTAATCTTTCCATTTGGGATAATCTAATTATGGTAAAACCTGAAGCTACAAAAGAGGAAGTTATAGAGGCCTGTAGATTGGCTATGGCTTATGAATTTATCGAAAAACTTCCTCAAGGATACGAAACCATTCTTGGAGAAGAAGGTTTTTCTTTATCTGGAGGGCAAAAACAACGCCTTGCTTTAGCAAGAGTTTTTCTTAAAAAGCCTCCTGTAATTATTCTTGACGAAGCAACAAGTCAGATTGATAGTTTAACAGAAGTTGCTATTCATCAGGCTTTAGATCAATTAAGAGGGAAACACACAATAATTATTATTGCTCATCGCTTATCTACGGTGAAAAAAGCAGATAAAATTATTCTCCTTGATAAAGGAAGAGTTGTAGCTGAAGGAACTCATGAAGAACTTTTAATAAAATCCCCTCTTTATAAAAATCTTTACCAGTCTTTTCATAAAGATTAATTTTCAATTAATTCTTCTAATGCTTTTTTTACTTCTTCTGGTTTGATCTCAAGCATGCACTTTAACTCTTTACATTTTTTCTTAAAACAGGGACTGCAAGGAAGTGGAGCTCTAATAACTTTGAATTTTCCTGCCCAAGGTCCTGTTCTTTCTGGAGATGTAGGACCAAATATTGCAACAGTTGGTCTTTTAAAAGCTGAAGCTATGTGCATAGGACCTGTATCCACACTAACAACTGCTTTGGAGTCTTTTATTAATATAGCAAGGTCTTTTAGAGAAAGTTTCCCAACAAAAGAATATACATAAATATATTTCTTTTCCATTTCTTCTGCCCATGATTTAAGCTTTAATTCTGAAAGACTCCCTGTTAAAAATATATCAAAATTTTTACCTAAATCTTTACAAAGTTTTATGAATTTTTCCCAATGAGAATAAGGCCACCATTTAGTTTTCCAGCGTGCAGAAGGTATAAAAACTAAGTAAGGTTTTTTAATGAACTCAAGTTTTTGGTTATAAATTTCCAAAGGAAATACAGGATCTGGTATATCTTCACTCAGATTTTCTAATTTTCCTAATATTTCTATTGTTTTTTGGGTAAGAAAAATATATCTTCTAACTGCATGTAAATCTTTATTATAGGGAGGAAGTTTTACATTGTAAAAAAAAGGACTTCCCTCTCTGTGGTTTGAAAATCCTATTTTATATTCAGCTCTACTTAGTCCTGTAATAATCCCACTTTTTAAAAGCCCTTGATAATCTATAACTACATTATATTCTTGAGCTCTCAAGTCCTTTAAAAAGTTTTTAAATTCTCCCAAGGAAAAAAAAATGTTTTTTGAGAAAATAAGAAGTCTATTAATATAAGGATGATTTTCTAAAATTTCAAAATTTCTTTTATCTACAACCCAGTCAATCTGTGCTTCAGGAAAATATTTTTTTAACAAACTTAAAGATGGTAGAGTTTGGACTATATCTCCTAGAGCTGATAGTTTAACTATCAGGACTTTCATTTCCTTGAAAACAATCTTTGATAATAAATTCAGCTGCCTCTTTCAAATTTTTTGCTACAAAATATGGAATTATTCCTTTTTTAGGAGCCACATATTTAAGTTCTCCCTTACCATATCCTGTCAAAACAAGAATACCCTTTATTCCTATGTTTTGAGCTGTTTCTATATCTATGATTTTATCTCCTATTAAATAAGATCTTTTAAGATCTATAGAATATTTTTCTATAGCTTGAATTACGAGCCCTGGTTTTGGTTTCCTACAAGAGCAATTTTCTTCTGGATGGTGAAAACAAATAAAAAAATCATCAATAAAAACTCCTTTTTTCTTAAGCTTCTTTTGTAAAAGTTCATTTGTTTTAAAAACAAGTTCCTTGGGAAAATAACCTCTCGCTGGTCCGCTTTGATTACTAATTACTATTAACTTAAATCCATAATTTTTAAGAAGTTTTAAAGCAGATGCAACACCTGGTAAAATTCTCAAACGAGAAAGATCATTAATATATCCCATTTCCTCATTTAAAGTACCGTCCCTATCAAGAAACACTGCAGGACATTTCATTTCTTTCATCTTAAGTAATATGAAATTTATATTCAGAGATATGAAATTCTTTGTTTGGTTTCAAAACAGCTGTAAAGTTATATTTTTTTTCTAAATCCTCTAAATATTGAATTTCTTCTCCTATTATTTCTGAAAGATCGGGGTGTATTTCTATCTCAACTTTTTTATTTTTAATATGGGGTCCCATTTTCATAAGCCTTCTCAATATTTCATAATAAATAGTCCTTTTACTTTTTATTTTTCCCTCTCCAGAACAATAGGGACAAGATTCATAAAATGTCTGATAAAGAGATTCTCTTTTCCTCTCTCGTGTCATTTGAAGTATTCCAAAGGGTGAAATAGGAAGAAAACTATGTTTAGCTTTGTCTTTTTTAAGAGCCTCTTTTAAGGTTTGAAGAACCAGTTCTTGATGTTCAGGATTTTCCATGTCTATAAAATCAATAATAATAAGTCCTCCTATATTTCTCAGTCTTAATTGATAAGCAATTTCCTCAGCAGCCTCTAAATTAATTTTAAAAACTGTTTCCTCAAGTTCTTTAGTGCCCGTGTATCTTCCTGTATTTACATCAATGGCGGTAAAGGCTTCGCAAGGCTCAATTACTATAAATCCACCAGATTTTAACCACACCTTTCGAGAGAGTATTTTTTTTATATCTATTTGAATTCCATGAGCTGTAAAAATATCTTCTTGTCCCTCATAAAGTTCTATATAAGGAACAAGGTGGGGGAAAAATTTTTTTAAAAATTCTTTAATATTTTCGTAAAACTCTCGGTTATCTACTATTATTGCTGAGATCTGCTTATTAAAAAGATCTCTTACAGCTCTTAAGGCTATGTTTAATTCTTCATAAATAAGTGCTGGAGCTTTTACTTTTTCTGCTTTTTCTTTTATTTCCTGCCAAAGAGATAGAAGAAATTCCATTTCCATTTTTAAATCCTCTTGAGAAGCATCAACTGCTGCAGTTCTTATAATCCAACCTGTGTTAGGTGGTCTTATTTCTTCTAAAATTTCTTTTAATTTCTTACGATCTTTTTCGTTTTTTATTTTTCTTGAAATCCCTACATGATTCATATAAGGAAGATAAACTAAATAATGTCCAGGTAAAGTAAGGTTAGTTGAAACCCTTGCACCTTTATTTCCTATTGGTTCTTTTATGACCTGAACTAAAATTTCCTGCCCCTCTTTAAGGATTTCATGCAGGTTAGTAATTATTATACCCTCTTTATCCCAATCTACTTCACCTGGAGGCATAATATCATCGCCGAAAAGAAAGGCAGTTCTTGCTAAACCAAGATCTAAAAAGGCTGAATTAATACCTGGAACAACTCTTACAACTTTTGCTTTATATATATTTCCAACAAGGCCCTTTTCAGAGGGTCTTTCCACATAAAATTCTACTAGTTGATTTCCCTCTATGAGACCTACTCTTATCTCAAAAGGTGTATAATTTATAAGAAGTTTTTCCATTTTATAACTTATATTTTTAGCTCCTTAATAAATTCTCTTATTATTTTTTCTAATCTTTTTTCTGTTTTTTTAGATTGTTCTACTACTTCGGAAAAAAGTATGGGTTTGAAATTGTCAGGATCATTAACATTACAAATAACAGAAATTCCAAGAACTTTTATCCCCGCATGAACAGCAACTATTACTTCCGGAACTGTTGACATACCTACTGCATCAGCTCCTATCATTCTTAAGAATCTTGTTTCTGCAGGAGTTTCTAAACTTGGACCAGGTACAGCCACATAAACCCCTTCCTTTACATCCTCATTTAATTTTTGAGAAATCTTTTTAAACAAATTTCTTAATCCTGAATCATAAGCACAGGACATATCAGGAAATCTTGGTCCCCAACTTTCATTGTTTATCCCTCTCAGAGGATTGTCAGGAATTAAGTTTATATGATCTTTTATAATCATTATATCACCAGGCTTAAAACTTAAATTTAACCCTCCAGCAGCATTGGAAACAAGGTAAATTTTTGGTTTAAAAAGAGTAAGGACTCGTAAAGGAAAGGTTAATTCCTTTGCTGAATATCCTTCATAAAAATGAAATCTTCCCTGTAGAACTGTTACCTTTTTACCTTCTAAATAACCAAAAATAAGCTCTCCTTTATGAGTTTCAACTGTGGAAACTGGGAAATTAGGAATTTCTTTATAAGGAAAAGTTTTTACTTTGTCTATTTTTTCTCCCAAGGAAGAAAGACCCGTTCCTAAAGTAATAATTATATCAGGGGAAAAGGGAATCCTTTCTTTTAAAAATTGATAAGTTTCTTCAACCTTTTTAAAGTAATGGTCCTCCTCTTTCATCAATTAAAATTTCTCCCTCTTCAAATTTAGTAGTAAATTTTGGTCTTCCAAGTTCATCAAATTCTAAAACCTTAACTTTTATTTTATCTCCAATGTTATAAACTGACTTTAAATCTCTGGGAGGATTTTCCATTTTGGAAATGTGTAAAAGCCCGATTTTACCAGGGAATACTTCTACAAAAAGTCCATAAGGTTCGATTCTTGTTATCTTTCCTTCATAAATTTTTCCTATTTCAATTTCTGCAATTATTGCTTCTATTTCCCTTTTAGCTGCCTCGATATCCTCTTTTCTCTTTCCTGTAATAGAAACCCTTCCTCCTTCAAGAACCCATATTACTGTGTTGGTTTTTTCTCTAATTTCTTTTACGGTTTTACCTCCTGGACCTATAATTAAGAAAGCTTTATCTTCTGGAACAGTAATAATTTCAATTTTTGGAGCATAGGGTGAGAGTTCTTTTCTTGGTTCTGGAATAGCTGAATACATTTTTTCTAAAATCAACAAACGAGCATTTTTAGCTTTTTGTAAAGCCTCTTCCATTATTTCTTTTTTTAGTCCTTTTATCTTTATATCCATCTGAATGCTTGTAATTCCGTCTCTGGTTCCAGCAACTTTAAAATCCATATCTCCGAGCTGATCTTCCTCTCCCAAAATATCTGTCAAAATAGCATATCTGTCTTTTTCCATGACTAATCCCATTGCAATTCCAGCAACATGTTTGGTTAAGGGAACTCCTGCATCAAAGAGAGCAAGAGAACCTGCACATACTGTTGCCATAGAAGATGATCCGTTAGATGCAAGTACATTTGCTACTACTCTAATTATATAAGGAAACTTTTCTTCTGGAGGAATTAGCGGTTCAAGAGCCCTTTCAGCTAAGGCTCCATGCCCAATCTCTCTTCTTCTTGGAGGTCCCCAAGGTCTTGCCTCTCCTGTACAAAAAGGTGGGAAATTATAATGAAGCATAAATCTTTTAAAAGTTTCTCCTTCATAAATACTTTCAACCATTTGTGCTTCTTCAGGGGAACCTAAGGTAACAGTAGCAAAAACTTGAGTTTCTCCTCGACTAAAAATAGCACTTCCATGAGGTCTCTCAAAGGGATGAATTTTTATATCTATAGGTCTTATTTCATCTGGTGTTCTTCCATCAATTCTTTTACCTTCTTCAAAAAGTTTCTTTCTTAAAATCTGACTAACCAATTTTTTATAAGCATAACTAAATGCTACCTTGTTAACTTCCTGATTTTCTAAGGTTGCTAAAAATTCTTCAAAAATTTTATTAATATTTTCTTTCCTTAATCTTTTATCTGAAATTTCCAAAGCCTTTAGGATTTTTTCATAACAAAAATCCTTTAGTTTAATTTTAAATTCATCTGATAATTCAAGAGGTTGTATTTCCTTTTTAGGAACACCTACACGACTTCTTAAGTTTTCTTGCGCCTCTATTAAAGGCTGACATTTTTCCAGTGCTAAATAAAGTGCTTCTGTAATTATTTTTTCTTCAACCTCTTTTCCTCCTCCTTCAACCATAACAATTGCATCCCTTGAGCAGGCTACAACTAAATCAAGATCTGCTTTTTGTCTTTCCTCATAGGTGGGATTGATGATAAATTTTCCATCTACTCTTGCAATCCTGCATCCAGCTAAAGGACCTTCAAAGGGTATTTTTGAAATATGTAAGGCTGCGGAAGCGCCTATAATGGAAAGAACATCAGGATCATATTGTTCGTCAGCAGAAAGGGTTAAAGCTATAACTACTACATCATAGAAAAAACCTTCGGGGAAAAGAGGTCTTATAGAACGATCTATTAAACGAGAAACGAGAATTTCTCTATCAGTTGGTTTACCCTCTCTTTTTATAAATCCTCCAGGAATTTTACCCCAGGCAGAGGCTTGCTCTCGGTAGTCAACCGAAAGTGGGACGAAATCAACTCCCTCAACTAAATTTTCTCCCATAACCACTGTAACTAAAACTGCGGTATCTCCTTGTCTAACAATTGTCTCTCCATCAGAAAACTTAGCATATTCCCCAGTTTCAATAATTATTGGAGCTGAAGAACCAATCTCTACCTTAAATCTTTCCATACACTTAATGCCCCCTTAAGATTTTTGAATTTGCTTTAAAGTTTAGAATATAACTTTAATTTTTCAAGATAGAATCTTCTTTCTAACTTTTACTTGCTAACTTAATAAAGTTTAATTAAAATCTTAAAAAATTTTTAAAAATTGTTTAGCATTATAGTAAAAATTTTTTAAAAGTGTATTATATTAAAATAAAAAACTTAATTCTTGCAAATAGGGAGTCAAAAAATGGAAAAACTTTTAGAAATAAAAGACCTTTGGGTAGAGATAGAAGGTAAAGAGGTTCTTAAAGGAATTAATTTAACCCTTCCTTTAGGTCAAACCCATGTAATATTTGGGAAAAACGGATCAGGAAAAACATCCCTTCTTATGACCATTATGGGATTTCCTGTTTACAAAATTAAGCATGGAAGGATCTTGTTTAAGGGCGAAGATATAACTGAGCTTCCTCCTTATGAAAGGGCTAAAAGAGGAATTGGAATAATGTTTCAGAGACCACCTACAGTAAAGGGGGTAAAATTAAGAGATATTTTAAAACTTTGTGCTAAAGAAAACAAGGTAAAAATTGAAGAACTAGCGCAGGCTTTTCAGTTTGAGAACTTTCTTGATAGAGAAGTAAATAAAGGTTTTTCGGGAGGGGAACTTAAAAAAAGTGAACTCCTTCAACTTTTGGTTCAGGATCCAGATTTGGTCCTACTTGATGAGCCAGAATCAGGAGTTGATGTAGAAAATATTCAATTAATTGGAGAGATGATTAAAAAACTTTTACAAAAAGACACCCCTCATAAGCCAAGAACAAAAAGTGGACTTATAATTACTCATACAGGTTTTATTCTTCAATATGTAGCAGCTGATCTCGGATATGTGATTATGGATGGAGAAATTTATTGTCAAGGAAATCCTATAGAAATCTTTGAAGGTATTCAAAAATATGGATATGAAGGTTGTAAAAAATGTTTAAAAAGACTTAGCTTTTAATCGGAGGCTTTTATGTTAGAAAAAGCAGTAAATCTAAAAAGCTTTAAATCTGCTAAAGTTGCCCCCACACCTAAAGATTTTACAGAATTGAGTGAAGAAGAAAAAGAACACCTTAAACTTTTAGGTTTGGATGAAAATTTAAAAAGAGAAGGAGAGTATGTTCAGGTAGATGCGATACCTCTTCTCTGTAAGAGAAAAGTAGAAGGTTTGGAAATCCTTCCCGTTACTGAAGCTTTAAAAAAATATGACTGGATTTCAGATTATTACTGGAAGGCTGTATCTTCAGAAAAAGATGAATTTACAAAAGCAGTAGCTGAGGATTTGGATAATGGATATTTTATAAGAGTTTTACCTAACTATAAATTAGTTTATCCAGTGCAGACCTGTTTATATATAAGAACCGATAACATAGCTCAAAGAGTTCATAATATTGTAATTGTAGAAGAGGGAGCTGAACTTAATTTGATTACTTCTTGTTCAGTTCATCCCCGTATAGGATCAGCTCTTCACATAGGTATTTCCGAATTTTATGTCAAAAAAGGAGGTAAATTGACTTTCACCATGATTCATGTATGGGGAGAGAAAACGAGCGTAAGACCAAGGACAGGAATTATTGTAGAAGAAGATGGAACTTATATTTCTACTTATGTAACCCTTTTTCCTGTAAAAAATATTCAAACAGCTCCTGTATGTCGCCTTATAGGAAAAAATGCTAAAGCCTCATTTATATCCATAATTGCCAATCACCCAGGTTCTTATGTGGACATAGGTGGAGAGGTACATTTAGAGGCAGAAGAAACAAGAACAGAAATTATCTCCCGTAATGTAATTTATGGAGGTGAAAATATTGCAAGAGGTAGAATAATAGCTAAAGCACCTAAGGTAAAGGGACATTTAGAATGTCAGGGACTAATGTTATCTGATGAAGGGGTTATGAAAGCTATCCCAGAACTTGATAGTTATTTTTATGACGTGGAACTAACTCATGAAGCTGCGGTAGGTAAAATTGCTCAAGAAGAGGTGGAATACCTTATGGCAAGAGGATTAAGCGAAGATGAAGCTATTTCTCTTATTGTAAAAGGCTTTTTAACTATTAAAATAGAAGGAATACCACCTGCATTACAATCTCAAATTGATAAAACTTTAGAACTTGCAAAATTAGGTTTTTAACCTCAAGAATGCAAATAAAATCCTACTTAAAAAATCTAAGTCCCTACCCTCCTGGAAAAACTATTGATGAAATCAAAAGAGAACTAAATATCTCTGAGAAAATATGTAAACTTAATTCTAACGAAAACCCTTTAGGACCATCTCCAAAGGTAATAGAAGTTCTTAAAAACTCACTTTCACAAATTCATTATTACCCAGAGGCAAGTTACTGGAAGCTTAGAGAAACTTTAGCAAAAATGTGGAATGTTTTGCCTGAACAAATTATATTAGGAAATGGATCAAATGAAATAATAGATTTTATTTTTAAAACTTTAGTTGAACCTGATGATGAGATTATTATAAGTAAACCAAGCTTTTTAATGTACGAAAAATTTGCCCAAATTTATGGAGCAAAGATAAAAGCTATAGCCTTAACTGAAGAATTGACACATAATTTAGATGAAATTTTAAAAAATATTTCTGAAAAAACAAAAATTATTTTTTTAGATCATCCTCACAATCCTTCGGGAAGCATTATAGAGAGAAAATCTTGGGAAAAATTTTTAGAGAAGGTGCCATCTCATATTTTAATAGTAATAGATGAAGCCTACGGAGATTTCATAGAAAATCCTTCTATTCCTTTGGGTATAGAATTTTTGAAAAGGGGATATAAAATTTTAGTCCTTAGAACTTTTTCTAAGGCTTGGGGACTTGCAGGCTTAAGATTAGGTTACGGAATAACCTTTTTAGAACTTTCTAAAATACTTGATTTAGTAAGACAACCCTTTAATATTAATATTTTAGCTTATAAAGCAGGATTAGCGGTTCTTGAGGATAAAGAATACATAGAAAAGAGCATAAATATAGTAAAAGAAGGCAGAAAATATTTAACTGAAGCCTTAACAGATCTTGGATTCAAGGTTTATCCTTCTCAGGCAAACTTTATTATGGTTGATTTTGGTGAAAGGGCGGAAATTTTTTATAAGGAATTGTTTAAGAGAGGAATTTTGGTAAGACCTTTGAAAGCTTATGGCTTTCCCAATGCTCTAAGAATTTCTATAGGATTACCAGAGGAAAATAAATTATTAGTTGAAAATTTGAAAGATTTGTTAAATATTTCACCTTGACAAAAATTTTTTACCAAGTAAGTTTAGTTAAAATGAAAAGAATGATTATGCCTGCAATTATTTTAGTTTTTTTTGTGGTAGGATTAATTATCTTCAATGGATATAGTGAGAATGCTAACCAAAGTGCTACTGTCGAAAAACCTAAGGATTTTAAATGTTTAAAATGTCATAAAGGATCTAAAAGTCTTGAAAATATGACAGAAGAAAAAGGTATTACCTCTGCAGAGGCTCTCAGATTTTTGATAAGAAAGGGTCCTAAATCTGGATTACATAAAACTGTTCCAGATGAAGATTTGGAAAAGGCTATTCAATATTTGAATCTTAAATAAAATATTTAATCGATTTGTATAACCCTTTATGCCTTCAAAAAAGAAAAGTTTTTTTCAAAGTTTAGAAGAAGAAATTCTTTCTTTATTGAAAAAACAAGAAAAACCTTTATTTCTTAGAGAGATTTATCATCTTTTGCATATTCCTTCTGAAAAAAGAAACCAAGTAAGAAGTGTAATTAAAAATTTATTGGAGAGCGGAAAAATAATTCAATTAAAAAGAAGAAAATATGGTTTTCCTGAAGATTTTCCTATATACCAAGGAAAGCTTAGAGTCCATCCAGATGGTTTTGGATTTGTAGAAACTGAAGATGGAAGAACAGTTTTTATTCCTCCAAGAAAAATAAAGAATGCCCTTAATGGTGATGTTGTATTAGTAAGAATTGAAAAAATAACACCCAAGGGTCCAGAAGGAAGTATTATTAAAGTTTTAGAAAGAAAAAGAAAAAATATTGTTGGATATTTAGTTAAAAGAAAAAAGCATTTTTTTGTTGAACCTGAGGACCCAAGATTTCCTTTTGAAATTTATATCCCTAAAAAGAAACTTCACGGAGCTAAAAAAGATCATTTAGTGGTTACAAAAATTATTCAAAATATTTCAGAATTTGGACTTCCTGTAGGAGAAATAATTAAAGATCTTGGAGATCCTCAAAAATTGGAAACTCATGCTTGGGCTGTAGTTTATACCTATGATCTCCCCCATCTTTGGAGTCAAAAGGTTCAGAGAGAACTTATAAGGATACCAGATGAAGTAAAATCTGAAGATAAACAAGGAAGAGTAGATCTTACCCAAATTCCTTTAGTTACTATAGACGGAGAAAATGCTCGAGACTTTGATGATGCAATCTGTGTAAAGAAAACTAAAAAAGGGTATAAACTTTGGGTAGCTATAGCTGATGTATCTTATTATGTTTTAAAAAATACCTTTTTAGATAGAGAAGCTTATTTAAGAGGAACAAGTGTTTATTTTCCTAATATGGTTATTCCCATGTTTCCTGAAAAATTATCCAATCATCTTTGTAGTCTTAATCCAAAAGTTGAAAGACTTGCTATAACTGTAGAGATTGATTTTACTAAAGAGGGGGAAATTATTAATACTAAATTTTACGAGACTGTTATAAAATCACATGCCCGTTTAACTTATACAGAAGTTAAAAAAATGATAGTTGATAAGGAGAAAGAAGTTATTGAAAAATATAAAGATTTATATCCCATGTTAGAAGAAGCAGCAGAACTTGCTGTTATTTTAAGAGAAAAGAGACTTAAAAGAGGAAGTCTTGATTTTGATCTTCCAGAACCAGAGGTGATCATAAATATGAAGGGAGAAGTGGAAAATATTATAAAAAGAGAAAGAAATCTTGCTCACATGCTTATAGAAGATTTTATGATTACTGCTAATGAGGCTGTAGCAGAATATTTAACCAAAAAGGGGTATCCTTTTCTTTATAGAATTCATGAAAATCCTGATCCCAATAAATTTAAACAACTTTCGGAAATATTTTTAGCTTATGGAATAGATATTAACCATCCAGAAGAATTAACCCCTCAATTTTTCCAAGAACTTATCGCAAAATTTAGTGGAAAGCCCTATGCTTATTTATTTAATACACTTCTTTTAAGATCTCTTAAACAGGCAAAATACTCTCCTGAAAATTTAGGACACTTTGGTCTTGCCTCTTCCTGTTATTGTCATTTTACTTCTCCTATTAGAAGGTATCCAGATCTTGTTGTTCACAGAACACTTAAAAGAGCTTTAAGAAATAGAAAACCTCCCTATAAAGAGGAAGAATTAGAAGTAATGGGTAAATTTCTTTCTGAAAGGGAAAGAATAGCAGAAGAAGCAGAAAGAGATGTTTTAAAAAGATTTCAAGCGTTTTTTATGAAAGACAAAATAGGAGAAATCTTCCACGGAATTATTACAGGAATTACTGCATTCGGATTTTTCGTAGATTTAGAAGAATATTTAGTAACTGGTGTAGTAAGATTGATCGATATAAAAGATGATTATTATAATCTTGATGAAAAAGGAATAGCCCTTGTAGGAAAAAATACAGGAAGAATCTTTCGATTAGGACAAAAAGTTAAAGTTAGAGTAAAAGAGGTTGATTTAAAAAGATTTTATATCAATTTTGAAGTTTTAGAATAAAAGTCAGCTTTTAAGAAGGTAAACTTTTCCCAAGTGTGGTTAAAGCTAAATTAAGATGTAGAACTCCCTTCTGAGCTTGAATTTTATCTGCAAGTTCCTTTATCTCATTTGCCTTTCCTTTTACTAAAACCGCCTCTAAACACCTATCATGATCTACATGGATATGCTGAGTAGTAATGATCTTATCGTAATGGTTATGTTGTATTTCAATAAGTTTATCAGTAAGTTCTCTCTTATGATGATCGTATAAATAGGTTATAACACCTACAACCTCCTCTTTTGATTCTTTCCATTCCTCTTCCACTAACTTTTGTCTTATTAGATCTCTAATTGCTTCTGAACGATTAGCGTAGTGTTTTCTTTCTATATATTCATCAAAAGCTTTTAAAAGTTCCTCAGGAATAGAGATCCCAAAGCGTGCTAATTTTTCCATCTCAATATCCTCCTTAATGCTACTTTTTATTTTATTGATTTAAAATTTAAATTATTAATTTAACATAAATATTAATTTTGTAAAGTCTTTAAGAGAACTTTATAAAACTTTGTGTCAATATTAAAGCAATTTTTTGTTATTACTAATTAAATTCTAAAACCTATTGAATTCTTTTAATTATATGATAGTTTTTTAAACTTAATTAATTTTTTAGGAGGCTAAGGTGAAGGAATATAATGTAGCTATAGTTGGAGCAACAGGAGCTGTAGGCAGAATGATGCTTACTGTTTTAGAGGAAAGAAATTTTCCTATTAAAAATTTAAGACTTTTTGCTTCTCCCAAATCAAAGGGTCTAAAATTGCCTTTTAAAGGCGAAGAAATAGAGGTTGAAGTTTTAGAAGAGACCAAAAGTTTTAAAGGAATAGATATAGCTTTATTTTCTGCAGGGGCACAAAGAAGTTTAGATTATGCGCCACTTTTTGCAAAAGATGGTGCTGTAGTTATAGATAATTCAAGTGCTTGGAGAATGGATCCAGAGGTGCCACTTGTTGTTCCTGAAGTCAATCCTCATGCAGTAGCAGGATATAAAAATAAAGGTATTATTGCTAATCCTAATTGTTCTACTATTCAAATGGTAGTTGCTTTAAAGCCTTTGCATGAGTATGGTAAAATTAAAAGGATTGTAGTAAGTACCTATCAATCAGTTTCAGGAGCTGGACAAAAAGCTATAAATGAGCTGGAAGCTCAAGTAAAAGCTTGGTGTCAAGGAACACCTATGCCACCTGCTAAATATATTCCTCAAATTATAGCTTTCAATTGTGTTCCTCATATAGACGTGTTTCTTCCAAATGGTTATACTAAAGAAGAAATGAAGATGATTGAGGAAACAAAAAAGATTATGGAGGACCCTAATATCAAAGTTACCGCAACCACTGTAAGAGTACCAGTATTTTATGGACATGCTGAATCTGTAAATGTTGAAACAGAAAAAAAGATAACCGTAGAAAAGGCAAGAGAACTCCTTGAAAAAGCTCCAGGAGTAATAGTACTTGATAATCCTGAAGAAAAGCTTTATCCTCTACAGATTGAAGTTACAGGAAGAGATGAAGTTTTTGTAGGGAGGATAAGAGAAGACTTTTCTATAGAAAATGGGCTCAATCTCTGGATAGTTGCTGATAATCTTAGAAAGGGTGCAGCAACAAATGCAATACAGATTGCTGAAGTCTTAATTCAAAATTATCTTTAAGTTCTACCAACTAAATGGAAATTTTTGTTGAAGAATCTGCTCTTTCCTTTCAGCTAACTAAGGAAATTCTCAAAAACTATCCTGCAAAGATAATTTCTTCCTATGAAGATTTTAAATGGGAAGAAAAATCCTTCTCAGAACTTGTATCTATTGGTAAAAAAAGGCTATTTTTAATGTTTTATAAAGGTGGATTTTTTAAAAGCTGTCCAGGAACGAAAGTTTATTTTTGCTGTGGCTATAAAATCTTTCACTTTGGAGAAGGTTGTCCTTTGGATTGTAGTTATTGTATTTTACAATATTATTTAAATAGACCAGGTCTTAAGATCTGGGCAAATTTAATAGAGGATGGATTAAAAGAACTTTCAAGAATCTTAGAAGAGCACAAGAAAAAAAATGAAGTTTTAAGAATAGGAACTGGAGAGTTTGCAGATAGCTTAGCCTTAGAATCAGTTTGTAAAGTATCTGAAAATTTAATAAATTTTTGGAAAGATTCTGACCCTTTAGCTGTTCTTGAGCTAAAAACAAAGATTGCTCTTTCAGAAAATTATTTTATTAAATTTCAGTCGGATCCGAGAATCATTTTTGCATGGTCGGTAAATACAGAAAAAATTATAAAAGAAGAAGAAAAAGGAACTGCCTCTCTTGAAAAAAGAATAGAGAGTGCTAAAAATGCAGTTAAATACGGATTTACGGTGGCATTTCATTTTGATCCTATAATTTTTTATGAAAATGCAGAAAAGGATTATCCTCAAGTTTTAGAAAAAATTTTAAATTCTATTCCTCTTGAAAATATAGCCTGGATTAGTCTTGGCACTCTACGATTTCCAAAAGATTTAAAACCTATAGCAGAAAATAGATTTCCCCAAACCAAAATTTATTCTCAGGAATTTATAGAAGGTTTAGATGGGAAAAAACGTTATTTTGTAGACTTAAGAAAAAAACTTTATTATTCTTTTAAAAAATTGATTGAAGAAACAAAAGATAAAATAATATATTATTTTTGTATGGAAGGAGAAAGAATGTGGAAAGAAATATTGGGAGAAAATATAAGTTCTTCTCTTGAAGTTAAGACTATTCTTGATAAAGTTGCCTTAAAACTCTGTTACGGTAAAACTAAGATGGGAGGAATATGAATGAGAAGCGATGGAAGAGCTTACGATGAATTAAGGCCTGTTAATTTTATTCTTGACTTTTTAAAAAATCCTCTAAGTTCGGTTCTTGTTGAATTTGGAAACACCAAAGTTTTATGCACAGTGAGTTTAGATGAAAAGGTACCTCCTTTCTTAAAAGGTACTGGAACTGGCTGGATAACTGCTGAATATGCTTTTATCCCAGGTGCAACTATTGAAAGAACACCAAGAGAAACTATGGGGAGAAAAGGAAGATCTATGGAGATTCAAAGACTTATAGGAAGAACTCTTAGAGGTATTGTAGACTTAACAAAACTTGGAGAAAGAACTCTTTGGATTGATTGTGAAGTTTTGAATGCTGATGGGGGAACAAGAAGTGCCTCTGTAACAGGAGCTTTTGTGGCTTTAAAACTTGCAGTAAAAAGACTTTTAGAAAAAAGTATACTTAGTGAGGATCCTATTTTAGAATATTTGGCTGGAATAAGTGTAGGAAAGATAGGAGGTGAATATTATCTTGATCTTAATTTTGAAGAAGACTTAATTGCAGAAGTTGATGCCAATTTTTTTATGACTGAATCAGGCAAAATTATAGAAATTCAGGCTACAGCTGAAAAGAAACCATTTTCATGGGATGACTTGAGCATTATGAAAGATCTTGCCTATAAGGGAATCTTAGAACTGATAAAAAAACAGAAAGAGGTATTAAAAGATGGGAAGTAGCGTTTTGCTTATTGCAACTTCCAATATGGGTAAAGTAAAAGAGATCAATGAACTTTTGAAAGACCTACATCTTGAGATAAAAACTTTGCAAGATTTTTGCAAAATTGAATCTCCTGAAGAAACAGGAAAAACTTTTTTTGAAAATGCTTATCTTAAAGCTAAATACTGGGCAGAAAAAACTGGACTAATGTGTCTGGCAGATGATTCAGGACTGGAAGTAGAGGCTTTAAATAATGCTCCTGGAGTTTACTCTTCTCGTTTTGCAGGAGAAAATGCTACTGATGAAGAAAATAACAGGAAACTCTTAGAGCTTCTTCAGGGTATACCTTTTGAGAAAAGAAAAGCTCGTTTTGTCTGTGTTATAGTAGTATATCATCCAAGCGGGAAGTATATAACTACAGAAGGAACATGGGAAGGAGTTATAGGGTTTGAACCAAGAGGTTCTTATGGTTTTGGCTATGATCCAATTTTTTTGGTCCCTGAATATGATTATAAAAAGACTGCTGCCGAACTTGCACCCGAGGAAAAAAATAAATTAAGCCATAGAGGTAAAGCTCTTATAAAACTCAAAGAAATCCTTCCTGATTTTTTAAAATCGATTAAACAATAAATTATGGAAAGTTTAATCCACAGTTTCGAAATTTTATTTAAAACCGATCTTATAATTCCTTCTATTTTCAAAGATTTACCGATTCTGGGATTTTTTTCTAAAAAACTACCTTACCCTTTTAATTCTGAATTTTTAAATTCTTTTAATTCTTTTAATTTATTTTTCCCAAAACAAACTCACAGCACAAAGATCATAGAAGTTAACGAAAAGACCATGCAAAGGTCCTTTTTTGAAATAGAAGGAGATGGAACATTTACGTTTAATAAAAAAATATTTTTAGGCGTAAGGACAGCAGATTGTGTCCCAATTTTGATAACAAATAAAGATGCAGATTTTGTAGCTGCTTTACATGGAGGATGGAGGGGATCTGTAAAAAGGATTCTTTCTAAATTTTTACAAAAAATTATAAACTTAGGTATAAACCCTAAAGAAATTTTAATTGCCATAGGTCCTCATATAAAAGTTTGTTGTTATGAAGTTGGAGAAGAAGTTTTAGAAAAGTTAAAGATGAACTTTGAAAATTTTAAGAAGTTTATTATTTTCAGAGAAAGAAAAATTTTTTTAGATCTCGAACAACTTAACATAGAACAAGCTCTGGAATTTTCAGTTCCTCTTATAAATATCTGGACTTCAAAAGATTGTACCTATTGTTTCAAAGACTCTTACTGGTCTCACAGATTTCACAAAAATAACAGAGGATTTCAAATTTCACTAATAGGGAAGCTAAAATGAAATATTTAGCTTATACTTTTTTATATTACATAGTCTCTGCTATTTTATTACCTAAGGAATATTTTAAAAGACCTCCTGAAATCAGGAAAAGATGGATAAAAGAAAAGCTTGCCCTTTTCGGCAAAAAAGATTTTATTTCTCAAAGAAAAGTTATATGGATACATGCAGTATCAGTAGGAGAGGTAGTTGCTATATCAAGTTTAATTAAAAATTTGGTTAAAAATTATGATATTTTATTAAGTACTATTACAGATACAGGAAACTATGTAGCTCATCAAAAATTTAAAAACCTTCCAGTTAAAATTATCTATCTTCCTCTTGATTGTCCCTTTGCTATAAAAAGAGTGCTCAATATTTTTAACCCTTCTGCTCTTCTTATAGCAGAAACCGAAATTTGGCCCAATCTAATTTTAACAACCTCTAAGAAAATTCCAGTCTTTTTAATAAATGCGAGAATAAGTAATAGGTCTTTTGAAAGATACAAAAAAATTAAATTTTTCTTGAAGCCCCTTTTAAATCGATTTTCTTTAATTGCTGTGCAAGACGAAAAATATAAAGAACGTTTTAAAGCCTTGGGAGCACCTGAGGAAAAAATTGTAATCACTGGGAATACCAAATTTGACATAGAACTACTTCCTATCTCATTTGTATGGGAAAATCTTATTCCCAGACCAGTCATTGTAGCTGGAAGCACCCATTCCCCTGAGGAAAAATTGATAACAGAAGTCTTTTTCAAAATACCAGGTTCTGGTTCACTCTTTCTTGTTCCAAGGCATCCAGAAAGGTTTAATGATGTCGAAAAAATCATAACTACTCTCATTGAGGATAAACGGGATGTAATTTTTTACAGAATAAGTAAAATAAGTAATTTATCGGAAAATATAAAAACGCATTCTTTTTCAAAACTTATTGTTCTTGTCGATCAAATGGGAATTCTGGGTTCACTTTATAGAATTTGTGATATTGCTATAATTGGTGGAAGTTTTATTCCTCATGGAGGACAAAATCCACTGGAAGCTATATATTGGAGGAAACCTGTCATTTTTGGTCCATCTATGGGGAATTTTCCTTTTATAAAAGAGTTCTTGGAAAAGGATGTTTGTTTACAGATAAAGAAAGAACAATTAAAAGATGTATTGGAAGATTTGATTAAAAATCCTGAAAAAAGGGTTGAACTTGGTAAGAAGGCATATGAAATATTTAAGCAAAAGACCGGAGCCACAGAAAAAATTTTAAATTTACTTAAAACTTATTTAAATCAATAAAACCCTTATAATACGTAATGCCTCATTTAAAAATCTAAACGAAAAAGATTCAATGCCTCATTTA
>ERZ1669248.251-NODE-251-length-29633-cov-5.753296_pt1 | contig 29633 bp, 26 predicted proteins | sample MGYA00579296_ERZ1669248 | MGnify/ENA primary metagenome ERZ1669248 (study PRJEB41166, sample SAMN08046057) | hot springs metagenome | biome: hot spring; feature: neutral hot spring; material: thermophilic sediment; isolation source: thermophilic sediment from...
ATGTAAGAGAAAAAGAAGGATTGATACTGGTTCAGATCGTGCATATCAGAAGCTTCTAATATGAATGCTTTCTCTCTGAGGTTTCCTATAAGACACCTATATGCTTTGTGATATTCTCTTGCAGCTTCAAGAACGGCTACTACAAGACCTAAGATAACCGTAACCACTAGGGCTTGTGGACCACCTCCTGCCAAAAACCTCACAATTGCCACAAAAGATATGAGCACTATGCCTATAATCATAAATAGGCTATCTAAAAGTCCAAAATCTGCGGTTTTACCTGACAGCAAGCCTCTATTTTTAAACGATAAGTACACAAAGAGAGTCCCTAAGGACTTTCCAAAAAGGAAACCACCTATTGCCAAAAGCGCCGCATAAAAACCAGCAACACCTATGGAAGTAAAATCAATATATTCTGCACCTTCTGCAAGGCTCATCGCTACAGTTTGAAAGATAAGCACTACAAATTCAAGGATTACTGAGAGGAAAAAAAGCACAGTGAATATGGGTCCTAAGTTGTAGCTTTTCATCCTATTATCTTTCTCAAATTCTTCTAAACCTTCCAAGGCTTCCATGTAATCTTTCTTCTTTTCTTTGTAGTTTTTGAGGATTGTGTAGATATTTTGCCACTTTTCCTTTATTTGGTCTTCCGTAAGCTCTTTGTTCTCGTCTTTGGCACTCTGTATTAAGGAGTCCGCTTCGCGTTTGAGCCACTCTTCTATCCTTTCCTTTTCGTGCATATAGATAACATTGTGTCCTGCCCAAAACTGGCTTTCCATTCTTGGTGGCAAGTAATAGCAAGTAGCCCTATTACCCTTTTCAGCTTCAAAATCTTCACCCCCAAATTTAGGACACTCTACCTTTTTAGGACATTTTATCCCAAACATCTTATAAACCCCCCAAGTTTTTGTAGCGTATTATATCACAATTTAAGCTTTATAATAGAATTTCTGTTATGCTAAAGAGGAGCAAGTACTGTGGACAAATATCTGAGGAAGACCTTGGAAAAGAGTTAGTGCTGTGCGGTTGGGTGCACAGGGTTAGAAACCACGGTGGTGTAGTATTCATAGACCTAAGGGACAGGGAAGGTATAGTCCAAGTAGTGGCAGAAGAAAAAACCCACCCACAAGCTTACGAGGTGGCAGACAGCCTAAAGTCAGAGTATGTGATAGCGGTAAGAGGTACGGTAAGAAGAAGGCCACCTGGAACAGAAAACCCCAAGCTAAAGACGGGAAACTACGAGGTGTTAGCGCAAGAGATACAAATTCTGAACACCTCAGACCCACTACCCTTTCCCGTTGATGAAGAGACGCACATATCCGAGGAGCTAAAGCTTCGCTACAGATACCTTGACCTCAGACGCGAGAGTATGAAAGAGAACCTCCTTTTTAGACACAGAGCCTATCAGGTCATCAGAAGAGTTTTTCTCAAACACGGTTTTGTAGAGATAGAAACTCCCTTTTTGACCAAGTCCACCCCAGAAGGTGCTAGGGACTTTTTGGTACCTTCCAGACTTCACCCAGGAAAGTTTTACGCCCTTCCTCAATCTCCCCAGCTATTCAAACAGATACTTATGGTAGCAGGTTTTGATAGATACTTCCAGATAGTAAGGTGTCTAAGAGACGAAGACCTAAGAGCGGATCGCCAGCCGGAGTTCACCCAGATAGACTTTGAGATGTCCTTTGTGGAAGAAGAGGATGTAATGAACTTTAGCGAAGAGCTCATATGTACGCTCTTTAGTGAGCTTTTGGGCATTGAGCTAAAAAGACCCTTTGAAAGAATTTCTTACACATCTGCTATGGAGCGCTATGGCACTGACAAACCAGACAGACGCTTTGGCTTGGAACTTATAGACCTTACAGACATCTTTAAAAACACAGAGTTTAAAGTGTTTGCAGATGCCATAAAGTCAGGTGGTGTAATAAAAGCCATAAACTTCAAAGCATCAAACCTTTCAAGAAAGGAAATAGATGAGCTTACACAGTTTGTACAGTCCCTTGGAGCAAAAGGTTTAGCTTGGATAAAGGTAGAAGAAGGTAAGCTAAACTCTCCCATCGTCAAGTTCTTCAACCAGCAAGAGATAGAGGAACTTCTCAAAAGAACCCATGCGCAAGCAGGAGACACCATATTCTTCTCTGCAGACCAAAAAGAGACAGTTTATAAAATCCTTGGAAACCTAAGACTTCACATAGCCAAAAAGTACAAGCTTATAGATGAAAGTAAGTTTGATGTGCTCTGGATCGTAGATTTTCCCCTTATGGAGTGGGATGAAGAAGAAAACAGGTTTGTAGCCTTGCACCATCCCTTTACCTCACCCAAAGAAGAAGATATACCTCTTTTGAAACAAGCCTTAGAAACTCCTCACATAGAAGAGAAAAAGGAGCTCATAAGCAAAGTAAGGGCAAGGGCTTATGACATGGTAATAAACGGGTATGAAGTGGGAGGTGGTTCTATTCGTATACACAAAAGGGAAGTTCAAGACCTTGTTTTTAAACTCTTGGGTATATCACAAGTAGAGGCAGAGGAGAAGTTTGGCTTTCTTCTTAATGCTTTGAGGTATGGAGCACCACCTCATGGAGGACTTGCCTTTGGATTGGATAGATTAATAGCCATAATGAGAGGCTTAGACTCCATAAGAGATGTTATAGCCTTTCCCAAAACACAAAAAGGTGTATGTCCCCTCACAGGTGCACCAGACTATGTGAGTCCCAAACAACTCAAAGAAGTGCACATAAAGGAGATGGGCTAATGTTCAAAGGTGCACTCAGAGCTATGGGAGCTGTTTTTGGAGATATAGGAACGAGCCCTCTATACACTTTTAGCGTTATAGTATTGCTGACAAAACCCACACAGAAAGAGATATTTGGCATAGTTTCTCTCATAGTTTGGACGCTTATTATCCTTGTCACTGTTCAGTATGCGTGGTTTGCCATGAATCTCAGCATAAAGGGGGAAGGTGGTACTGTAGTGCTTGGAGAAATAGCAAAGTCATTAACAAAAAATAAGAAACTCAGAGATTTCTATAGAATACTTGTGTTTATAGGTCTTGGGTTCTTGTTGGGAGATGGTGTTATAACTCCAGCCATAACTATCCTTAGCTCCGCAGAAGGTATAAGGCTTATCCCAGGATTTGAGCACACACCGCAGTTTGAGGTAATACTTATAGCAATTGTCATCACCGTTGGACTTTTTCTTTTACAACCCAAGGGTACTGGAAAGTTAGGTGAATACTTTGGACCTATAATGTTTCTTTGGTTTACCAGCATAGGGTTAATAGGTCTTTATCACATTACTTCCTATCCACAGGTGCTTTACGCTTTGAGTCCTCATCACGCTGTTGAGTTCCTAATAAACAATCCCATAAAGGGTTTTATAGCACTTTCTGAGGTTTTACTTGCAGCAACGGGTGGTGAAGCAATGTATGCAGATATGGGACATTTGGGAAGTGTTGCCATAAGACAGGCATGGATTTATGTCTTTCCCATGTTAGTACTTAACTATCTGGGTCAGGCATCTTTCCTTTTAAAAGGAGGAGCTTTTAAAGATCAGGCTGTGTTCTTTGAGTCTGCCCGTGCAGTTCTTGGAGACACTTTTTACATTCCCTTCTTAATATTGGTAATTATTGCTGGTATTATAGCATCTCAAGCTCTCATAAGCGGTGCCTTCTCAATAGTTTTTCAGGCTATAAATGTGAGGATAGCACCACTGTTAAACATAAAACACACATCAACTGAGTTAAGCACTCAAATATACATACCTGCAGTTAACTGGGTCCTGATGATGGGTGTGATATTTATGTACTTTAACTTTAAAACTTCTGATAACATGGCATCCGCTTATGGATTTGCAGTTAGTGCGGTGATGACAATAACGGGCTTTTTCCTAACCTTTATACACTTCATGAAAAGGGAAGTTTTTTACTTCATAGCTTCTGTTTTCTTGCTCTTTGTAGATATAGCCTTCTTCCTCTCTAACTTCTACAAAATACCTCACGGCGCCTATTGGTCTATCATCTTTGCATCCATTCCCATATCTATAATGGTTCTTTACACCTTAGGACAATCCAAGCTTTACAGGAAGATGAGGTTTATACCCTTTAAAGAGTTTGTCCTTAAGTTTGAAGAGTTTTATGCAAAAAGCCCAAAGATAAAAGGCACAGCCATATTCTTAGTGAAAGATCCAAAAAGCATTCCTCCGTACGTTACCCAAACCTTTTTTGAGCACGGAATAATATACGAGGACAATGTCTTTCTTTCTTTGGTAAAAAAGGACGAACCTTTTGGTGTGAGTACCTTCTTAAAGGGAAGCATCACACCAGGACTTAGGCTTGTGGAAATAAGATACGGATACATGGAAGTGTTAGATATTGATAAAGAACTAAGAGAGGTAGGCATTTACGAAAGAGCTATATTCTACGGAGTTGAGTACATATATACTGATAAGTTCCTTTGGAAACTTTTCAGTTTTCTAAAGCGTGCCACACCAAGCTTTGTAGAGTTTTACAGATTCCCTCATGGAAAACTTCATGGTGTAGCGGTCAGGGTTGAGTTTTAAGTTACCCATAGGTAAATAGAAAGATGGACAATGAAACAAGCAAAGGGAAGTTTTCTGAAAAATGTTTGGGATAACCCTTAGTTACAAAAAACATCTCCACTACCTGAAAGGAAACAGCAGATATGAGCATTCCTATCCACCCAAAAAGAAGCAATGTGTAGTGATCCCATATAGGTAAATAGCCATAGTAAGAAAGCACCAAAAAGCATGAACCTGCCAAAAATAAAGGAATAAACAAATGTAGGTATTCCAGAGATTAGTAAAAGATAAGAGATGAGAGCCTTAGGTTTTGGATTTTTTATAACCGCTCCTGCAACTACGGGTAGCATCTGAAAGAACGCTCCGAACACGGTAAAGAGGGCAAATCCTATTGTCTCAAAGCCATATAGAGCTCTGTAATGGAGATGACTACACCAAAAGAGCAGGCAGTTAAGAAAAAACCAAAGAAAGGCGATACCTGTTGTAAAGAAAGTCCCGTCATAATCTTTCCACGCTTTCTATTATGTGGCTTGCAGAAAGGTACCGGTCGCACACGGGATAAAGGATCCACTCTTCCTTCACGTTGTGCTGTTAAATGAGCACCATGAAAATCTCGCCTAAGGATAGGAAAGCCTTCTTGTCTCTCTCCTTAATAGCTTTTTCCATTCTCTCTATAAGCTCTTTTGCCCATGCATGTTCCATTCTCATCTGCTGGTGGTTTCTTCAAAGGCAGGAAAGAGAATGTCCTCCTCCTTTTTGAAGTGCAAAAGGGTAGCCTCTTTAAAGGCTTTGAATACCCCTGAACACAGTAGCGCCAGCAATTTTTTACTTCTGCAGAGCTCCACTATAAGAGGTTTTCCTTCGTACTTATCATCCTCTCCAAAGAGTATACGAACTAAAAGAGCACGCTTGCAACCCTTCCTAAGTTGTATCCCAAAAGGGTCATAAATATCCCTCCGCCAACACTTCCCAATATGTAAAGCAAAAACTTTAGCAGTTCACCATTCATAAGTAAGTAATAGCTTTCGTAAGAGAAGGTAGAAAAGGTAGAAAAGCCACCCAAAAAACCCGTTATGAGAAATGCCCTCACACTGGAGGAAACATTTATTTTCTCAACCAAGTAAGAGAAGAAAAATCCCACTAAAAAACAAGCCAGCAAGTTAACTACAAGGGTCCCAAGAGGAAAATACAAACCGACTTTTTTCTGTATTATTTTAGAAAGCTCATACCTCAAAATGGATCCTAAGGCTCCACCTATGGCAATAACAAACATTAGCCCCCTATGCCACCTGTAAATAACACCTGCACATAATCCTGCAGTCCCCCATGCTCGCCTTTAACTGCTCATTTTCCCTGATCTTCCTTTCTATCACCTCATCTACATGCTTCTTGACGATCCTCCTTATAAGCTTCGTGCAAATATCCATGTGATCCTTAGAAACTGTTTGTGTTTGGCTTCTAAAACAATCAATCCCATCTACAGGAAGGTTGTTAGCAACTGCACGCTTGACCGCTAAGGTCATGCGATCTATTAACTCGTTGTAGGCTTGTTCTTTGATGTCTTGTTCTTTTTGTTCTTCTTCTTGTTGTTGTTGTTTATTTCGCTCTTGAAGGAAATCTTGGTCTTGTTGTTTTATGTCTTTCTTCTCTTCCATGGCTTTTTACCTCCTTGGTTGGTTTTGTTCAAGCTGGTCTATTCTCTCTTTTAATTCCTCTACCTCTTCCCTTAGCTTTTCTACCTCTTTCAAGAGAATTTTCACTGAATTACCTGAAAAGTTAAAAGCAGACCAAAGAAGTGAAAGAGTCCTTCTGATGTTTTTATTAGCCCTACTTAAAGCGTGAGATGGTTCCCAAGCTACAGTGGAGTAAGTATCACTTTCAACCTTCCTCGCTAATTTTATCCACTTCTCATAGAGGTCCTTCTTTACCTTTTTAAGCGTTTCTTTGTCAGTTATGTTAGCAGCCATATGATCCAACTCACGATCCAAAACATCCCAAGGATCAGGTGGTGGTTGTGCTACTACCTTCTTCTCTTCTTCCTTCTTCTTCTTGCCAAACCAAAACATCTTTCACACCTCCTACTGATCATTTTAAACCTAAGTGTGAGATTGTCAGGAGTTTTTAACTCCTTTTTGCTTAGTTTGGCTAAAAGGAAGTTAAAAGCTGAAAGAAAAGGTGGCAGTTTTTTAACTATTTGCACTTCTTGTTTGAGCAAAAAGGAGTTAAATCCCCTTATACCCTTACTTTTGAGCATACTCAATATTGCGGAATAAAGAGGCTCCCCACTTGGTTTATCTCCTTCTCGTAGGAATATACGCACAAGGACAGCCACATGAATATTGTATGTTAGAATTTATCTATGCAAGTTTTAATGGGAGTAGGAAGGGCAGGACTAAAAAGGGAAGGCAAACCTGACTTGCTTGTGGTGCTCCTTCCTCAGGCATGCAACGCTTCTTTTCTTTTTACAAACAATCACTTCAAGGCAGGAAGCGTTATATACTCCCAAAAAGTATTTGAAAAAAGCAAATTAGTGAGAGCTATTGTAATAAACAGTGGTAATGCAAACTGCGGTGTGGGTAAGGAAGGAATAATCCACGCAGAGCTTATGGCAAAAAGGACTGCGGAAAACCTTGATATTGAAGAGGATCAGGTACTTGTGTTTTCCACAGGAGTTATAGGCAAACCTCTACCCATAGACAATGTCCTAAAGGCAATTGATGACGCTTGCAGTGTGCTTGAACCTTTGGACATAAAGAGAGCCAGCGAAGTGATATCTACTACAGACAGTTTTCCTAAGTACGCTTTTGTAAAGGCGGGATTACTTGAAGTCTATGGCTTTGCAAAAGGTGCAGGCATGATACATCCCAACATGGCAACCATGTTAGCCTTTATCTTTACCAACGCAGACCTTGACCCCTTCACCTTAAACCAATTACACAGAGAGATAACCGAAAGGACCTTTAATTCCATAAGCGTTGATGGATGCACCAGCACTAATGATAGTTTTGGAATAATAAGCCTTGGAGTTGTAAAAGAGGATCTTGAAAAGGTCAGACAAACACTTCATCAAGTATCTTTAGACCTTGCCAAAAAGATAGTGGAGGACGGTGAGGGAGCAACAAGGATAATAAAGGTAGTTGTCAAAAACGCATCCCTTGAACTAAAAGCCAGAACTATAGCGGAAAAAATAGCCCTTTCAAATCTTGTAAAGACCGCTGTTTTTGGTAGAGATCCCAATTGGGGTAGGATATTAGCCTCAGCAGGCTCTACCGCATTTCCTATAGATCAGTTCAGGCTAAAGCTCTACATAGGCAATCACTTGGTTTATGATGGAAAACCCCACCCCAAAGCGGTCCAAAATGCCAAAAAGTATATGGAAGAAAACAAGGAGATTGAGATAGTGCTTGATCTTATGGAAGGCAAAGAAAGTTGGACTTATTATACTTCAGACCTATCTTACGAATACGTAAAAATCAACGCGGAATACACCACTTAGCACTAAGTTTTTAAAGGCAGGGTTATTACTACCTCCAAACTCATCAAAAAGCTCAAGCTCTTCTTTTCTAGTGGAGAAGGAGCTCCCCGTCTTCTACACTTATAAGAACGGTGTAGATATTCACCAAATACCTTTTACCTCCTATGGTCAATGGGAACTGTATAGAATACCTTTTCCAAAAAGCTCTTGTTTATTCTTTTTATCCTACCCTATATCTTCATGTAAACTTCTTTTTCTCTTTCTAAGCAGTTTACAAGCTCTTCAAAGGTTTTTGAAAGCATACCTACTTCATCTTTTTCTTGTAAGCTTATATATCTCCTTTCGTTCCAATCAAAAAGACTTTACCTCTTACGGGACTAGTAGTTGCAGGCTCAAAAAAGTCTTCCCAGAGCTATCCAAATTGTCTTGGAAGTCTGGTACTTTGATCCTCACATAGAGCTCGCCATAGCTATCTTTGTAGTATCTTACCTTTTCTACTCTTTCCATAAGCGAGCTTAGTTGTTTTTCAAACTCAGGTACAGTTTTTAATCTGCTTGAAAAAGCTAAAAGTCTACTAGAAGTATCATAAAAGTTCCTTCAGAAACGCCAGCTATATCCCCAGATAGGTGCCACAAAACTTCTTTGGGACTTAGTCCTAACTAAAGTCCCTAAGTTATACTGCATGCCTTGTTCTCTTAAAGCCCTTTCGTTCACAACAAGCTTTATGTCTTTTACTTTTTCAAAAGGTACATTTTTAACTTGTTCACCTTTTAACAGTCTGTAAGCTATAAAAGATGCCTGATATCCTTGTTGATAAGCGGAGCATCCGTAAGCTACAGTGCAACCCTTCTTTGCCTGTTCAGGTGATAGACACAGAATGGGTAATTGATAGAAACTTGCATACTGAAGTATTACAGGAAGATAACTGGGAAAACGCTTTGGGAGTTTTTTTAATCCTCATCAAGAAGCTCCTCTCCTTCTATGGTGTAATAAGGCCTTTCGTAGGTGGAATAGTAGTAGGGTGTGTATGCAAAGAACTCTCCTGCGCATGTATCCACACCCTTAAAGGCAGGTATTATGCTCGCTGTGTTTCTCATGTCTCTTACTTCCTCTTCACTCATACCTTTAAGCATAGCTATCTCCACATCAGAGTATCCCAGTTCCTTTGCTCTCCTTAAGGTCTCTTGGTCAAGGGGAGACTTCTTTAGTGTCTCTTCAAAATCCACTATTTCCTTTATGTTGTAGAGAAACCATCTGTCTATCTTGGTGTATTCATGGACCTGTTCCACCGTGTAGCCTCTTCTAAAAGCGCTGGCTATGTACCATATTCTGTCTGGGTTAGGTATCCTGAGGTGCTTAATGAGTGTGTCCTCAGAGACATGGTCAAAAGATGGACGCAAAAGTCCGTAGGCATCTATCTCAAGGCTTCTTATGGCTTTCATAAAGGCTTCTTTGAAAGTCCTACCTATTGCCATAACCTCACCCACAGACTTCATCATTGTGGTGAGAGTTCTGTCTGTTTGCGGAAACTTAGCAAAGTCAAAGCGTGGAATCTTCACCACTACATAGTCTATGGAAGGTTCAAAGGATGCAGGTGTGTCCTTTGTTATATCGTTTTTTAACTCATCAAGAGTGTATCCTACCGCTAACTTGGCTGCCACCTTTGCAATAGGGAAACCTGTAGCTTTTGAAGCCAAAGCGGAAGACCTTGAGACCCTTGGGTTCATCTCTATAACGTAGAAGTCCCCATTTTCTGGGTTTACAGCAAACTGGATGTTAGAACCTCCCGTATCCACACCTATCTCTCTCATGATCTCTATACAGGCATCTCTCAGGATCTGATACTCTTTGTCTGTGAGGGTTTGAGCTGGTGCTACTGTTATGGAGTCTCCTGTATGCACGCCCATGGGATCAAAGTTCTCTATGGAACAGACTATTATCACGTTATCTTTTGAGTCCCTTATGACCTCAAACTCGTACTCTTTCCAACCTATGAGAGACTTATCTATGAGGACCTGATGTATGGGTGATGTGCTAAGTGCCACCTTGAGCTTCTCTTTGAATTCCTCTATGTTATAGGCTATAGACCCACCTGTGCCACCAAGGGTGAATGCAGGTCTTAGTATGGCAGGAAAACCTATAGCTTTTATAGCGGTGAGTCCTTCTTCTACAGAAGACACAACAGCACTTTCTGGAACTTTGAGCCCTATTTTTTGCATGGACCTTCTGAAAAGCTCTCTGTCCTCACCCTTCTTTATGGCACTATAGCTGGCACCAATTAGCTCCACAGAGTATTTTTCCAAAATGCCCTTCTCGTAGAGTTCTACCGCCAAGTTTAAAGCTGTCTGTCCACCAAGTGTGGGAAGAAGAGCGTCTGGCTTCTCTCTCTTTATTATTTCCTCAAGGACATCTACCGTGAGAGGTTCTATGTAGGTTCTGTCTGCTACGCTAGGGTCTGTCATTATAGTAGCAGGGTTTGAGTTAACAAGCACTATACTATAGCCTTCCTCTTTAAGAGCCTTGCAAGCCTGAGTTCCCGAGTAATCAAACTCTGCAGCCTGACCTATCACTATGGGACCAGAGCCTATAATGAGGATTTTCTTAATGTCCGTGCGCTTTGGCATTAAAGCTTATATTATAATCTTTTTCAGGAGGTGAAGGTATGAAGAACATACCACCCGGTAAAAACCCCCCTGAAGATATATACGTAGTTGTGGAAATACCCCAAGACAGCCCCATTAAGTACGAGCTTGACAAGGAAACATCTACTATTTTTGTGGATAGGTTTCTCTATACCGCTATGCACTATCCTTTCAATTACGGCTTTATACCTCAAACCCTTGCAGATGATGGTGATCCTGTAGATGTGCTTGTCATCTCAAGGTATCCTGTCATTCCCGGAAGTGTGATAAGGTGTAGGCCCATAGGTGGCTTGGAGATGAGGGACGAGGAAGGTGTAGATACAAAGCTTTTGGCGGTCCCTCACTCAAAGGTGGACCCCACATACGATCACATTAAGTCCGTTGATGATTTACCCAAGGCATTACTTGACAAAATAAAACACTTCTTTGAGCACTACAAAGAGTTAGAACCAGGCAAATGGGTAAAGGTGGAAGGCTTCAAGGGTGTGCAGTTTGCCATAGAGGAGATAAAGAAGGGTATAGAAAACTACAAAAAGACTTCATGAGCTTAGACATACTCGCAGAAGCCAAAAAAGTCTTTGACATAGAGATACAAGAACTCATAAGATTGAAAGAGAACCTTGATGAGAACTTTGTTAAGGCGGTGGAAATTCTTTTATCTTGCGAGGGAAAGGTCATTACCACCGGTGTGGGTAAGTCTGGACACATAGCACAAAAGATAGCCTCCACCCTTTCAAGCACTGGCACTCCTGCGCACTTTCTGCACCCTTCCGAAGCCCTCCATGGTGACCTTGGTGTTATAGATCAGAGAGATGTCCTTTTGGCTATATCCAACAGCGGAGAATCCCCAGAAGTGATATCCCTAATACCCTACGTGAAGCTCCTAAAAGTGCCCATCATAGCTATAACCAACAGGAAAGACTCCACCCTTGCTAAGTATGCGGATGTACATATATTCCTGAATGTACAGAAGGAAGCTTGTCCTCTTGAGCTTGCACCCACGAGCTCTTCTACCGCATCCCTGCTTGTAGGTGATGCCCTTGCCATGGTTCTTCTCCAGCTTAAAGGTTTTACTAAGGAAGATTTTGCCCTTAGGCATCCCGGGGGAAGTCTTGGCAGACGCCTAAGATTAGTCAGAGATCTCTACCACACGGGAGATGAAGTTCCTATAGTTTATGAGGACACGCCCATGACAGATGTGATCATAGAGATGACCAGCAAAGGCTTTGGTGCTACCGCGGTAATAGACAAAGACGGAAAGTTAGTTGGAATAATAACGGACGGAGACCTAAGGAGGTTTGTAAAAAACGGAGGAGACTTCAATACCGCCAAAGCAAGAGATGTCATGACAAAAACTCCAAAAACTGCAAAAGCCAACGAGCTTGCGGTAGAAGCTCTCAAAAGGATGGAAGATCATAAAATAACCGTGCTGATAGTTATAGATGATGAAGGCAGACCAGAAGGTATAATACATATGCACGATATCCTCAAAGCTGGTGTTTTATGAGAAAGCTGGGTGTGCTTGGCTCTACAGGTTCGGTAGGAAGCCAAACTCTTGATATTGTAAGAGCCTACAGAGAGGAGTTTCATCTTGTAGGCATAGTTGCCAAAAGAGCTTCTGAAAAACTCCTTAAGCAGGCAATAGAGTTCAAACCTAATTATGTAGTATCCTATGAAGAGCCTTCCAAAGATTGGTTAAACAGCCTTCCCAAAGAGACCACTTATATAAAGGGTCAGGATGGTCTCATAGAAGTCATATCCGCATCGGACTTTTTGATGAATGCCATATCGGGAATAGACGGCATCATTCCCACTTACGAAATACTCAAAAGAAACAAACGCCTTTTGGCTTCTAACAAAGAATCTATAGTTTGTCTTGGTGATTTCATTAAAGAAAAGAAGAACTTGATAGTGCCTGTAGACAGCGAACATAATGCCCTTTTTCAGCTTCTCTCTTTTGTGAGTGCAAAAGATGTAAAGAAAGTATATCTTACCGCTTCTGGGGGACCCTTTAGGGAGAAATCGCTCCAAGAGTTGGAAAAGGCAACCGTTGATGAAGCCCTAAACCATCCAAGGTGGAAAATGGGTGCTAAGATAACCGTTGATTCCGCAACCCTTATGAACAAAGGTATGGAGATAATAGAAGCCATAAACCTTTTTGATCTTTCTATTGATAGCGTAGACGTGCTTATACATCCCCAAAGCGTGGTTCATGGCATAGTGGAGCTAAAAGACGGTAGTTTCCTATTTCATGTGTCCCAAACAGACATGAAAATACCCATTATGCACGCACTCTTTTATCCAGATAGAAAAGACTATCCTTTTGAAAAAAAGAGCCTGCTTGAGCTCTCACCCATTAGCTTTGAACAAGTTGATAGAGAGAAGTTTAGGGCGCTCTATTTGTGCAAGTGGTCCGCTCAGATGGGAGGTGCATACATTCCCGCTCTGGTAGGTGCGGATCAAGCTGCAGTAGAGATGTTTCTTGAGGGACACATAAAGTTCTTAGACATAGTGCGTGTGGTAGAAGATGTGCTCAGCATGGTAAGCCTACCAGAACCTCAGAATATAGAGCAGGTTTTAAACACAATAAATTGGGCTTACCAAAAGGCTAAAGAGGTTTCTTTAAGGTATGCGTGATATAGTTTTAGCAATAGCTTTCATATTGTTATCCTTTTTACCCTTCTACTTGTCTTCTTCTCCTTCTTCTGGCAGTGTGAGTTTTGTAAGGTTGGACCCTTCAACATTTGAACCCATTCAAGGAAAAGAAGGTGGTACTTTGCGTTTTATACTAAATGGAGACCCCAAAACGCTCAATCCAGTAATGGCTCAAGAGAGCACATCTACAGCGGTTATAAATTATCTGTTTACTGGACTCACAAAGATAGACATAAAGACCATGAGGGTGCTACCAGACCTTGCAAAAAGTTGGGAGGAGAAAGACTCAGGCAGGCGCTATATTTTCTATTTGCGTGAAGGTGTAAGGTGGAGCGATGGTGTTGAGCTAACCGCTGATGATGTAGTATTTACTTACAGAGATGTTTATCTCAACAAAGACATACCTAACTCCACTGCAGATATGTTGAGGGGCATCATAAAAACCGATAAAGACGCACAGAACTTTGTTAGGAAGATAGACAAATACACTGTGGAGTTTAACATTCCCAAACCCTTTGCTCCTTTTCTTCAGGTCCTTAGCGCTCCTATCCTTCCCAAACACAAATTAGAGAAGTACGTAAAAGAAAGAAGCTTTCCCACCGCTTGGAATGTGGATACAGACCCAAAGGAAATAGTGGGAACAGGACCCTATGTGATAAAGAGGTATGTCAAAGGGCAGTTTGTGGAGTACTCTGCAAACCCTTACTATTACGAGAAAGATAGCAAAGGCAATAGACTTCCTTACATAAAGAGTATGATAGGTATAATAGTGCAGGACCCAGACACAGCCTTGCTTAGGTTTTCAGCAGGAGATGCGGATTACATAGGTGTTAGACCCCAAGACCTTCTTTTTATGTCTAAGCTCAAATCCATAACCCTCTATGACCTTGGTCCCACACCATCCACCACTTTCCTCGTATTCAACCAAAATCCCAGCGCTAAGATACCTCCCTACAAACTAAAATGGTTCCAAAATAGAGTCTTCAGACAAGCTATATCTCACGCCATAGACAGAGAAGGCATATGTTATCTTGTTTATAACGGACTTGCAGAACCCCTTTACACACCCGTAACACCTGCCAACAGACCCTATTACGATGAGAGTTTCTACCCCAAGTATAAATACGATCTTAAACTTGCAAGAGAAATGTTAGAAAGCATAGGCTTTAAAGATAGGGATAAGGACGGTATTCTTGAGGATCCCCAAGGTCATAAACTTGAGATAGTCTTGCTCACCAACGCAGGAAACAAAGAAAGAGAAACCATAGGCAACATCATAAAAGAGGACCTTGAAAAGATAGGCATAAAGGTCATATTCAGACCTATAGATTTCAACACTTTAGTCTCAAGGCTATCCTCACCACCTTACGAATGGGAAGCGGTTATTATTGGGCTTACAGGCTCTATGGACCCATACTTTGGTAGGAATGTGTGGCACTCTTCTGGAACCCTTCACATGTGGAACCCAAGACAGAAAAACCCTCAAACCCAATGGGAAAAACAGGTAGATGAGCTTTTTGACCAAGGTGCGCAAGAATTGGACTTTACAAAAAGAGTAGAGATATACAAAAAAGCCTTCTTGATAATAACCCAAGAGCAACCCATGATATTCATAGCGGTACCCAAAAGCATGTTAGCAGTACACAAAGACAGGTTTGGCAACTTCTTTCCAACTGTATGGGGATGGTATAAGAGTGAAACACTATTTATTAAGTAATGAGCTCTCTTAACCTTTCGCGAAGTGCCTTGGAAGTCTCCTCTCTTATTATTTCAACCAAGTTTATCGCAGAAAGCTGTTTTTCCACCTCTTCCTTTATGACTTTCTCAATCAGCGAATTTATGGACATTTCGCGCACTGCACTTATAAGGGCATTTTCTATAAGCTTTTCAGAGAGTAACTCCTTCAATTGCTCCTTGAGTACGTTTTCCATATCCGCTTTTTCCACTTTTATCTGAGGAACAGAGGTTTTTTCAGCAAAAGGCTCTAAAACCATCTCTTTTTCCGCTTGGAGGGGCAACTGAGAGGGAATTTCGGGAGTTTTTTCAGGAGGAGGTTCTAATAACAGCTCTTTTCCTGATTCTGAAGGAAATTCTAAAGGAAAGCTCTCCAGCATAGGTTCTTCTGATTTTTGTTCCTTGAAAAGCTCATCTAAAAAGCTCATGATCTCACCAGACACCTCGTGAGCTTTAGTTTCTTCCTTCGCAAGTTCCCTTATCTTTTCTACCGCTTTTGCAATTTCTGCTTCTCTTGAGAAGGAGTGCTTATTGGGAAGGTTTATTTTATCCACATCTATAGTAAAAAGATCATCTAACAGGAGTACGTAGGGTTTCTGAGCGAGCTCTTTTTCCTGAGACATTTCCATAAGTGTCTTTTGGGCTATCATACCTGAGATAGTATCAAAGACTATAATATCAGCTTCTCTTGCTTTTTCTTTAGCATCCTTTGCATTCTTGACATTTATTATCTCAAAGTCAGTGCCAAGAGCGGTTTTTATACTATCTGTAAGAGTACTATCAAAGGAAACTATCAACACCTTCTTTTTTGAGGTAGCACTTTCTTTATACTGCTCAAAAGATGGCATTTCTATCTCTAAATCTGAGGCATGAAAAGCGTATTCTTCCTGTTGTTGCTGTTTATATTGCCCAAAAGATGGCATCTCTATCTCTAGCTCTGGAATACCGAAATCCGTCTTTACTTCTTGCGTATAATCCTCTGAAAGTGCTTCTTTTATCTTGCTTACCGCTTCCTCTCTGGGTAGTTTTACCTTCTTTTTAGCTATTATGTTGTTCATATCAACGGGGAATAGGTCATCAACAAGCACTATGTACTTGGCATCTTTGAACTTACTTTGATACATTTTGTTAATATCTTCCTCTGAAATGGAACCAGAAATAGCATCGTAGATAATCACATCCGCACTTGAAACGGTATTTATCGCTTCCTCTCCATTTTTTACATCTATCACATCGTACTCTTTGAGAGCTTCTTTTATGCCCTTTACTAGATTTTTGTCAAAGGATACCACAAGCACTTTCATGCTTTACCCCCGTACTTTTTAAGTATATCATCAACGATCCCTTTGGCTTTTTCTATACTTTCTTCTGGTATGATCTTGCTTGTTGCCAGTGTTAGCCTCAGAGCTTTAATGTAATTGACAAGTTTATCGTCTGCAGTCTTGACCACCTGTTTTTCTTCCACAGTATATAGCAAAAGTATTCCCATCACAAAAACTAAAAAGCCAGATATGAGCATACCAAAGGCATATGGGTTTTCTATAAAGAAATATACATACTCACTTAAAGAAGGTTTTTTGGTATAAATGTATACCTCATTACCATTCTTGTCCTTGTGAGTTTCGGAAGAGTACATGTTTTCATCAAAGAGTTTAAGCACGTTGTCTGTTGTGATTATCTTTCCACTCTGAGTCTTTAGTATGATGGCTGAGTATTCAGTATATGCTGGCTTTGAAATGGTGTTGCCACTGTAGAGATCAAGTATAAAGTTTGCCACATTTTTGTTCATCTTCTCCTGTCTTGCCTTGATGTAAAGTTCAGAGGAGGTGATACATCCCAAAAGTATGAGAAAGATACCCAACAAGCATAACCCCGTTCCGAAAAGTCTTTTCTTCATTACCCACTCACTGTAAGTTTTTCTATCAGTAAAGATGGAGAACCCACATTTGCGTAAAAAGTCAGATCACTACCTACACCTAATATTCCTTTCCACAGATCAAGTATATTACCACTTAAGGTAACTCCCCTCACGCTCTTCTCCTTTTTCCCTTTCTTATAAATTATACCAGATGCGCCCAAAGAGAAGTCTCCTGAAATTGGGTCCACCGTGTGCAATCCCATAAGATCAAGTATAAGAAATACTTCATCAAAAGCGCTGACAAGCTCATCAAGATCTGCATTTCCTTGCTCTATATAAAAATTGGTAATACCACACGAAGGTAAGCTTTTGAAACTTTCCCTTATAGAGTTGCCTGTAGGTTGTGCTTTTAGCTTATTCGCTGTGTAAAGACTATGAAAGAAACCTTTGAAAATGCCCCTCTCTACCAATACCTTTCTTCTACTACTTATGCCTTCTGCATCAAAAGGAAAGCTCATAAACCCATCCTTCATACTACCGTCATCAATTATACTAAGGTACTCAGATGAAATCTTCTCTCCTACCTTATCCTTAAGAAGGGTCTTGTTTTTCAAAAGGGACTCACCTGAGAACATACTACTGAAAGCCTCAAGTAGCATAGCGGATGCAGAACGAAACAGGACTACTGGCATCACCTTAGTTTCGTAGGGCTTGGGATTTAGCAAAGACACCGCCTTAAACACTACTTCCTGAACCATACCATCAAGGTCCAAATCTTTAAACTTCCTTGCTCCTCTAAAGTCATAGGATATGGACGCATCACCTTTATCTTCTGCAAGAGCGGATATGGAGGATGTGTAAAAGGTAGTTCTATAGTGATACTCAAGACCGCAAGAATTGTAGCAATATACCTCCACTTCTTTCTCTTCTAAGCTTGTCTTTCTAACTCCCTTTATTCTGTCATCTAAGTGTTTTGCTTTCCTTTCCAAAGAGACAACAAGATCTATCTTGTCCTGTATGGGAAGGTCAAGAGGTTCATATGGAAGGGGCTCTTCTTTTGGCTTTTGACAGTAGAAGGAAAAGCCATCATCCTGTGGAGTAAGCTGGCATATCTCCATAGCTTTCTCTACACAGTTTTTTATGGACTCTTCTTTTAGGTTTGTGGTGTAAGCAAAGCCTATCCTGTTATCCCAAAGAACCCTTATGCCCAGTCCTACGTCTGTAGATTTTGAAAGGTTCTCAAGCTTTTCGTCCGAGACCTCTATGGATTCCTTTTTTGAAGTTTCCAGATAGATCTCGTACTCAAAAGGAGGTTTTACATACTTAGAGACTATGCTTCTTATGTCTTCCATAAACATAGATTTTAACACCGTATTGTATTAAAATTCACTACGGGAGGTGTTAAAAAAATGCTACCTACTGAGCTTGTGGATCTGATGAACAAGCTAGGTGTTTTTCCCTGCGTACTTGGAACAACGGATAAGGAAGGAAACATGCACATGACTTTCATAACATGGGTTTATCCTAAGAGTGAAAAAATCTTGCGCTTTGCGCTAAGTTCTGGCTCAAAAAGTGCAAAGAACATCCAAGAAACAAAAAGAGCGTGCTTTATGTTTTTCTCACCTGGCAGAGCTCTTACATGCTATGGTGATGCGCAGATGATCATTGAGAGAATAGAGGAGGTGAAGTTTCCCGTTTCTGTGTTTGAGATGCACATAGATAAAGTTGAGGACAATCTGTTCCCGGGCGCTACCATCACAGGCATTATACCCTTTGCACACACGGGTGATCTGGAAAAGATGGCAGAGCTTGACAGTATAGTTCTTAAAGTAATGAGAAGTGCATGAGACTTCTTATCCTTCTTCTTGTAGGAGCTTTTTTATCTCTACTTCCTAACTTAAGCATTTATCCGTTTAGAGGCGAAGAATCTTTGAGAACTACAGTAGCCTACGAAATGTTTAAAAGCTCAAATTATGTGCAACCTTACTTTTTGGGTGAGCCTTATTACAACAAGCCACCCCTTTTTAACTGGCTAATAGTGTTATATTCGCATTTCTTAGGTTGGAGTGAGCTCACCGGAAGGGCGGTTAGCCTAACATTCCTTATGCTGTCCCTTTTGCTTGTGTTAGCTTTTACCCAATACCTTTTCAGGAACTTAGAGCTGTCCTTACTTTCCGCATTGGTGTTTTTAACCTTCGGAAATGTGCTTTTCTTTTATGGATACCTCGCAGAAATAGATATAACCTTCACCTTTTTTGTCTTTTCCCTTATGGTATGCGCTTACATGTGGTCTCAAAAGGGCAATGTGTTTTGGACTCTTGCTACCGGGTTTTTGACGGGCTTGAGTTTTCTCACTAAAGGTTTTCCTGCTTACGCTTTCTATGGACTAACCCTACTGGCCTTAAGTGCATACAAAAGAGACTTGAGCTTACTCTTTAGCAGGAGAGCCTTTCTTGCACATGCAATAAGCCTTCTTCTGCCTGCTCTTTGGATAGTAAACACTCATGATCCGCTACTTTACCTAAAAACCCTCCTTTATGAGAGCCTAAGCAGGTTAAAGGAAGGGGATTTTTCAAGATTGCGTCATCTAATTACCTTTATACTTACCCTTAAGGACACCCTTCCCAACAGCTTACTCTTCCTAATAGCTATATACCTACTTCTAAGACAGAAAGAGCTTAAGTTTCCTCCCCAGATAAGGGTTATGTTTATTATGTTCTTTGTAAATTACCTTCCATACTTCTTTTCTGACTCCGTAGGAAGATATGTTTTACCCCTTTATCCTCTGCTTGCCATAATGTTTTCCTATTATATTAGCGGTGCTTTAGAGAATACCAATTACAAAAAGATCTTTTACACCGCTGTTGGACTCGCCATAATCTTTAGAGCTCTTTATGGATTTTTCTTCTTTCCTTACTACAGCGAAAGGGAAAGCTCCAGAAAAGTTATAGCTATGAAGATGATAAAGGCTATGGATCTAAAGAAACCCGTGCGTTGTGAATGTCCGCAGGAGAAGTCTGTCTGTCTTTATGTGAGCTTTGCTAAAAAAGAGCCTCTCAAAAAGACACTTCCTGATGCTGTATACTCCATAAGCTGTAGTAATGAAGGAAATGGCAAAACGCTTCTAAGCTTTAATGTCAATAGGTCTTACCAAATAAAGCTTTTGTATCTTAAGTCTTTGCCCCTTCTTTTGCTCTCCACCTTAGGTACTCTTCTATAAAGGCATCTATATCTCCGTCCATAACCGCTTCCACATTTCCTACTTCTAAGCCCGTTCTCAAGTCCTTTACCATCTGGTAAGGTTGGAACACATAAGACCTTATTTGATAGCCCCAACCTATGTCCGTCTTTTCCCCTTCAAGAGCCTTCTTCTTTTCTTCAAGCTTCTGTAGTTCAAGCTGGTAAAGTTTAGCCTTTAGGAGTTCAAGAGCCTTTAGTCTGTTCTGAAATTGGGATCTCTCCTGCTGACAAGTAACCACTATACCGGTAGGTATGTGTCTTATCCTCACTGCGGTATCTGTTTTATTTACATACTGCCCTCCTGCACCGCTTGCTCTGAAGGTTTCCATCTCTATATCCTCTTCCCTTATCTCTATGTGTATGCTCTCATCTATCTGTGGCACTACAGAAACAGATGCAAAAGATGTATGCCTTCTTGCATTGGCATCAAAAGGAGATATCCTAACAAGCCTATGGACACCGCTTTCTCCCTTGAGATATCCGTAAGCGTAGGGTCCTTTTATCAGAAGGGTAGCACTCTTTATACCTGCCACATCGTCTGGGTTTATGTCTATCAGCTCCACCTCATAACCGTGTCTTTCTGCCCATCTTCTGTACATTCTTAGAAGCATGCTTGCCCAATCACAGGCTTCTGTACCACCTGCTCCTGCTTGTATAGTAAGGTACGCATTTTTCTTGTCCATCTCATCAGAAAGGAAAGTCTTTATCTCAAGCTCTCTAATGGGTTTTTCTATTGATTGAATTTCTTCTGCTATCAAAGACAGAGTTTCCAAATCCTCCTCTTTTGTCTCCTTTAAAAGTTCTTCCGCACCCTCTAAGGAACTTCTTATCCTTTCAAACTCCTTTATAGTTTCCTCAAGCCACTTTCTTCTTTGAGTTAGCTCCTTTGCCTTTTCTTGATCTTCCCAAAAGTTAGGCATGGACATTTCTGTATCTATCCTCTCTAACTCCTCCCTCATGGAGTTTATGTCCATTGCTTGTTGAATATCCATAAACTTTTCTTTTAACTTTTCTATTTTGCTTCTGATTTCTGCGTGCATAATATATTAAATATAATCACAATCCCAATTCCTTATAATATTCCAGTATGGGAAGATACATAAAGATGGCTGAATCACCAACAGAGGGGCACCCAGATAAGCTTGCGGACCTTATTGCTGATGCTCTCCTTGATGAGTTTCTGAGAAAAGACCCATACAGCAGGGTATCTTTGGAAATTCTTATTATCTCTGGTATGACCTTTGTGTCGGGGCATGTATCCACAGAGAGTTATGTGGATATTCCGGGTGTTGTAAGAAGTACTATAAAAGAGGTGGGATACAACAAGCCTGAGTATGGTTTTGACGCGGATACATCTGCGGTGATAACTTCCATAGAAGAACAAAGTCCTGAAATAGTTCTTGGGATATCCTCAGAGGGAGCAGGAGATACCGCCACGGTTGTAGGATACGCTTGTACCGAAACACCCAATTACATGCCTCTTCCCATAAGTCTGGCTCATGCCATCTCTAAGAAGGTATCAGATATGAGAAAGGCAGGAAGAGCGCCTTTTCTTAGACCAGATGGTAAAGTTTTGCTCACCGTCGTGTATGAAGATGACAAACCCCTGTTTTTAAAGGACCTTGTGGTGTTTGTCCAACACGATCCAGACATATCCTTAGATAACCTCAGAGAGTTTGTACATGAGGAGATTATCAAGAAGGTAGTGCCTCAGGATTTGCTACAGAAAAGCACAAGGATCATGGTAAATCCCTCAGGAAGGTTTGTGCTGGGTGGACCTGCTGCTGATGCAGGACAAACGGGTAGGAAGATAGTTTCTGACGCTTATGGAGATGTGGCTTACTCTGGAGGAAGCGCCTTTTCTGGAAAAGACCCTACAAAAACGGATAGGTCCGCATCCTACCTTGCAAGGATGATGGCAAAGCATGTTGTAGCTTGTGGTCTTGCAGAAAGGTGTATGGTTCAGATGGCTTACGCCTTTGGAGTAAGTGAAGTCTTAGCCTTTGACTTAGAAACTTTTGGTACAGAAAAGGTAGATAAGGAAAAAATCAAATCCGCTTTACTTGACGTGTTCCCAACAGGACCTAAAAAGATTATAGACTTCCTTGATCTACGAAAACCCATATATAAAAGGACCGCTTGCTATGGACACTTTGGTAAGGAAGATCTCGCTTGGGAAAAGCTTACAAAGGTAGAGGACCTCAAATCAAGGTTATCTTTATAATTGTAATTAAGCAAGGAGGTGTGACATGAGCAGAAGACCCAACATAGAAAAGGCTCTAAAGGCAGTGTCTTCTAGGTATGAACTAGTGCACGCGGTGGCAAAAAGAGTAGAACAGCTCATGCAAGAAGGTGAGGACATATTCATCAAGGACAAAACCAAAGGAGAGCTCATAAAGAAAACCTTCCAGGCAATAGAGGACATAGCAAACGGCAAGGTTAAAGTGATAAAAGAATGATCCTCCTCATCTTACTCTTTTATTTTTTCTCCGCTTTTTCCTTTTCCCAGAGTATCCTACCAGAGGAGTACAGACTTCTTTCTGAATACATGAAAACCAAAGATGAAAACATAGGCAAGCATCTTTTAGAGAAATATCCAGATGCAGTTTTTTCAGAAGACTTAAAGCTAATACTTTCCGAAAACGCTTACCAAAGAGGAGACATAGAGACAGCAAAAAACTATCTTAAGAGCATAAACGCAGACAGGTTAAAGCCCGATCTTCGTGATAAGTACGTCCAGCTTTGGAAAGATCTTGACCTTGATAAAAAAAGTGCCCTACTTTCTTATCCTGTCCTTTTCAGGGATTTCATAGGTAGTGTAAGGCTTACCGAGAGCCAAGCTCTGCAGGTAGCGGATAAGCTCATGAAAAGCAGGCACTACAGGGATGTTATAAAAGTTCTATCTGATGTAAAAGATGAAAGAGCGTGTTATCACTTGGGTGTGTCCTATTTTTATATAGGCGATAAAAGCAAAGCAGAGGACATTCTTAGCTCTTGTAAAGACGAAAGAAGCTACAAGTACCTTGCGCTTATATATCTTAAACAAAACAGAGAGGATAGCCTAAAGGAGATTCTTCTGAAGGTAAGGGATACTAACATTAGAGATGACATACTTCTAATAGTTGGTAGGGAATATTTGCAACGAAAAGAGTATGAAAAAGCTAATGAGTTCTTTTCTTTGATGACGGATAGTTATGACAGATTTTTTCACTTAGGTCTTCTTAGCTTTATACAGAGAGAGTATGAAAAATCTCTGCAACACTTTATAAGGGCATATTACTTTGCAAGGAATGAAGCGGAGTCCTCTAAAGCCTGTTTTTGGGCTTATAGATCCTACGCAATGCAAGGAAAAGGAGATTTGGGGCTTAGGTATTTAGTTATGGCAGGTAAGGGAGAAGGCTTTTATTCTGCGGTAGCTAAGATAGCGTCTGGAGAACCATTAATAAGTAAGGGTGTCAGGCGTGTCTTTTCAGAAGGGGATACTCCTGTGCAAGCTGAAGTTATAAAAGCAATAAGATCCGCAGGATTTTATTACTACTCCAGACTTGAAGCCTTCAAAAGACTAAAAGAGCTTTCTCCAACAGACATAATAGCTATATCAAAGTTTGACCCTTTCCTTAGCATAAGATTGGCAGTAAGGAAGTATGGGGCTAATTCAGATGTCTATAAGTATGTGGCTTTTCCACTTCCTTACAAGCAGTATGTTTATAAGGCGTCAGAAAGATATGGGATAGCACCTGAGCTTATATGGGCGGTGATGAGACAGGAGAGCCTTTTTGATCCTTTTGCGGTATCTGTCTCTGGAGCCAAAGGACTTATGCAGATCATAGACTCTACTGCCAAGTGGCTTTATAAACACACAGGTATTGAACCCAAAAGTATTTTTGATCCAGAAACAAACATAATGCTTGGCACTGCTTACCTGAGACATCTTTACGATAGGTGGAATGGGGACCTTGTTAAGGTCCTTGCCAGCTATAATGCGGGACCACACAGGGTAAAGTCTTGGACAGATTACTCAGACCCTTACCTTTTTATAGAAAACATACCCTTCAAAGAGACAAGGGAGTATGTGACAAGGGTACTTTACAACTACTATGTTTATGCGGAGCTTTTAAAGTGAATCAATGGCTTTTTTTATCCTCTCCAGAGCTTCATCTATGTCTTTTTGGGTGTGTGCCATGCTTAAAAACCAAGCTTCAAACTGGGAAGGTGGAATAAGAACTCCCTCAGACAGTAAAGCCCTGAAAAATCTTGCAAACATCTGAGTGTCTGAACTTTTAGCGCTTTGGAAGTCTTTTACCTCTTGATCTGTAAAGAATACGGTAAACATAGATCCAATGCGATTTATCCTGTGGGGTATGCCCTTTTCCCTTAAAAGCTCGGAAATACCTTCAGCAAGCCTTTGGGTGAGCTCTTCAAGATACTTGTAAGGTTTTTCTCTGATAAGTACCTCAAGGGTCTTTATGCCTGCCACCATGGAAAGGGGATTTCCTGATAGCGTACCAGCTTGATATACAGGACCCTCCGGAGACACTTTATTCATTATGTCTTCTTTACCACCGTAAGCACCCAAAGGCATACCTCCACCTAACACCTTACCCAAACAGGTTATGTCAGGTCTTATACCAAAAAGTTCTTGAGCACCACCAAGGGACAACCTAAAACCTGTTATAACTTCATCAAAAATGAGTAAAGAAGCGTACTTTTTAGTTTGTTCCTCTATAGCCTTTAGAAAATCTTCTTCGGGAAGTACCACACCCATATTCCCAGCCACAGGTTCTATAACAACACAGGCTATGTCTTCTCCATACTTTTCAAAGGCTTCTATAAGAGCATGAGGGTTGTTATAAGGAAGTACAAGGGTAAGTTTAGCCATCTCTTCTGGCACACCAGCAGTGCCTGGGATACCAAAAGTAGCAACTCCTGAACCACCACTTACCAAAAGACTATCATAATGCCCATGGTAGCATCCTTCAAACTTCACCACATACTTTCTACCTGTATAACCTCTTGCAAGCCTTACCGCGGACATAACTGCTTCTGTACCAGAAGAGACAAACCTCACCTTATCTATAGACGGCACTAAATTGGCAACCATACTGGCTAAGGTTATCTCGTGAGGGTTAGTAAGTCCGTAAGATAGTCCTTTGTGTGCTTGCTCACATACCGCCTGAACTACCTCCGGATGAGCGTGTCCTAGTATGATGGGACCCCAAGAGCACAAAAAGTCTATGTACTCTTTACCTTCTACGTCCCATATTTTGCAACCTTCTGCTCTTTCTACTATGATGGGGTCTCCACCGACAGACTTAAAAGCCCTTACTGGAGAACTAACACCTCCCGGCATAAACCTTTTTGCTAAACTAAAAAGCTCAGCATTCTTACTCATCTATATTAAAGATACCTCAAAATCTTCACTTTTTCCAGAGTTATAAGTCCGTTGCTCACCAACTTGGCTATCTCAAGAAGAACATCTTTAAGGCTTTCTTCGCAGTCTATGATCTCAACCACTATGGGTAGGTCCGAAGATAGCTTTAAGGGGTTCGCTTTGTGTATAACGGAAGACTTTCCATGACCTAATATGCCCTTACTCTGTTATAATGAAATTTGTTAATGATACAAGTAGATGTTGTCAAGGAAGCTCTAAAGAAGAATAAGGTCAAAACGGAAGTCTTCAAAGAGATAGAGTATCTCAGGTTTGTAGATGACTTCAAAGATGTGCCAAGAGGCACCGCTATCTTTAAAGATTTTGTAATCTGGGGTTATCCGCACATAGGAAGGATATTTCAGCTTTCCTCTGGACTTTTGGAGCAGTTTAGTGCACCTGTTTGGGTTGAGGAAAAGGTAGATGGATACAACACAAGAATCTTCTTTCACAATGGTGAAATATATGCCCTAACAAGGGGAGGCTACATATGTGCTTTTACAACAGATAGGGTAAAGGACTTTATAAACCCTGCGTTTTTTGAAGAAAACCCGGATCTTGTGCTATGTGCAGAAGTAGCAGGTCCAGAAAACCCTTATGTGGAAGAGTCTCCACCTTATATTAAAGAGGACATAAGGTTCTTTGTGTTTGACATTATGAAAAAGGGAGAGCAGGGCTTTTTACCTTATAGGGAAAAGCTCAAGCTCATAGAGAAGTATAACCTGCCACATGTGGAGTTATTTGGAAGGTTTGAGCTATCCCAGATAGATGACATAAAGCGTATTTTGATAAGGCTCAACAATGAAAAGAAGGAAGGGGTGGTGTTTAAAGAAGATTCAGATCGCGACAAGAGGGTAAAGTACATAACCAGTTATGCCAACATTAACGACATAAGGATCACATCACTAAACATACTGGGCTTGCCTGCAGACTACTACACTAACAGACTTCTAAGGCTTGCCCTTTTTATAGAAGAGGAAGGGCTAAAGGCAGATGAAAGTCTTTACACGGAGGTAGGAAAAGCCTTTTTGGAGGGTATATTCAAAGCATGCCAGATGGTAAGATCAGAGGGTAAAGTCTATAGAACTTTCAGATGCAAGTTTAACAAAAAAGAAAACGCTCTTATCTTTCTTGAACAGATAAAGCACGCCTCTGCTCACATTCAGGTAAACGAAAAATCTTTGGAAAAAGAAGGTAAATACTATGTCCTTGAGTTTGAGAAGGTTTTCCTAAATATGACAGGCCTTTTGGGTCACATCCTCAAAGGTGGTTCCATAATAGACTAAACTACTTCTAAGAAAGCCACATGTATGGTCTTTACCTTATCCCCAAAATCTACCTTGGCTCTCTCAGCTTCCAAAGCTAATACTCTACCCACACCAAATATTCTGTGCATTACCGTGTCTCCTACCTTTATATGGTGAGTTGTGGCTTTGGGTACTTTGAAGGCAGACAGGTCTAAAAACTCCTTGGGTATGTCTGACAAAAACCTGCTTGGTTTTTTGTCCTTATCTTTGGTGTAGGTCATGTAGAGTAGGTCCTTTGCTCTTGTGATGGCAACATAAAAGAGTCTTCTTTCTTCTTCAAGCTCCTGAATGTCCTTTGTGCTCTTTTCGTGAGGAAGTATGCCTTCTTCAAGCCTTGGCAGAAAGACTACAGAAAATTCAAGTCCTTTGCTGGCATGTATAGTCATAATGCTTACCGCAGAAGAACCTTCCTCTTCCTGACTTATAAGACTTACCTCCTGAAGCACTTCAGAAAGAGTTGATCCCTCTCTTTTTTTCTCCTCAAGAAACCTCAAAAACTCTTCCAAATTCTCCTTTCTCTCTTGGTAATCTTTCTGATACCTTGTGCGCATGTATTCCTCGTAATCCACACCCCTGAGAAGCTCCTTAAGAGCATTAGGGTAGTTATCCGTATTTTTCATAAATTTTGATAGCTCCGTTATGAGTTTGTAAAGTCTATGTTTTTGTTCATCGTTCAAGTCTCTTATAGCTTTTTCGCTTGCCAATAGCCAATTTCCCCGATAGTAGCGCCTTATCTTCTCAAGGGACTTGTTTCCTATCCCCGTTCTTGCAACTTCCAGGCATCTTTTGAAAGAAAGCTCATCTGATGGATTTACTGCAATTCTAAGGAAAGCCAGAGCGTCCTTTACTTCCGCCCTTTCAAAGAACTTAACAGTTCCCACAGTTTTGTAAGGCACTCCTGCATTGAAAAGAGCCCTCTCAAAAGCCTCAGTAAGATAGCCCGTTCTTACAAGTATAGCTATGTCAGAAGGTTTATACTTACCAATTAGCCTTTTTATCTCCTGAGCTACCCATGCAGACTCTTCAAGCTCATTGGAAAAACGCCTAACCACAGGTTTTTGTTCGCTATCTCTTACCGCTTTTAGCACTGGCACCATATCCTTCCACTTGGCTTTTGAGGCAGACAAAACCGCATTGGCAACATATATTATGTACTTTCCAGAACGGTAGTTATACTCAAGCTTTATCACATCAGGATCAAAGTCCTCCTTAAACTTAAGCAAGTTGTCAGGTCTTGCATATCTCCACTCGTATATACACTGATTAGGGTCTCCTACCACACAAATGTTTTCTTTGGCAAGAAGTTTTAGTATCTCATACTGCACCGTGTTAGTATCCTGAAACTCATCTACCATGATAAACTCAAAAAAGTCTCTCCATTTGCGAGAGTGATCCTTTAGAAGTTCGTAAGCCTCCAGTAGCATCTGGGAAAAGTCCAACAAATTAGCGGATCTTAACGCCTCTCTGTATGCCTGATAAACCTCTTCAAGCAAACCATCCTCGGGAGGTTTGAGGTCTTCGCACCTTGAAAATATGTAGTTTTCAACCTTATAAAGATACTCCTTTTCTATACCCATCTGCTTTAGTATGTCTTTGAGGAGCTTTTTTCTGTCCTCTTCATCAAGTATGCCAAAGGAAGGAGAGATGCCTATTTTGTATCCGTCCTGTTTCAAAAGCCTTAGAGCAAAAGAGTGAAAAGTTCCCGACCACGGTATATCCTCACCCGTGATCTTAAGTATCCTCTCTTTTATCTCCTTTGCAGACTTGTTGGTAAAGGTAAGCACCAACACCTTGTCCTGCCTTATGCCCTTTTGATTAACCAGATACTCCAACTTGTAAGCAAGAGTTTTAGTTTTTCCAGATCCAGCCCCAGCCACTATAAGAAGAGGCTTACCAAAGTGTTTTACCGCCTTTTCCTGAGATGGATTTAGCATAATAGCTATTATAAAACTAAAAATAACTTGACTTTACCTGCTCTATAAAGAAGATATTTTAAATAAGGGAGATGGGATAATGATACAGCAAAAAAGCTCATTTGCAGAAAAAGTAAGCATATCCACTCAAAAATCGCTTGGTGGTGTAGGATCACTTCTTGTGTTTCTAAATTTCATGCCAGGAATGGGAATGCTTTTTGGCATAATAGGAGTGATTTTATGGCTTATTAGTATATATCAAATTGGTAGCAAAATCAAAAAACCAGAAATTTTTAACAAGGTTATAATAAGTTTCACTTTAGAAGTTTTAGCTTGGACTATAGCGCTCACGTTTGGTTTAATGAGTCTTATAGGCTTTTTTGCATTCTCAGGATTTATAGGAGAAGAGGAAAGGCTAAGCTTCAGTATGGGTATAGGAGTGTTTATTGCTCTATTGGTGGCATATTTAATTTCTATAGTATCTGCCTATTTTTATAAAGAAGCTTACAAAATCCTTGCCTCCGCTACAAATCACAATCTCTTTAGTACAGCTGGCCTTTTCATGTATATAGGTGCGATTACTCTAATTCTGTTTGGCATAGGTTTCATTATAAGGATCGTAGGCTGGATAATACTTGCAGTAGCGTTCTTTACAGCACCAGATGAGGTAGAAGTTAGGACATAAAAAGATGCTTAACGCTTCCCTTTTTCCTGTCAAGTGTGGTAAATTATTTAACAAGTTTAAACTGAGGGTCATAAAGCTGACCCTTTCTATCGCGTAGAATTGAAAAAACCTTTATCCCAGAATAAGAAAATCTTATGGCAAGGAAAAATAAGGGAGGATAAAT
>ERZ1669248.252-NODE-252-length-29600-cov-9.772415_pt1 | contig 29600 bp, 31 predicted proteins | sample MGYA00579296_ERZ1669248 | MGnify/ENA primary metagenome ERZ1669248 (study PRJEB41166, sample SAMN08046057) | hot springs metagenome | biome: hot spring; feature: neutral hot spring; material: thermophilic sediment; isolation source: thermophilic sediment from...
TGAAATCTCAATTTAGTGATTTTAAAACTTATTTGAAACTAAATAAATTGATAAAATATGGAGCCGGTGGGACTTGAACCCACGACCTCGTGAATGCCATTCACGCGCTCTCCCTCTGAGCTACGGCCCCATAATCTTTTACTTAAGATAACCCTTTTTATCTTTTTTGTCAAGATATGGTAAGAGTTTTGTGTGGTATCAATTAAATGAGAATCCTGAATAAATCCCAATAGAGTAGGGCAACTACAACACCTGTGAGCAGAAACTAATAATAGGAGATATTTTGAACCTAATGAAAATTGAGCCTATTATCATAGCAAATGAAAAAATGATTATAAAAAAATTTAAAAAATAGAAGGGGGGAGACCCCCCGAGGAAATATTTAGAGAATTATATTTTCTTCGTCAAGATTGTAAATTTTCAGAAGTTTGATGTGAAAATAAAGATCCTCGCCTGCTAAAGGAGGATTTAAATCAAGTACAAGTTCGGTATCAGTTACTTTTACAATAGTAGCTGGGAAATTCATTTCTCCTTGAGGAGTATCAACTATAAGATTTAACATTAACCCCTCTTCTGGTTCTACATCAATACTTAATGCTTCTCTGGGGATAGTTCTTACTAAATTTTCATCTCTCGGACCAAAAGCCTTATCCGAGGGAATTACTACTTCTTTTTCCTCCCCCTCTTCCATCCCGATAAGAGCTTCAGAAAGTCCGGGGATTATTTCAGGAGAGCCAACTTGAAAAATAAAGGGCTCTCCATCAAAGGTATTTTCGAAGACCTCCCCGTTTTTTAGTTTTCCAATACAATGAATACTTACTACGTCACCTATTTGAACCTTGCGCATATCTAAACTCCTTTGAATTTAATTTGATAGAAGCTGAGATTTTAGAGGATGGGACTCTAAAAACTCAAACTTCTACCTTAAAAAGGAGAATAACACATAATAAAAAAAATACAAGCTTAAGATTTTAGCTTTCAAGTTTCTTAGTTAAAACAACTAGACAAAAACAAGCTATAGCTTCAATTTGGAGAGTTTTCATCAGTCCTTCTGTAGTTTTTGCTTTTATTCCTATATTTGAAGGATCTATTTTTAATTTTTCAGAAAGTAAGATTTTCATTTTTCCGTAAAAGGGAGAAAGTTTTGGTTCATCACATATAAAAGTTAAATCTGCTTGAGAAACTTTATAACCCTTTTCTTCTATTAGTTCTAATGCCTTTTCCAAAAGTTTTATACTTTCTATATCTTTATATTGCGGATCTTTATCAGGAAAAAGGGTTCCTATGTCGGGAAGATCTGCAGCTGATAATATAGCATCTATAAGAGCGTGTAATCCCACATCTCCGTCTGAATGACCTAAAAGACCTTTTTTAAAAGGTATTTCTACTCCACAAAGTTTTAATTTTCTGCCAGGAACTAATTTGTGAAGATCAAAGCCTATAGAAATTTTAAAATTCATTACACTATTTTTAAAACCTTAGCACCCTTAATTTTTTTATTTTTTATATCCTTTAAAGCTTGATTAGCTTTTTCAAAGGGATAAATTTCTATTTCTGGTTTAATATTGAAAGTTTCTGCAAGCTGTAAGAATTCCTTAATGTCTTTTCTTGTTACATTGGCTACAGTTTTTATTTCTTTTTCCATCCATAGATCCCGAGCATAATCTATATTTAAAAAGGCATCCTTATCCTTATCTTCTTTTCTTATAGCATTTATTACTAATCTTCCTCCTGGGACAAGATATTTTAAGACAGACAGAGGTGGTTTCCAGACAGGTGTTGTATCTATAGCACAGTGAATTTTTTGTGGTGGTTCATCTCCTATATCTCCTGCCCAAAATGCACCAAGATCTAAAGCGAGCTTTCTTTGCACAGAATTTCTTGCAAAAACAAAAACCTTTGAAAAAGGAAAGAGAGCTTTAATCAATTTTAAAACAAGATGACCCGATGCACCAAAACCTATTAGTCCTATATTTTGTTCATCCCTTGGATTTGCCAATTTTAAAGATCTATAGCCAATAGCTCCTGCACAAAAAAGGGGAGCAACCTCTTCATAAGAAAATCTTTGGGGCAAGGGGAAAGCAAAGGTTTCCTTTATTTTGAAATATTCTGCATAACCTCCGTGAACATCCTTACCGGTTGCTTTAAATTTTGAGCAAAGATTTTCTAAACCTCTTTTACAATATTCACATTTTTCGCAAGATGAGTAAATCCACCCTGCACCAGCTCTATCACCTATCTTAAAATTTTTAACCTCACTTCCTATTTTTATTACTTCTCCTGCAATTTGATGTCCAGGAATAATCGGAAAAAATGAAGGTTTAGCTCTTCCTTCTATTTCATCTATTTCTGTATGACAAATTCCACAGGCATGGACCTTTATAACAATTTCATCCTCAGCAGGCTCAGGTTCCTCTAATTCTAACAATTTTAAAGGTTCAATCTCTTCAGATATATGGATGATTTTTTCTATAATCCAAGCTTTCATAATCTTTAAAATTTTAATACAAGAACTTAAATTTCAAATCATAAAAATTTGAATTGAAAAAATTCAAAAGTGGAATATCATAAGAAAATTAAGATGAGCATAAATAAAGTTATTCTTATCGGAAGATTAGGAGCTGATCCAGAAATCAGATATACCCTTGATGGAAAGCCAGTAGCCACATTTAGAATAGCTACTAATGAAGTAATAATAAGAAATGGAGAAAAAGAGGTTCTTACTGAATGGCATAGGATTGTTGCCTTTGGGAGACTGGCAGAAATTTGTGGAGAATACTTATCTAAGGGAACCAAAGTTTATATAGAAGGAAAAATAAGAACAAGAAAATTTGAGGATAAACAGGGTAACCAAAGATATATTACTGAAATTGTTGCAAATACACTGCAAATCCTTGAAAGAAAAACACAACCTGACTTAGAAACTAAAGAATTTCCTTCTGTTTCTAGTTTTAAAAATAACATAGAAGAACCTTTGGAAGAAATAGAAGAAAATTTATTGGATGAAGAGGATATTCCGTTTTAAGAATCTATTGAATTAAGATCCCTTTGGGGTCTGTATTTTTAGAAGAATTTTCTTGGGATTGAGATTTTTCTTCAATTTTAAGATATAAATCTTCTATTTCAGTCTCAGAAATTTCCTTAAATGGCTCATCAAGTTCAAAAATTTGTCTTACCAAACTTATAGCATATTTTCCTTCTTCGTGATAGCTTTTTTTGATAAAATTAATAGGGTAATAAAGAAGTTTTTGGACCAAGGATTTGGTTAAAATTTCTATAGCCTTTTTCTCCTCTTCAGAAAGATTTTTAAGCTTTTTTAAAGTTTTAGAAAGTTCATTTTGTCTCAAAATTTCTGCTTTTTCGCTGAGGGCTCTTAGAGTTGGATAAAAATCAAGTTCCTTAAGCCATTTTTGAAATTTAAAAACCTCAGTTTCTATTATTACCTGTGCCCTTAAAGCTTCCTTTTTTCTTTCCTTTAGATTTTCTTCAATCACAGATTTAAGATCGTCTATATCGTAAAGAAAAACATTTTCGAGCTTATTTACTTCCTGTTCCACATCCCTGGGAACAGCTATATCAATTATAAAAAGAGGTCTATATTTTCTCGGTTTTAAGATTGAATTCACCATAGTTTTAGTAATAATACAATTTGGAGCACCGGTAGAGGAAATTACAATATCAGCTTTTATTAAAGCCTGAGGTAATTCATCTAAGGAATAGGCTTCTCCTTTAAATTTTTCTGCTAATTCAATGGCTTTTGAAAGGGTTCTGTTGGCAATAATTACTTTTCTTACTCCCTCTGAAACAAAATGCATACAGGCAAGTTCTGCCATCTCACCTGCACCAACAAGAAGAACAGTTTTATCTTTTAAAGAACCAAGGATTTTTTTGGCAAGACTATAAGCTGCATAACTTACAGAGACAGCACCTCCTCCTATTCCTGTTTCAGTTCTTACCTTTTTTGCTACAGAAAAACATTTATGTAAAAGTTTATTTAAAATTAAACCAGAGGTGCGATAATTTAAAGCTTCTTTATATGCAGACTTAACCTGTCCCAGAATTTGGGGTTCTCCAATGACCATAGAATCAAGTCCGCAAGCTACTTCAAAAAGATGTTTTACAGCCTTTTCATTTTCTAAAAAATAAAGGTGAGGTTCTAAATCTTTCCATTTAAAGGAAGATTCCCTTTCTATAAAAGAGAAAAACTCTGTCAAAAATTGATTTTTTTTATCAGGATCTAAAATAAAATAGAATTCCACTCTATTGCAAGTAGACAGAAATAAGCCTTCTTTAAAAGAGGAAATTTCTTTTTTAATTTTTTCTAAAGGATGGGAAGATGGATTTTTAAAGGCAAGTTTTTCTCTTATTTCCACAGGAGCAGTTTTATGATTTAAACCAATAAGCAATATGGTAATATCAAGACCCATAGGTATGGAACCCCTTGGCAAATAAATTTATCACAAAAAAACTAATAAGCCATACACTAAAACCAAATAAAAACATATAAGCAGCTTTTTTTCCTCTCCAACCAATTAAAACCCTTTGATGAATTAAAACTGCATAAATTAACCATAGTATCAAAGTGATTACTTCCTTAGGAGACCATCTCCAATAATTCCCAAAAGCAATTTCACTCCAGATAGCTCCACTTATTATGGCAAAGGATAAAAAAATAAAGCCTAAGTAAAGGCATTTCTCAGCAACTCGATCTAAATATTCAAGAGGAGGTAGTTTTCTAAAAAAGACTCCTAAATGTTTCTTCTTTATTTCTCTTTCTTGCAATACATACATTAGAGAAATAATTACACCAAAGAGCAAAAATCCATGAGAAAAGAGTCCTGTGAAGGCATGCAAAGGGAACCAGAGGCTTTTAAAATATGGACTGAAAGGAGAAAATATTTCCTGAGGAAAAAAGTAAGAAAGAATAAGGAAAATTAAGACCAAGGGTAAAAGAAAAAACCCAGTAGTATAAATTTTAATTGGAGAAAGAATAAAAAGAAAATAAATTAAAACCAATTCCCAGGAAAGGAAATTAAGAAGAAATTTGAAGGAGAGAAGAGAAGTAGTAAATATTTGATAAATTTTAAATACCCAAAAAAGAGTATGAAAACAGAATCCTGTTAATAAAACTAATTGAGCGTATCTTAGAGCTTCCTTTTTTAGACTTTTAAAATAAAAACCAAAACCTATCCAAGAAATTAAATATATAAAGAGACTTAAAAAAGAAAAAAAATCAGCCATTTAATAATATTTTTTTTATTTCTTCTTAGCAATATATATAGAACAAGGGGCAAAGGTTGCTACCTTTGCAGTAGTACTACCAAGGGTATATCTTATGATATCAGGTCTTACCCCTCTTGCTCCCATAATTAGCATATCAGCTTCCTCACTCTCTACAAAATTGAGAATTGCTTCAGCTACAGAATAATCAGCTATTACAATTTCTTTTATAGTAAATGAATCTTTAAGTTCCTTTTTAGCTTCCTCTAAAAGTTTTTTCCCTTTTTCAATTTCTTTTTCTTCCTCATCTTTACTCATTCCCTCTCTTTTTCTCACCACATAAAGAAGAATTACTTCATCGATTATTTCTTTTAAAAACTTTTTAGCTACCTCAAGCCCTTCCTTTGCATCCTGAGACCCATCATAAGCTATTACTACTTTCATTCCTGCCTCCTTTTATTTGGTTTAGATTCTTTTTGTTTTATGAAAATATTATATCAAATATTATATCAAAATTTAAATTTTTGATAAGGTTCTCAGGAATTCTTTCCTTTCTTTTTCACCTTTTTTAGTTAGTTTTGTACCCAAGAAATGAATGGTTGCATGTGCTAAATCAAATTTTAATAAATATCTTAAAGCGGATTTATAGGAATAGAACCCTTTAAAAAGTTTAAAAGCCAATTTCTGAAGATCAAAAGGACTCATATTTTTAGGATAAAAAACTACATGATGTCCATCGTAGTAATCCCAGTTGGTAGTAAAGATTCTACCGTCTTTTAAAAATTCTTGGAAAAGTTTGCTTCCAGGAACAGGAGTTAAAATCAGAAATTGAACTGAGTCAATTTTCATCCTCTTAGAAAAATCAAGAGTAGCTAAAACACTTTCTCTCGTATCTGTATCCGCACCTATTACAAACATCCCATGAATTTTAATATTATATTTATGAATTATCTCAATCCCTTCCCTTATCTGCTCAGGTGTAATTCCTTTTTTGAAAAACTTTAGAGTTTCAGGATTTATGGATTCAAAACCTATATAAAGCATGGTACAGTTACTTCTTTTCATAAGTTCTAATAATTCTTTATCTTTATAAACATCAATTCTTACCTGTGCTGACCAGGTTCCTTTAAAGTTCATTTTTATCATTTCTTCAAGAAGGACTTTTAGTCTATTTATATCAGCTGCAAAGTTATCATCATAAAAAAATACATGTTGTCCTTTTTTAACGGTTTTTAATTCTTCTATAACAAGTTCTTTACTTCTAAATCTGTATTTCCTTCCAAACATAGGGACAACAGCACAAAAAATGCAATTATAAGGGCAACCTCTTGAGGTAAAAATAGGATAAATTTTAAGCTTTTTAGGATCATAACCTTCAACAAGAGTAAAATCAGGTATAGGTAAAATATCAAGATCTACAAAAGTTTTATCCAAGGGATTGTGGTAGAAAATACCATCTTTTTTATAAGAAAGATTTGGTATAGAAGAGAAATCATTGCTTCCCTTTTCAATACGTTCTATAAGTTTTAATAAACTTTTTTCTCCCTCACCTCTTATAACAAAATCGGCATGTAAAAGAGCTTCTTCTGGCAAAAAACTCGCGTGAGGTCCTCCTATGATAATAATTTTTTTATATTTGTTTTTATAATAATCAGCCAATTGGTAAGCTCTATTTGCTGTGGTGGTAATGGTAGAAATCATAACAACGTCAGCCTCTTTAACAATACTTTCATTTATAGGTACCCACTCTTCTAAAAAGAGCTTTACTTTATAACCTTTATTTTTCAAAATAGTTCCAAGAAGGGGCATAGCTAAGCGAGGAAGTTTAAAAGCTGAAAAAACATGAGTTTTAAAATTTTTGGGTTCAATTCCTATAATTTTCATATAATTCTTATAATAACATTAAACTGTAAAAATAAAAAATTTTTTGACAAAATTTTAAAATGAGTTAATTTAAAAGTAATTATTAAAAGTTTAAGGGGAGAGACTATGAAAAAAATGTTAATATTTTTGTTTTTATTTCTTTTTATTTTTTGGTTTAAAGGACTTGCACAGGAAAGTGGTTCTCAGGTGAAAAAGATTTTAATCCTTCCCTTTGACGTTTATGCACAACCTGAATACACCTATTTAAAAGAAGCTATTCCAGAGATGCTTGTAAGTAGATTATTTTTACCTTCCAAAATAGAAATAATAGAATTGGAAAAGGTTAAAGAGGAAGTCAAAAATCTTGGGAAAATAAATGGAAAGATAGCAGAGGAATTAGGGAATAAATTTAAAGCAAATTATGTTATATGGGGAAGTGTTACAGTTTTAGGAGAGAGTGTAAGCATAGATGCACAAATAATAGATTTATCTGGTAATAAAAAACCTGCTCAATTTTTCCAGGAGATAAAAAATATTTCTGAATTGATTTCGCAAATTTCAAGGTTTGCTCAAAAAGCAAGGATGTATGTGGAAGGAAAGGAAGAGGATTTTTATAGAGAGCCCTATTATGCAATGGCTCCCTATGGAATAAGTAAAGAGCATCCAGAAAGGGGATATTACTATTATTATCCCTACCTTTATCCTCAAGGACCTGTAGAAAGAAGACCAAAAGTAACCAGAGCCAAAAGTCCTTATGGTGATCTTGCAGAAGAGGGATTAACTAGGAATCTGGTGATAGATATTTCTAAAGGCACCATAGGATGGGCGGAAGATGAAGAAAAAAGTAAAAATAACAATGCTACCGCAATTACACCAAACTATCCTCCTATGTATCCACCTCAACCTTATTATCCCTATTCTCCCCCTCCTTATTATTACTATTATCAAGAAGATGAGGGTATTCTTTCTAAATTATGGTCTCATATATGGCCCTTCGGAGAAAAGGAAAAAACTCCCAAGTATTATACTACACAGGTATTACCAGCACCTCATCCATATACTTATCCACAAACTCCAAATTATTCTCTACCTGAAACATCTCAATCTGCTCAAATTCAACCTTATGTAGAACCACAAAAACAGATTCAGCCTCCTTCTACCCCTAATACAAAGAAAAAAGAAAATCCCTGGAGTTGGGAATAGATTTTAGCAGGTTAAGTGAAAGGCACCAGCTACAGAAGCTTCTGAAGAATAAAGTTCATTAAATCTTTTAACTGCCTGATCAGTTAAATAGGCTTCCAATTTTATATTTAATTCTTTTGCCTTTTTTTCTACTTCTGAATCAACCTTCATTAATCCACTTGCTCCAGTTCCCACAATTAGATATTTTACAGGACTTTTCCAAACCTCTTCTAAATCTTCAACCTGAAGTCTATGTCCTTCTTTTCTCCACCAGTTAGATAAAATTTTTTCTCCATCTGAAGTTTTAATAATGATAAGGTCCTTGTTGTAAGATGTATTTTTAAAAATAAGATTACCAAAACTGTAATGGGAAATCAATTTTTAAGCTGCTAAACTTAATTTTTCTTCTTCATGTTTTAAAGCTTCAGTTCTGTAATGGGCAATTAAAGCATCTATAAACTCATCTAAATCTCCATCAAGAACTTCAACAAGATTATAAACAGTTAAACCAATGCGGTGGTCAGTTACACGATTTTGCGGAAAATTATAGGTTCTTATTTTTTCGCTTCTCTCTCCAGTTCCTACCTGAGATCTTCTTTCTGTCTGGATTTTTTCGTTCTGTTCTCTTAAAGCAAGTTCATAAAGTTTGGCTCTTAAGATTTTTAAGGCTGTAGCCTTGTTTTGATGCTGGCTTCTTTCATTCTGGCAGGTTACTACTATTCCTGTGGGTATATGAGTGATCCTTACTGCACTTTCAGTTTTATTTACATGTTGTCCGCCATGCCCACTTGCCCTCATAGTTTCAATTCTAAGATCTTCAGGCTTTATTTCAACAGTTACTTCATCTACTTCAGGAAGTATAGCTACTGTAACAGTAGAAGTATGAATTCTTCCAGAAGATTCTGTAACAGGTACTCTCTGAACTCTATGAACCCCGCTTTCATATTTTAATCTACTATAAGCCCCTTTACCTTCAATTTTTGCTATGACCTCCTTAAAGCCTCCTAATCCAGTTTCATTGGCATCAAGAATTTCAAATTTCCATCCCTTTCTTTCTGCATATCTTTGATACATCCTTAAAAGATCTGCAGCAAAAAGAGCTGCTTCTTCTCCACCAGCCCCTGCTCTTATTTCTAAAATAACATTTTTTTCATCATTTGGATCTTTTGGCAAAAGAAGAATGGGTAATTTTTCTTCTAATTCTTCTAAGCGATTTTCTAATTCCTTTAATTCCTCTTTTGCCAATTCTACTAATTCTTCATCTGATTCAGCTTCTATAATTTGTTTATTTTCTTTTATTTGTTGCAATACCTTTTTATAATCTCTAAAAGTTTCTACGATTTCTGAAAGTTCAGCATGTTCTTTTGCTAATTTGGCATAGATTTCAGGTTTTGAAATTATTGAGGGATCAGATAATTTTAGGGAAATTTCTTCAAATTTTTTTTCCAAGTTTTCTAATTTTTTTAAATAAAAATTTGCTAAACTCATAGGTTTAAATTTTATTCCCGTGTTTTTTCTTGCTGTTTATAGAAATCTGCATATTTTTTCATAAATTTTTCAATTCTTCCTTCAGTATCTACAAATTTCATTTCTCCTGTAAAAAAGGGATGACATTTAGAGCAGATTTCAACTCTTATTTCCTTCTTAGTGGAACCTACAGTAAATCTATTCCCACAGGCACACATAACAACAGCATCTTCATAATACTTAGGGTGAATGTCTTTTTTCATTTTCTCACCTCTTTAAAATTTAGAAAAAAGCGCCCCTGGAGGGACTCGAACCCCCAACCTACGGCTTAGAAGGCCGCTGCTCTGTCCTATTGAGCTACAGGGGCAAAGCTTTTAATAAATTTTAATCAAAATTTTCTTTTTGACAAGGGCTTTTAAAAGGTTTATAATGTTTGACAATATGAATATACCCTTAAATTTATTTTTTGAAAATTTAGAAAAAGAAAAAATAGCAGAATTATTTAAAAATGTTTTTCCTTGGGAGCCTTTAAAAGTATTAAAAATCTATCTTTCAGATATTATCTCTGATTTGCCTAAGGAGATACCTATAGGGGTTCCACTTTCAGAAAGTTTATTTTTTACTACAGAAGGTGAAATTATTCCATTAAAAGAAATAGATATTTATGATGAGGAATATTATTTTAGAGGAAAAAAAATAGAAGGAGCAATTTTAAAAGCAGGAGCTATATTAACTGGAAGGAAAATATTTTTTGAAAAAGATGTGGTGGTAGAGCCTTTTTCTTTAATTTCTTCACCAGCTTATTTTTCTAAAGGAACACAAATAAGACATGGAGCTTATGTTAGAGGAAGTATTTATACAGGAGAAAAAGCAGTAATAGGGCATGCTACTGAAGTTAAAAACAGTATATTTTTTAGTTCAGCAAAAGCTCCTCATTTTGCCTATGTGGGAGATAGCATTCTGGGGAATAATGTAAATTTAGGTGCAGGCACAAAACTTGCAAACTTGAAATTTAGTAAAAAAAATATAATTTTAAAAATTAATAGTGAAACCATAGATACAGGACTGAAAAAATTTGGAGCCATTTTGGGAGACAGATGTCAAACTGGGTGTAATTCAGTTTTGCAACCAGGGACACTTTTAGGTAAGGAGTCTTATGTTTATCCTAATAGGGTTTGCGGTCCAGGTTATTTCTTACCAGGAACAAAAATAAAATAAAAAGGGAGGTTTTTATGAAAAAATCTTCTTTTGTCTTTGCAATTTTTGCATTAATTTTCTGTTTTTATTTAAATGCTTGGTCTGAAAATAAGCTTTTAGCTGAAGTAGGACCTTATAAACTTTATGAAGAAGATGTAAATAAAATGATAGAAAAGGATGCACAGATTCAACAGATTTTAAAATCAAAGCCAGAACTTAGAAATGATGTAATTACAGCTATAGTAAATAGATGGGTCAATTTAACCCTACTTTCTCTTGCAGGTAAAAGAGAGGGAATTGAAAAGGATCCAGAGATTAAGAAAGAATTGATAGAAATTGAAAAAAATTACCTTGCCCAAAAATATTTTGAAAAAATGACAGCTAATTTAAAGATAAGCGAAAAAGAAGTAAAAGAATACTACGAAAAAAATAAGGAAAATTATAAAGAACCAGAGGGAATACATATTAAACATATTTTAATTTTCGTCTCAAAGGATGCGGATAATGCTACTGAAGAAAGGGCTTTGAAAAAAGCTAACGAAATTAGAGAAAAACTTTTAAAAGGTGCTAATTTTGAAGAGCTTGCTAAGATGTATTCTGACGACACAGGTTCTAAAAATAAAGGAGGGGATTTAGGAATAATAAGAAAGGGACAAACTATACCTGAATTTGAAAAAGAAATTTTCAAACTAAAACCAGGAGAAATAAGCACTCCTATAAAATCACCTTACGGATATCATATTGTAAAAGTGGAAGAAATAATACCAGAAAGAATCCCTGATTTTGAGGAGATTAAGAATGTAGTAAAAGAAGATTATTTGCAAAAAAAGGAAGAAGAATTGATGGCTAAGATTTTACAAAATCTTTATAAGGAGTATCAACCTAAAATTTATTTAAAATTAGAGAAAAAAGATGTACAAGGTAGGAATAAATAGTTTATTGGAAGAATTTGAAAGGAAAATCAAGGTTCTTAATCTTTCCGAAAAAGAAAAATGGCGTTTATGCCTTTATTTTCCATCCCATTTATTATTTGTTGACATAGAAACAGAAGGACTTTCTAAAGAAAAAAACGATATTACCTTGATAGGTATATACAAAGAAGGTAAGTACTACCCTTTTATAAAAAATTTAAATTTAGATAAATCTTTAAAATTTCTTTCTTCCGTCCCTATTTGGATAACCTTTGGAGGTGAAAATTTTGATCTTCCTTTCATTAAAAAGACCTTTCCTCATCTTAAAACTCCTTTAATTCACATTGATTTGTTTTTTTTAACTAAAGAAGTGGGGTTAAGAGGAGGTCTTAAAAAAATAGAGAAAGTATTAGGGATCGCCCGTAAGACTGAGGGTTTAAATGGTTATGATGCGGTAAAATTATGGAAAAAATGGGTAGAAGAAAGAGATAAAAATGCTTTGAGAAAGCTTATTATTTATAACAAAGAGGATGTAGTAAATATGAAAAAGATTATGGATTATATAATAAAATTTCTCAATAAGGAGGGGGTAAGAGATGAAGAAGTTTTCCGGGAGTTCTTATAAGTTAATTATATTTTTAGTTATTTTTGCTTTTGCTTTAGGTTTATTTGCTAAAACCTTTATAGATAAAACAGGAATTTTTAAATCTAGGGAATTAATTGCTGAAGATGGAACTACTATTTCCAAAAGTTTAGAGGTCGCTAATGAACTTTCAGAAGCTTTTTCATATGTTGCAGAAAAAGCTGCACCAGCAGTTGTTTATATTGAAACAGAAAAAGTAGTTTCAATGCCAAGAGATATTTTTCCTTTTGAGTTTTTTGGTGACGAAATTTTTAAACGATTTTTTTCCCCACCTCGTTATAGACAAAGAGGTGCAGGTTCAGGTTTTATAATTTCTCAGGATGGATACGTGGTTACCAATAATCACGTAATTCAGGGGGCACAAAAAATTACAGTTAAATTGCTAGACGGAAGAAACTTTGAGGCAAAAATTATAGGAACAGATCCCTTTTCAGATATAGCGTTACTCAAAATCGATGCAAAAAATCTTCCCACTCTAACTCTTGGTGATTCAGATTCTATAAAAGTGGGGGAATGGGTTATTGCTATTGGTAATCCCTTTGGTCTTTCCCACACTGTAACTGTAGGAGTGGTTAGTGCTAAAGGAAGAAGTGGAATAGGAATATCAGATGTAGAAGACTTTATTCAGACAGATGCAGCCATTAATCCAGGGAATTCAGGAGGTCCTCTTTTAAATTTAAAAGGAGAAGTAATAGGGATGAATACAGCTATTTTTACCAGATCTGGTGGCTATATGGGAATAGGATTTGCTATCCCGAGCAATATTGTTAAAACAGTAGCTGAACAGCTTAAAACCAAGGGAAAAGTAGAAAGGGGATATTTAGGAGTATATATTCAAGATTTAACCCCAACTTTGGCTAAGGAACTTGGTTTAAAAACCACCGAAGGAGCCCTTATTACAGATGTTAGACCTGGTTCTCCTGCTGAAAAGTATGGATTAAAGGAAAAGGATGTAGTTATAAGTTACAATGGTAAACCCGTTAAAAACGCTTCAGAATTGAAAAATTATGTAATTTTGACTAAACCTGGAACAGAAGTAGAAATAGGAATTATAAGAAATGGAAAAGAAATGAAAATAAAGGTTAAAATTGAAGCTCAAAAAGAAGGTTTAATCATTTCAAGAGCTGAGATGAGTAATTTAGAAGAATTCTTAGAAAATTTAGGATTAATAGTTGAAGACATTACTCCTGAAATAGCTAAAAAACTAGGACTTTCTTCTCTTAAAGGAGTTATTATAACTGAGGTAATTCCAGAGACCCCAGCTGACTATGCAGGACTCACACCAGGTTTAATAATTGATGAAGTTAATCGTAAAAAAATTAATAATTTAAATGAATTCTTTCAAGCTCTTAAACCTTCTTTAGAAACTAAAAAAGTTTTGCTGGGAATTAGAACTTCAAAAGGAAGGTACTATATTACTCTTAAATTAGAAAGTGAAGGGTAGAATGGAGGTAAGAAAAGTTTTTTTGTTTCTAATCTTTTTTTTAATTCTTTATGCTTACTCCTTTTCTTCTGAAACTATAAATAAGGTGGTAGCAGTAGTAGGAGATGAATTTTTAACTCTTTATGAGTTAGATGAGATATGTAAACCATATTTTGAAAGATTTATAAGACCAGAATTATCTATAGAAGAAAAAGAGAAAATAAAAGATCAAATAAGAAAACAAATTTTGAAAGGGTGGATAGAAGAAAGTTTATTGAAGATAGAAGCTAAAAAATATGGGCTTACAGTTAGTGATGAGGAACTTGGAAAATTTTTAACAGCTGAGTTAGAATCAATAGGAGGAGAAGAAAAGCTAAAGGAATATTTAAAAAAACAGGGAATAAGTTATGAAGAATACAAAGAAAAATTAAGGGACCGAATATTAAAGTACAAACTTGTTCAGATTCAAGTAAAGGGAAAAGTTCTCGTTACTGAGGAGGAACTTAAAAAAGCTTATGAAGAGGCAATAAAAACCTATGATCTCTCTCCAAAATATTGGCTTTCAGTTTTAATAATAAATGGAGATGAGAAATTGGCATCTTCTGTATACCAAGAGGTTCTTCAAGGTAAAAGCTTTGAAGAAGTTTATAATTCCCATTTTCAAAATGTCCAATTTATAAAAGAAGAAGTATTTAAAAAAGATGAGCTTACTCCAGAGATTTTAGAAAAACTTAAAAGCATAGCTCCAGGAGAGGTTACCCCAGTTATAAAAAGGGATGAAAATTATTATATAATAAGACTTCTCAAGACTGAAGAAGGTACTCCTCCCTCTTTTGAGGAATTGAGGGAAAAGTTATATCAAAAATTGTTTGAATTAAAAGCTCAAACGGTTTTAGAAAAATGGATTAAAGATTTGGAAGAAAAAAGATACATAAAAATCTATTTGTAAATGATTTTTTCTTTAGAGGCTTTAGTTCTTTCTAAGGAAAAATTAGGAGAAATAGATCTATTAGTAGAGCTTTTTACTCCTAAAGGAAAGATTTGGAGTATTGCTAAAGGTGCTCAGAAGAGTCGAAAAAGATTTGTTAATCTTTTAGAAGAATTCAACTTTATAAAAGCACACTTAAGAAAGACTTCTAAAGGTAAATTTCCTATTCTGGAAAAGGCAGATCTTCTTTTTTTACCAGAAGGTATTAGAAACGATTATAGGAAGTATATAATGATTTCTTATATGGGAGAAATTCTCTCTAAGATAAATTTTTATGGTCTTTTTGTGGAATATTTTTCTTTTATCAAAATTTTATTTAAAGAGATAGAAAAAAATGAATTAATATCATTATTAAAACCTTTTTTTGAGTTAAAGATTTTAAAGTTTTCTGGATGGTCTCCTGAGTTTTTTCAATGTGTTAAATGTGGTTATAAACCTAAAAAAGTTTTTTATCTTTCTATTCCTGAGGGAGGTATTCTTTGTTTTAAATGTAAAGATGAGAATAGCGAGAGTATTAATTTAGAAACAATTGAAGTTTTAAGAAATTTAATTGAAATACCAGTTCATTTTGAAAAACTTAAAAAATTAGAAAAAGATTTAGAAAAATCCATTGAAGTTAAAGAAAAAATTTTTAAAATTAGTGAAAAATTTTTTAAATATTTTTTGCCTTTTGAATGGAATTCTTTAAAATTTCTAAATTTAAGATAGATTGATTGGAGGTTGGATGAAGCAGAAAACACTAGAAGGAAGATTTTTTGAGGAAAAACAATATGTTCTTGAAGGACTTGCAGCAAAGGAATCTTGGAGACTTTTTAAAATTTTAGCTGAATTTGTAGAGGGATTTGAGCTTCTTCCTCGAGTCTATCCAGCAGTAACTATCTTTGGTTCTTCAAGAACCCATCCTGATCATCCAGATTATAAGAAAGCAGAGGAATTAGGAAGACTTTTGGTTAAAGCAGGGTTTTCCGTAATAACAGGTGGTGGACCAGGCATTATGGAGGCAGCAAATAAAGGTGCAGCTGAAGCAGGAGGATATTCGGTTGGCTTAAATATTAGATTACCTTTAGAACAGGAACCTAATCCCTATGCTAATCTTAAGTTAGAATTTAAATACTTCTTTGTAAGAAAAGTAATGATGGCAAAGTACTCAGTAGCCTTTGTATTTTTCCCTGGCGGATTTGGTACCTTAGATGAGATGTTTGAAGTTCTTACTTTGGTGCAAACAAAAAAAATAAAACCCATTCCTATAGTACTTATGGATAAGAATTTTTGGGATCCCCTTTATAAATGGATGACCGATTTTCTCATTCCTAATAATAAAATATCTCCTAAGGATATTGATCTTTTTAAAATAGTTGATACTCCTGATGAAGCAGTAGATTATATCAAGGAATATTTATGGATTTAAAAACGAAACACCTTCTTGACATTGCCTCTCTTTCTAAAGAAGAAATAGAGGATCTTTTAAATTTAGCAGAAAATTTAAAAGAAATTTTATACCGTCCCATACCAAAAGTTCCTACCTTAAGAGGAAAACTGATAACCCATCTTTTCTATGAACCATCCACGAGAACTCGCTTTTCCTTTGAAAAAGCTGCTAAAACTTTGTCTGCAGATATCCTAACTTTTACCGGCAAAGGAACAAGCATTGAAAAAGGAGAGACCCTTCTTGATACTATTAAAAATTTAGAAGCTATAGGAACTGACCTTTTTGTTATAAGACATCCTGTTGCTGGAGCCCCTCACTTTGTAGCCAAACACAGTAAAGTTCCTGTTGTCAATGCAGGAGATGGAACACATGAGCATCCCACCCAGGCACTTTTAGATCTTCTTACAGTTAAAGAAAAACTGGGTACTCTTTCAGATTTAAAAATAGCTATAATAGGGGATATAAAACATAGTAGAGTTGCCCATTCAGATATATTAGCTTTCCAAAAAATGGGTTCTACTGTATGGGTTTCTGGTCCTGCTCAACTTTTGCCAGATATTAAAGAAGTAAATTATTATAAATTAAATAATAAAAGTTTTAAGATCTGTTACAAAATAGAAGAGGCTATAGAAGAGGCAGATGTAGTTATAGCCTTAAGAATTCAAAGAGAAAGACATGGAGAGGCATTGGTTCCAAGTTTTTTAGAGTATCATGAATTTTTTGGTTTAAAATCCTCACATTTAGAATTAATGAAAGAAAAAGCAATCCTTATGCATCCAGGACCCGTAAACTGGGGAGTAGAGCTTGCTTATGAGATGGAAAAATATCCCTTTCAAGTGATTTTAGATCAGGTAGAAAATGGAGTAGCAATAAGAATGGCAATTTTGTTAAGGCTTTTAACAGGTGAAAGAACTTATGAAAGTCTTGATTAAAAAAGGAAGAATAATTGATCCCTCCCAAAATTTTGATTTTGTTGGTGATTTATTGATAGAAGAAGGGAAAATTTTAGGAATAGAGAGAAATATAGAAATTCAAGAAAAAGTAGAAATAATTGAAGCTAAAAACTTATGGATAGTCCCTGGACTTGTGGATATTCATGTACATTTAAGAGAACCAGGAGAAGAATGGAAAGAGGATATAGAAACAGGTACCAAAGCAGCTTTATACGGAGGAGTTTTAAGGTTAGCCTGCATGCCTAATACTAAACCTCCTAATGATTCTCCAGAAGTCACTAGATATATTTTGGAGAGGTCGTCTCAAAAGGCATATATAACTGTTTATCCCATAGCTTGTATTACTAAAAGACAGGAAGGTAAGGAAATTACAGAATTTGGGAGGTTAAAAAAAGCAGGAGCTATTGCAGTTTCTGATGACGGAAAATGGGTTCAAGACTCAGAAGTTATGAAAAGAGCTTTACTTTATGCTAAAAATTTTGATTTACCAGTGATTTCCCACTGCGAAGATATGAACTTATCAAAGGGCGGACAGATTAATGAGGGATACCTTTCAGCAAAGTTAGGATTGAAGGGGATACCTGCTTGTGCAGAAACTATAGCAGTAATAAGAGATCTAATTCTTGCTAAGGAAACCCAAAAAAATCTCCATTTAGCCCATCTTTCAACTAAAGAAGTTATACCATTTTTAAGATGGGGAAAAGAAGAAGGAATCCCATTTACAGCAGAAACATGTCCTCATTATTTCACTTTAACAGAAAAAGAGGTAGAAAATTATAATACCTTAGCAAAGGTTAATCCACCTTTAAGAACAGAAGAGGATGTAGAGGCTATAAAACTTGCTTTAAAAGAAGGATTAATAGATATAATAGCAAGTGATCATGCTCCGCATAGTCCTCTTGAAAAGGAAATAGAATTTGAACTTGCTTCCTTTGGTATGATAGGACTCCAGACCTTACTCCCTCTAAGTCTTAATTTAGTAAGAGAAGGATATTTAACCCCTCTTTCTCTCTTGGAAAAGCTAATTATAAATCCTTCCAAAGTATTAAATATTGAACCTCCCTCTTTTAAAAAAGGAGCCTTAGCTGAGGTTATAATCGTTGATCCAGAAGAAGAATATATTCTAACTGAAGAAATTATTCAATCCAAAAGTAAAAATACCCCTTTTCTAAATAAAAAACTTAAAGGAAGGGTAAAAAAGGTTATCCTTAAGGAAAAAGTTTTTGATTTATCTCTTGTATAATTGTATATTTTATAACACACCTGTTTACTAATTTACACAGTTAGATTTATTTTTTCCTTTCTAAAATTAAGAAAAATCAATAATTTTAAAATAGGTATAAAAATTGCTTAAATTTATTAAGAAATTTGAGGGAGAAGTTTAAATGGAATATCAGAGAACCTTAGCAGGAAAAGTGATTTTAGAAGGAGAGGGTATTTTTTCTGGCAAAAATATAAAAGTAGAAATTGAACCTGCAGAAGAAAATACAGGTATTAATTTTATAAGAGCAGATCTACCAAAAAAACCAGTTATTCCTTTAAACATAGAAAATGTAATAGGACTTGAAGGGGCAGTAGCATTAACAGATGGAGAACATTTTATCTATTTAATAGAACACCTTCTCTCAGCTTTTCATGGACTTCAGATAGACAATGCTATAGTTAAGGTTTACGGAGAGGAAATACCTTTATTTGATGGCTCAGCCTATCCTTGGGTAAGGAAAATACAGGAAGTGGGGTATAAATTTTCTCTTGTTCCTAAGAAGAAATTTTATCTTCGTAAAAGTTTTCAGTATCAGAATGGAAGTGGTAAAATTATTTTTAAACCTTCAAATACACTAAAAATAAAAGCTTCCATATTTTTTGAACATGTACTAATAGGGCATCAGAGCTTAGAGATAGAAATAAATCCAAGATCTTACATTAACGAAATATCTTTTGCAAGAACTTTCGGGTTTAAAGATATACTCTTTGAAAGAAAGAACAAGGGAATAATAAAAGGTGGGAGTTTATCTAATGCCATAATCTTAGATAGAGATAAAATTCTTAATCCTGAGGGTTTGAGAATTCAGGATGAATTTATTAGACATAAAATTCTTGATATTATAGGAGATTTATTTACCTTGGGGCATTCTTTAGTTGCAGAAATAGAAGCAGTTTATTCCAATCACAGACTTCATGTAGAAGCTTTAAAGAGCCTTTATAAAGCTGGGTTATTAGAAGAGGTAGAAAGTAGGGCTCTTGCTTTTTTGCTGATTTATAAAAAACTTAAAAAAGCTGAGTAATTTTTTAATTTTTAATTGTCCCTATTTCATGAATTAGACCATCAGGTTTTTCAATAATTTTCTCTAAAACTTTTAAATTTATTTTATAACTTAAATTTTTTCTTTCTGTAAGTTTATCCAGTTTTTGTATTATATAAGGTAAAGGATTTTTGATAAGGTTTTCTATATCTGGATAAGCTTGTAAATATATTTTTCCTTTTTCAATTGCAAGTTTATAAGGCTCATAGGTAATTTTTATTAAAGTTCCTACAGCTACATTATCAAAAAGAAATTTTATATCTTCTGGATAAAGACGAATACATCCATGGGTAGTTCTTCTACCAATGCTATATATTTTGTTTGTACCATGTATGGCATAAAGACCTCTTGATAAATAAAGAGCATAATCACCCATAGGATTATCTGGTCCAGGAGGAACCATGTCAGGTAAAGTAGGATCTTCAGCTTTTATAGATGGTGGTGGATACCAGATGGGTTTTTCTTTTTTATTGATGATAGTATATACCCCTGTTGGGGGAAGGTTTCCTTTAGTTCCAATACCTATAGGAGCTATAAAAAAACTGTTGTTTTTAAAATAGTAAAGTCTCATTTCTGGAAGATTAATAAGAATAAAATTATCAGATAGATAAAGAAAGTCTTCAGGAATTAAAATTTTTTTAGGAATAATAATTTTTTTTCCAGGAGGTGGTATCCAGGGATCTATTTTTGGATTAGCAAGAATTAGATGATAATATCCTACTTTAAATTGGACAGCTAAATCAACCAAGGTGTCATTTTCTTGGAGAACATAGGATGGATTTTCAAAATAAATAAACTTATTTGGGATTAAAGGTGTAAAGAGAGGTGCAGATTTATCGGGTTCTTTTACTTGGCAAGTTCCCAAAGTAATATAAAATAGAACGAATAAAAGGCTTATTTCAAAATTATGAAATTTCATAGTATTTTGGAAAAAATAGGTAATACTCCTATAATTAAACTAAGAAATATAAAAGTCAAGCCATCTGTGGAAATCTGGGGAAAACTTGAAAGTCAGAATCCAGGAGGTTCAGTAAAAGACAGACCAGCCCTTTTTATGATTGAGGAAGCTGAAAAAAGGGGTCTTTTAACCCCTGAAAAAATTGTAATTGAAGCCTCAAGTGGAAATACAGGCATTGGACTTTCTTTAGTTTGTGCAGTAAAAGGGTATAAATGTATTATTGCTATGCCTGAGTCAGTATCCGTTGAAAGAAGAAAAATCATGCAGGCCTTTGGAGCTGAAATTCTTTTAACCCCTGCGGAAAAAGGAACTGATGGAGCTATAGAAACTGTTTATGAAATTTGGAGAAATAATCCCGATAAATACTTTTGTACTGATCAGTTTAATAATGAAGCAAACTGGTTAAGTCACTATAAGACTACTGCTCCGGAAATTTTAAGAGATACAGATGGTAAAGTTACTCATGTAGTTTGTGGTCTTGGCACAACCGGAACAGCTATGGGAATTGCAAGATTTGCTAGGGATAACAAACTTTCCTTTAAGGTGATTGGAGTGGAACCAAATCCAGGACATAAGATACAGGGTCTTAAAAATATGAAAGAATCATATCCGCCAAGTATTTATGATAAAAAACTTCTGGGAAAAATTATAAATGTAGATGATGAGGAGGCTTTTTACTGGGCAAGAAGACTTGCTAGAGAAGAGGGTATATTTGTTGGAATGAGTTCAGGTGCTGCTCTTGCAGGAGCTATAAAACTTGCAGAAGAAATCTCAGAAGGACTTATCGTGATTATTTTTCCTGATGGAGGAGAAAGATATCTTTCAACTCCGCTCTGGAGTTTTGAACTTCAAAAAAGAGAATTTACCAAAGAAGCGGATTTAATTCTTACCAATACCTTTTCAGGTAAAAGAGAAGCTTTTTATCCTTTAAGGGAAAAGGAAGTAAAAATTTATACCTGCGGACCTACTTTAAATGCAAGACCTCACATAGGTCTTTATAGAAGGCTTATTACTGTAGATATTTTAAAAGGTTTTTTAAAGTTAATGGGATATAAGATTTTTCATGTGGTTAATCTAACAGATTTTGATGATAAAACCATACATACTGCCTTAGAAAAAAATCTAAATTTAAAGGAACTTACCTCTCAGATAGAAAAGGAGTTTTACCAAGATTTGGAATGGCTAAAGATTGAAAAAGCTGATTTTTATCCTAAGGTTAGTGAGCATTTGGAGGATATGAAAAAAATAGCTATGAGAATACTAGAAAAGGATAAAGCCTATGTTAAATACTCAAGTCTTTATTTTGATATTTCAAGATTTTCTGAGTATGGGAAGCTTTCCAAAATAGATTTAGCCTTTCTTAAACCAGGTGCTACTATTGATCTTGAGGAATATGATAAGGAAGAACCTTTTGATTTTGCCCTTTTAAAGAGGGTACAGATTTTAGAATTGAAAAAGGGATATTTTGTGGAAACTCCTTTTGGAAAGGTTAGACCTACTTGGCACATTCACTGTGCAAGTCTTGTTTTAAAATATCTTGGGGAAGAAATTGATATCTTTACCAGCGGAAGTGATCTCATTTTTCCACATCATGAAAATACAAGAGCTGTTGCTAAGGCTTTAACAGGGAAAGAACCTGCTAAATACTGGGTTCATTCAGGATTGGTCTTTTATAATGGAAAAAAGCTTTCCTCTGAAAATAAAATTACCGTTGATGATATCAAAAATAGAGGATTTTCAGGAAGAACTTTAAGGTTTTATTTTTTAAGAACCCATTACAGAAATCAATTTAATTTCAGTTGGAAGGGGTTAGAGGAAAGTGCCAAAATTCTTGAAAAAATCGATAAATATATAGCCTATTTGGGAGCAAGTCCTGAAAAAAAAGAAAACCAAGAAAAAGAGAGGCTTCTACAAATCTTAAAAGAATTCGAAGAAAACTGGAAAAAGGCATTAAGAGAGGATCTAAACACACCCGTTGTTATTTCTGAACTTATTTCTTTTTTCAAAAAAATCTATCCCTATTTAAGAGAAGGGGTGCCTTCAGAGTATAAAGAGAGAGTATTAAATAGTCTCAAAAAGCTTAATTTAATTTTAAAAATATTTAGGTTTCCTGAGATAATAGAAAAAGAAGAAATTTTAGAAAAAGTGAAACTAAGGGAAAAAGCTAAAAGTGAAAAAAATTATGAATTAGCAGATAAAATCAGAGAGGAACTTGAAAAGGATGGATTTTTTATCTTTGATTTTTTATCAGGTTCAAGAGTAGTTTCTTTGAAAGAGGAGATATGAACATTTCTGGAGTTTTAATGGAAATTTATAAAAGCCTTTATACCTATTTTGGGCCTCAAAATTGGTGGCCTGCAGATACACCTTTTGAAGTATGTGTAGGAGCAATTCTTACTCAAAATGCAAACTGGAAAAATGTTAAAAGAGCTATAGAAAATTTGAAAAAAGAAAATCTTTTAGATCCTTTTAAAATTTATAAACTTTCCTTAGAAAAACTTACTCAACTTATAAAACCCACTGGATTTTATAATGTTAAAGCAAAAAGACTTAAAAATTTTGTTAAATTTTTGGTAGAAAAATATCAAGGGGAATTAGATGCACTTTTTTCTAAGGGACTTTATGAGGCAAGAAAAGAATTATTTAGCATAAAGGGGCTTGGGAAAGAAACTGTAGATAGTATTCTTTTATATGCTGGCAATTTTCCAATTTTTATAGTTGATGCCTATACTTATAGAATTTTAAATCGCCACCTTCTTATTCCAGAGGAAACAACTTATGATGAGATTCAAGCTTTATTTATGGAAAATTTACCTCATGATCCTAAACTTTTTAATGAATTCCATGCCCTTTTGGTTGCCTGCGGAAAAAATTTTTGTAAGAAAAAAGAACCTCTTTGTAACCTCTGTCCCTTAAATTATTTGCATACTACGAAACATGTTATTTTAGAATAATTTTAAATTATACCACATCGGAAGTGGTAGAAAGATAGACAAATGGTTTGGTGTATATTTGCAATTTTGTCAGGTTTTTTTGTTGCTTTAAGTGATGCGTTAAATAAAAAATATCTTTCATCTTTAGGGCATTCTTATATGGTTGTTGCAAGAACTCTTGGTAGTTTCCCTTTCCTTTTCCCTATTTTTCTTCTTTTAACCTATCAATATAAGGGATTAAATTTCTTTTCTTTTCACTTTATTATCAATATTTCTGTACTTCTTATTTTGGAAATAATAGCAACCATTCTTTATATGAAAGGTATTAAGCTTTCCCCCCTTTCTTTAACTATTCCTTTTCTTTCCTTTACTCCTGTTTTTATCATACTTACAGGATATCTTCTTTTGGGAGAAAAAATCTCTATAGAAGGATTTTTGGGAATAGTTCTTGTCGTAATAGGAAGTTACTGTATCAATCTTCCTTCTATAAAAATGGGCATTTTAGCTCCTATTAAATCTATCAAAAAAGAAAGGGGAAGTTTTTTGCTTCTTCAAGTTGCCTTTATTTATTCTATTACTTCAGTTCTTGGGAAAAAGGGAATAATATTAAGCAATCCTCTTTGGTTTGCTTCGTTTTATTTTTCTATTTTAGGAATAGCCTCGACTTTTGTGATCAAAATTCTTTACAGAATAAAGCTTTGGGATTTTATAAAAAACCACTATAATTCAATTTTATTAGTGGGATTAATTCAAGCACTTATGTGTTATTTTCATATGATAGCCTTAAGTCAAATTGAAACAGCTTATATGATAGCTCTAAAAAGAACAAGTATTCTTTTTGCGGTAATTTTAGGATACTTTATTTTTAAGGAAACACACATTTTAGTAAGACTTTTTGCAGTAGTTCTCATGCTTGCAGGAATTTTTACCATTACCTTTTTAAGATAAAATAAAAATTTAGATGAAAAATTTTAAAGGATATATTCAGGTGTATACAGGAGATGGCAAAGGGAAAACTACCACAGCTATCGGATTAGCAATAAGAGCTCTTGGAGCAGGATTAAAGGTAGCCTTTTTTCAGTTTTTTAAACCTGGCACCTCAAGTGAAGTAAATATCCTAAAAGGTTTCTCACCTCAACTTTATTATAAGGCCTTGGGTAAAGAGGGATTTATAGAAGAAAAAGTAGATCTTGAAACAAAAGAGCTCATTCTTAAAGGTTGGGAAGAAGTAAAGAATTTGGTAAAATCTGAGACCTATAATATAATAGTTCTTGATGAAATTACTTATGCTTTAAACTGGGGATTAATTGATCTGCAAGAATTTTTAGATTTTCTCAAAAACAAGCCGGAAAATTTAGAATTGATTATAACAGGAAGAAACGCCCCTAAAGAGGTTGTAGATTTGGCAGATCTTGTAACAGAAATGAAAAAAGTCAAACATTATTATGAAAAGGGTGTAAAATCAAGAAAAGGAATAGAAAAATGAAAGAAAAGATAGTAAAAAAAATTTTAGAAGGAGAAAGATTAGACGAAAAAGAGGCTTTAAAGCTTTTTGAGTTTAGTTTAGCTGAGCTTGGTTATTTGGCAAGAATGGTTAGATTTAGAATTAATCCCGAAAGAATTGTTACTTATATTGTAGATAGAAATATAAATTATACTAATATTTGTATTTCTGGGTGTAAATTTTGTGCCTATTACAAGTCTCCAGGTTCTTCGGGAGGCTATGTTTTAAGTTTTGAAGAACTTGCCAAAAAAATAGAAGAGACTATAAGCCTTGGAGGATATCAAATTTTGCTTCAGGGAGGTCTTCACCCAGAGCTTCCCCTTTCCTTTTATGAAGAAATGTTAAGATTTATCAAAAGAAATTTTCCTCAAATTCATTTGCATGCCTTTTCTCCCCCGGAAATTGTTCATTTTAGTAAGATTTCAGGCTTAAGTATTAAAGAAGTTCTGGAAAGACTAATCAAAGCAGGGCTTGATTCTATTCCTGGAGGTGGAGCAGAGATTCTTTCAGATAGAGTAAGAAGACTTATTTCGCCAAATAAATGTTCTTCTGAAGAATGGTTACTGGTTATGGAAACAGCTCATAAACTTGGGCTTAAAACCACTGCTACTATGATGTTTGGACATATAGAGACAAAAGAAGAAATAATAGAACATTTATCGAAAATTAGAAACTTACAGGATAAAACAGGAGGTTTTACAGCCTTTATTCCTTGGACTTTTCAGCCAAAAAATACGCGTTTAAGTTATTTAATTAAGGTTGGCGCTGCTGAGTATTTAAAGGTGCTTGCCATTTCCAGGATCTTTCTTGATAATATAAAAAACATTCAGGTCTCTTGGGTTACTCAAGGACCTAAAATAGCTCAAATTGCTCTTGATTTTGGTGGAAACGATTTTGGAAGCACTATGATAGAAGAAAATGTAGTTGCTGCAGCCGGAGTTTCTCACAGACTTAGCGAAGAAGAGATTAGATACTACATAAAAAGCGCAGGATACATTCCTAAAAGAAGAAAAATGGATTATTCCCTTTTAGAATAATTTTTATGGGAGAATTAAAACTTCAGCCCTATCATCATTATTTAATAAGGGCAAAGTGGATAATTCCTATTCTTTCCAAACCTATTTTAGATGGTGCAATAGAAATCAAAAATAAAAAAATAGTAAAGGTAGGTAAATTTAAAGAAATACATAGGGAAGCAGTTTTTGTCAAATTTCTTGATTTTGGAGAAACAGTAATCCTTCCAGCTCTTGTTAATGCTCATACGCATTTAGAGTTATCAGGTTTAAGATCTAAACTTTCTCCTTTTTATGGTGATTTTATTTCTTGGGTTAGAAATGTGATAAAGTTAAAGCAAGAAATGAGTTTAGTTGAAATTAGAGAATCTGCCAAACTTGTACTTTATCATCTTTGGAGGGAAGGAGTAGGGATAATTGGAGATGTAGGGAATACAGCTATAACCCTTGATCTTCTCTGTAATTCCCCTTTTTACGGATATTTTTTTCAAGAAGTTATAAGTTTTAAAGGAGGGTATAATTTAAAAGAAATTCAGTTTAAAGCACCTTCTTCAAACTTCAGAATTACCTATTCAGCTCATGCGCCTTATAGTGTTTCTCCCCTTTTGTTGCAAGCTATTAAATCCTATAATAAAAAAAGAAACAAACTTTTTTGTATTCACTGTGCAGAATCTTTAGAAGAGATAGTATTTTTAAAGAAGGGAGAAGGACCTCTTCAGGAACTCCTTAAAGAAAGGGCACAGTGGAATGAAAATTTTGTTCCTCCTGGAGTAAGTCCTATAAAGTATCTTGATAGCCTTAAGCTTCTTGATGAATATACACTTCTTATTCACGCAGTTCATGTAGATGAAGAAGATTTGAAAATACTTGAAAAGACAAAACCTAAAATTTGCATTTGTCTTGGAAGCAATTTATTTATAGGGGTTGGGATTCCTAAGATAAAAGAATTTCTTAAAGCAGGACTTGATATATGCATAGGTACAGATAGTCTGGCAAGTAATGACAAAATTTCTGTATGGGAAGAGATGAAAACCATCTATACTTACTGTCCAGATATTTCTCCTGAAGAAATTTTAAAAATGGCAACCCTAAATGGTGCAAAAATTTTAGGATTTGATAAAATGGGAGCAATTTTTCCTGGATATTATCCAAACATACTTGTTTTAGAGATAAAGGATAATTTAAGTGAAAAGCCTGGAGATATTTTAAGAACTTTAATAAATGCTGAAAAGGAGATAAAATTTAGATTTTATGTCTAAATTAAAATTAGGAAGTCCTCTTTATATTAACACCCTACCTTTATTATTTTATTTTCCTCAAAATAATCCAAATTTTGAAATAGTTCTTGAAGTTCCCAAAAAACTTAATAAAAGCTTAGCTAAAGGAGAAATACAGGGGAGCCTTAGTTCAAGTATTTTTTATGCCAAAAATTTTAAGGAATATTTAATACTGCCTGATATTTCCATAAGTGCAGTAGGAGAAGTAAAAAGCGTAATTCTTTATCATAGAGAGCCCTTAGAAAAACTTGATGAAAAAAAAATAGGAATTACTCCTGAAACAGAAAGTTCTTTTAGTTTGTTGAGAATATTATTAGAAGATTTTATAGGTATTAAACCCCGGTATGTGGAACTTACCAAAAATTGGAAAGATCTAACCAAAGAAGAAAAAAAAGAATTTTCAGGATATTTAGCTATAGGAGATGAAGCCTTAATTTTACAATTTAACAGGATTAATAACAGAGATTTTTTAATTACAGACCTTGCTGAACTTTGGTTAAAACATACCCATCTTCCCTTTGTATTTGCTCTATTTATAGTAAGAAATGAAATAGCTCAAAAATATAGTAAAGAATTGAAAGAATTTTGCAGTTATCTTTATTATGCCAGGGCTCGTTCTTTTTCTAATTTAAAAGAAATTGTTGAAAAAAGCCATTTAGCTCTTCCAAAAGAGTTTATATTTAATTATTTAACACATTTAGAGTATGATTTTTCAGGATTAAAACAGAGAGCTTTTATAACCTTTTGTGAATATTTACTAAAAAAAGGATTAATAAAAGATTTGCCAGAACTTAGATTTTTTGAAATTTTATGAAAAAAGACAAAAAGTTTATTAAGGAAAAATTTGACAAAATTGTTAAAAGATACGATTTGGTGAATTTAATAGGAAGTTTTGGGCAGGATAAATTATGGAGAAAGAAAGTAGCACAGGTTTTAAAATCTACAAAACCACCAATTCTTGATCTTTGTTGCGGTCCTTATACTTTAAGTATAGAAATCTTTAAAAAAAATTTTTATCCTCTTTTTGCTCTGGATTTTAGTTTTTCCATGCTCTATTATGGAAAAAAAAGAATTTCAAACTATCCTATTTATCCTGTTTGTGCTGATGCAGAGGTTTTACCCTTTAAAGAGAACACTTTTGGAGGAATAAGTATCGCTTTTGGTTTAAGAAACTTAACTAATATAAAAGGGGCACTAAAAGAGTTTTATCGAGTTTTAAATCCAAAGGGAAAACTTGTTATTTTAGAATTTTCCTGGCCTAAAAATAAAATTTTTCAAAAGATTTATCAAATTTATCTAGAGAAATATATACCTCTTTTGGGAGGCTTTTTAACAGGGGATAAATCTGCTTATCTTTATCTGGCAGATTCAATTAAAAAATTTCCATCTCCAGAAGAAATTAAAAATATGCTTTTAGAAACTGGTTTTACTGAAGTAAAATATGAACCTTTAACCATGGACATTGTTACCCTTTATACTGCTTACAAAGCCTAATTTTAAAATATTAAAAAAATTTGGAAAGTGAACGAAAAATTAAAAATATCTTTTCTAATCTTGGGATTGTTCAGTTTTTTAATTATTATTGTTTTGTTTTTTATTTATAAAAATTACAAAAAACAAGAAAAACTTTATTTACAAACTATGACCAAAAATTTTGAAGCTCTATACAAAAACAATGCCTATCTTTTAAAGGAGAGATCAAATATTATTTACGATAGTTTTATTAATAAAGAAAAGATAATTAAAATAGTAGTTAAGGCTTCAAAAATTAAAGATATAAAAAGTAAAGAATTTAAGAAATTACGTGAAGAATTATATAAAAAATTATATAATGAATATAATTATATGAAAAATTATGGTTTACAGGAGCTTCATTTTCATCTTCCTGATTATACTAGTTTTATTAGGTTTTATAGGCCTGAGAAATATGGAGATTCACTTAAGGGGGTTAGAAAGTCTTTAGAATTGGTTCATGAATTTAAAAAGCCTGTCAGTTGTTTTGAAATAGGTAGGGTGGTTCACGGTTTTAGAAATGTGTATCCTTTGTTTTACAATGGAGAACTGGTTGGGATGGTAGATGTTGCTTATCACGCAAACTCTATAATTTCAGGTATAGAAAGAGCTTTACCTGTTTATATAGAATTTATTATTGACAGTAATTTAATAAAGAAAAAACTTTTTGAAGACGAACAAAAACTTTATACTAAAAGTCACATTTTTGAAGATTTTTTCATAGATAAAGATGTAAAAACCTTTAGTAAAGAGGCTCAAATAATAAAAGAGGAAATTCAAAACATAGATAAAAATAAGTTTAAAATAGTAGAAAAGAACTTTAA
>ERZ1669248.253-NODE-253-length-29461-cov-18.043086_pt1 | contig 29461 bp, 31 predicted proteins | sample MGYA00579296_ERZ1669248 | MGnify/ENA primary metagenome ERZ1669248 (study PRJEB41166, sample SAMN08046057) | hot springs metagenome | biome: hot spring; feature: neutral hot spring; material: thermophilic sediment; isolation source: thermophilic sediment from...
AAGAGACATTGTTATATAATCAATTTCTTTCTTTATGTAGGCATATAGCAAATCCCCAATACCATAGCCACAGTTAGTACATTTATAATTCTTTAGAATATCTAATTCATTGACTAGGGAAATAATTAGATATTGTTGTTTTCTAAAACACATGGGGCATTCAATCTCAAGTTCAAGATATATCCAATTCTCCATTAAATCTATCCAAAGTATTTTAATGGGGGATAACTCGAAAAAATATGGGGGAATTTCTATATCGAATTTATTCATAATACCTAATACCTTGGAGCTTATCTATTAGCCTTAAGTGATACACATTATATTCCCTTGTAATTTATGGGAATAAAATGACTATAAATAGTTACCTAATCACAAGTTCCGCTATAGCATTTTTAACTGCTATAATTAGGGAAAAACATCATTTCATTCGTCACATTGGAATGCTGAAGATTATGAACATTGATGATTTATATACTCTTTGCAAAATGATTAAGAAGTATGTCAAGTGGTTATCTTCTTTAAAAGCAGAAAAATGTTTGATTACTCCAGTAATAGGAGTAGCACCTTACATAGCTAAAAAGAATAACATGTTGTTTATAACACGTGAAATTTTGATTGCTTTTAGAAGAGCTTATGCAACAGATCCATATAGCATTAACTACTTAATTCTTGATAGTGGAGATTGGATTAGCAAGATGATTAAAATATTCAATGAATGTTTTATCGATAAACGCAATATGAACGTGGAATTTGTTGTTTACTATGATCCTATAGATCAATGGCCATTGCTATTAAATTACGTACCAATTATAATAGTATGGAAAGTTGATGATATTTTAGCTAATACAAATTGCAATGAATTTCATTTAACACAGTTCACAGGATTTAAAATGTTTGGAAGTAAATTGATTAACAATGACTTAGTTGAGACAACAATTATATCTCCATACAAAATAGATTTAGATAATATATTCGAATACAACTGCACTTCCCCAGTTTGCATAGATTTTTCTAAAAATTCAGACTACTCCTATAAATCAGAATATGAATTTCTTGAAAAACGTGTATTAAAAGACATTGGAAAAATGAAGCATATTGACAAAATTTTTATTGAGGTTTGGTCTTCTCGCATCTTTCTAGAAAGAGACATTACGAATGCATATATTTGGTTTTATAAACCTTCACAAGAAACTATAACACATCTTATAAATAGAATAGAAAACATGCGTACGAAGTTCTTGAAAATATCATTACCTTATCCATTATTTGCAGAATTAGGAGTTCTAAACACTGATAAACCTAGGCTCTGGCTTTCACATATAATAAAATCAATTGTAGTTAATTCCAAACCAAAAATTGAAATAATAACATAGTTAAAGATATTCAGTGAGGTTCAAACTCATCATAAATCAGTGTTGAGCGCCTCATCACAAAAAACATTTACTTGATACAAAAGTAAAAAGTGTTAATACTTCATTACACAACTATCTAATTGTTTAAAACACTGCTTCAGAAAATATTATTTACTCTATAGTTTTTGAGAAACATAAATGTGTTGCTGAGGTGAGTCCTATAACTATTTCCATAGGTTACGTAGGACCATTAAAAATAGGGTATGATTATAATTTAAGAAGCTTTGAAAATGTGATTTTTCTAAAGCCCTTGGTTAAAAATGTTACAGAGTTCTACATGCAGTACTTAGTAAATGAAAGTATTGTGAAAAAACGAAATAGAAAACACTATATTATTGATGCTAATGTCATTGAGAACATTATTGACCTGGATTTTCCAATAGAGCGCTATATTGGTAAAACTGGGGAATCTAGAAACTTTGTAATGCCAAGTTTCTTTGAATTCGCCAACAATATATACTATCAAAATGAAACAATTCTTCAGAAACCTGAATTTGTTTCAGCATTTGTTTTCTTTACTCAAAACATTTTAAGAAGCTTAAATAAGCTCAACCCTTCACTAATTGTTATTGTAGACACCATATTATCTAAAATTGTAGATGAATCTGGAAATATTTCTTATGGATTTAAGGACATGTTCATAATTGAGTCATACCTATATCTAGCTGATGCATATAACAATAATTTGTTATTGTATGTTGAAAATTTAAAAGGAATTGATAAAATTATCGAAAAAATTCTGAATGAATCTAATAAAATAGGTATTGCATTAAACATTGAAAGCGTATTGAAAACAGGTATACCGGTAAACATAATGAACATGATCAAGTACAATATTGTTAGTGATATAGGTATAGGCATAGCTATTTCATTGCATAGATCAGTTAATCCAATGGAAATAGAGGTTTTGCAAAAACTTTATAGTATTTATGAAAATAAAATGTTTGTATTGATAGTAAATGCAGAGCCTTTTATAAAGAATCCTATAGATATATCTGGTAATCAATTACATGAGTTTATAGCAAATGTGCTTAAAAAGAATTTAAAAATTAACTAGGTATGTAAATGGGGTTTATAATGATATGAGGAAGATAACAGTAAAACTAATAGGTTTTGGACAAGCCCAGAATAGAATCTTATCAATCGAGATAGACAATATTACGGTTTCTGACTTAATTACTGAAGTTTCCAAAATTGTGAAGTTTGATGATGTGAGTATAGACGAGTTTATAGCAATATGTAATAATGAGCAGCTTTATCTAGATGATAAAATTCCTGAAGAATGTCAAGAAATTGAGTTATTCCCATTTGCAAGTGGGGGTTAGAGAACGTTTTCAGGTGCTTTACTTTGGTTGAAAACAATGTTTCAAAATATAGAAAGGTTTTGGGGAAAACTGGGGAGAAGATATCTCCACTTGGATTTGGAACACATAACATAAGAGATTTCATAAATGCTGAAAAAGCTTTGCTTAAGACAATAGAATATGGTATAAATGTTTTTGAAATATCTGAAACATATGCAAATGGACTAGTAATTGAGTTTTTTGGAAGATTTTTAACTAAGATAAAAAGAGATGAGGTATTTATAGTTTTTAGAGTTTCACCACTAATCTTAGCAAATCCAAATACTGCAGAGATAAAATTCAAAAACATTCTACAAAAAATGAATATAAGTCATGTTGATGTTATAATGCTTGGATGGTACGAGGATGCCATACCACTGGATTTTCAGCTAAGATCTCTGGAAAGAATTGTTGATTCTGGATATGCTAGATACATTGGTGTAAGTGGTTTAAAGTTGAAGCAGCTTTCAAATGCTTTAAACATTATGAAAAAACATGAAATTGCAATGATTCAGAACAAGTACAATGTTTTGGATAAGCGTATAGAGAAAGATCTGATACCATTTGCTATTAAAAACAACATTACTATACAAGCATGTTCTGCTCTTGAAAAAGGACATGCTTTGAAACATCCAGTTGTTATACATATTGCAAGTAAATATGGGAAAACACCTGCACAAGTTGCCTTAAGCTATATATTTTCTAAACCAAATGTTGTAGCTCTCATAAAAAGCGAAAACATAGATCATGTAATAGAGGATATAATGTCATTAAATCTTGTATTGAGTGAAGAAGATTTAAACGCTTTAAAATCTATATAATGCTTTAGTGATTAGATTTGAGAGAAGGTTTTATTAGAGAGCCACAAGCTGCTGCATGGGGTTTTTACTCATATAACAAAAACCAGCTCTTAAAAGAATTAGAAAGTGCATTTACCAACGCAAGGTTTGGTCCTGGATCACTACCAAAGAAGAAACAAGGAGAGGTTATAATTATTGGTGGTGTTGTACCCCATGCTGGATATAGCTACTCAGCATATTGTGCTGCATGGTTTTATAAAGAACTTGCTGAAAATAAACAATCAGTAGATACCGTGATTTTGATTGGAACAAACCATACAGGATTTGGCAAAACAATAACAACAACAACTTACTATGCTTCATGGGCAACACCTCTGGGTCTTGTTGATATTGATAAAGAATTCATTAACATGTTGAAAAATGTGTACACGGGTTTAGATGATGATGCACTAGCACATACACGAGAGCATTCACTGGAGGTTCAACTACCATTTCTTCAATACATATACGAAAACAAATTTAGAATTGTGCCTATAGTTGTTAAAAATGTTTCTTATCAAGAAGCGAAGGAATTTGCAAAAGCATTGAAAGATGTAGGAGAAGCCCTTAAGAGAGATGTTGTTGTTATTGCTTCTTCAGATTTTACGCATCATGGTTCAATATATGACTATGTACTATTCCATGTAAATATATCTCAAAATGTTAGAGAACTTGACAAGAAGTTTATAGATGCTATATTAGATCTTGACACGAGAAAGTTTCTAAAACTTATAGAGGATTATAATGCAACCGTATGTGGGTTTGGAGCAATAGCTATTGCAATGGAGTATGCAAAGCTTGTTGATGGTAAGGCGAAGTTGTTGAAGTATTATCACTCAGCTGATGTTACTGGAGATGAGGATATTGTAGTAGGATATGCATCTATAATGTTTTATAAATAGAGTCTTAGTAGTTATTTTACATAGCATCTATTCTCAATTCTTTTTAGTTCTAGAGAATCCATGTAAACATCTATATTTGATAGAAAGTCATTTAAAAATCTTAAGGATACTATTGGAATTCCTTTAAAAGCCCATGTTGCAGATGTATAAAGTGTGATTATTATAGGTATGAAGAATTTTACTTTACGAATTACAGGAATATCTGAAGCTACCCACTCGCAATGCTTCAGAAACTTGTCTATTCTTGTCATATGATCTTCAACAATTTTTGCTATGGAGAAGCCTCCAATACGTCTTCTCCAATGCTTACATTCAATAATGAATCCAATTCCCTTTACAACATCAATTGCTAGTACATCTATTTGGAAATGCGATATCCTTTTATGTGTATAGCTAGATGTATAATCTAAACCAGTTGTTCTTAGCTTTGCAATTATATATTCCTCAAATTCTCTCCACTCTATATAGTTAGCAAATCTTGTAATGTCTATAGGCATTTTTTCTTCTATAAGCAATAGAAACTCTACTGGTTTTTCCAAATAGATATAAACATCATCACTAATCAAAAAACCTTCTTTTAAACCTTCAGCAATAAGATTTTCTAGATTATTTCTCTCATTAGATTTTAAAACGCTTTTAAGTTTCACATCAAGCTTTTTATACTTAAAAAGATGTTCTATCAAATCACTTGCCATTATATAATTCGACATTTTATCACATCTACTGCTTCTCTAAAATCTCTACACCACTAAATCCAAGACTTGTTGCGACAACTGTAGCGCCAAGTGTTTTTACGATACTCTTCAGAATTTCTGCATGCTTTTCATCTCTAGCTAATGCAATAAATGCTCCTCCACCACCAGCGCCAGAAGTCTTTGCCCCTAAAGCACCTGCTTCTCTAAGCATATTAACTATTACATGATGCTCCTGAGTTACAACACCTAGTGCGTCAAGTAATCCATGATTTATGTTCATCAACATTCCAACTGATTCCACATCCCCTCTTAAAATATAGTTTTTAGCCTCTTCAACAACACCACCAATAGCATCAATAATGTGAGTCATACTTTGAAGTTTTCTCAACCGCTCCTTTACAACTCTTACAAGCATTCCCGTCGTAAATCTCTTTTGTGTATAACCAATAATAAAATTCATTTTTATTGGCGATTCAATGAACTCCGCCTTAGGAGTCGATGGATCAATATATCTAATGCCACCAAACGTTATGGTGTATGTATCCATAGGACTGGCTGCACCTTGAACTCTTTGCTCCGTAGCCCAAGAAAGTTTTGCAACAAGATTTTTTTCAACATCAGTTGTCGAAAGATATGATGCTAAGCAAAGCATAATGGTTCCAACAGATACAGCGGCTGATGTTCCCAAGCCCACTCCAGTTGGTACAGGACTTTTTAAGTCAATTAAAAATCCCTTTCTTTTACCTGGTCTAACCTCATCCTCACATATATCAAGTGCTGTGGTGATATAGTTGATAAACTTTTTTATAGTTTCCTCATTTGTTTTAACTTCAATTATTTTTGTATTTTTTCTATCAAGAGCCAGACTTTCTATGGGCAATAAAACATTATTAAATGTTATAATAAGTCTATCACCATCTATATCCATTGCTTCAATACTAACATGAATTGGTAAAGTAGATGCTATTGCAGGTTTTCCATGTACTACAGCATGTTCTCCAAATAGTGTTACTTTTAGTGGAACTCTAATAAAGAACTTCACAATGAATACACCATGAGAATTCAAAGAATTCATATAATCAGAGGAGGTTCATATCATCATTTCATCAGTGTGGGCAACAGTTCATCACTATGGTTTTACAGGCTGAATATAGCTTAGTGTGGGTCTTTTGCTTAAATAGATGGGCATAGCCATACTAACTTTTGGATACCCTTCTAATTCTTTCTCAAGAACTTTAATAAACTCATCTATTGTCATGCTTTTTTGCACTCCCTCAGTTCTGATCCTAACATTTACTGTATTTGTTTTAGCTTCTCTTTCACCAACAACTACTACATAGGGTATCCACTCAACTCCTGCATCACGAATTTTTTTACCTAAACTCTCATCCCTATCATCTATATCAACCCTAATTCCATGCGACATAAGTATTTGTGCATTCTTCACTGCATACTCTAAATACTCTCTAGATACGGGAATTACCCTAACTTGTATTGGTGAAAGCCAAAGTGGTAATGTTGGTGGAACACCTTCTTTTTCCTTTTTCGCAATAGTGTCAAAAACCATGTATATATATCTCTCTATAGAGCCTATAATAGCAGTATGTATTATTACAGGATATTTCTCATTACCATTTTCATCAATATATCTTATGTTAAACCTTTTCGCGTTTCCAACATCTATTTGCCATGTCGCTATTTCCCTTGGTCTATTAAGCTCATCGATTATCACATACTCAACATTTATAACCCAGTAGTATATGCCTGCAGGATACACCGTTACAAGTACTGGCTTACCCTCATTTTTAACAAGCTCTACAATAAAGTTGAAATGTGTATTGAGAAAATCCTCTGTAACATTGTATATAGCTAAATACTCTCTACCAACTTTCCTAGCTTCCTCAATAATCTTGTTTCGTACAAGAAGAGCTATTTTCTTAGCTTCCTCAAGATCCTTTGTCAATATATGCAAATCAGGCATGTGAAATCTTCTTAGCCTAAACCCCAGAACAAGTTCACCACTTTGCTCATACCTATAACTATCAGCTACTTCAAACATTCCAAGCGGAAGATCTTTATAGCTCAAGACCCAGTCTTTTAATATTGAAAATTGCTGATAGCATGCAGCAAATCTAAGAATAAATCTATCTACATCCATTTCAACTTCATACATTCTTTCTCCAAACAACTCAGCATGCTGTTTAACAGCTTCAGCATTTAAACTAAACATGTTTGTGCCCTTAACCCTAAAAACTGGTATTCCAAGATCATTTGCTGTATTCCAGGAATATTGGGAAACAGCTTCGAATATTATAGTTGCATGAGGTTCAAATCTCATATGACCCTTATCTGAAAGATCTTCCCATTCAAAACCAAATTTTCTTAGATATTGGTAAACCTTGCCCTGACCACCCTCAACTTCTTTTCTAAACACCTCCTTCTCAACAAGTATTTTAAATTCATCATCTTTAAAACTATATTCCTCAGGCTTTATTAAAGCACCTTCAGGTGTTAGAATGTAATACTTCTTCTCAATAGATCTTCTAGTGATTTTTTCAACTGGTTTTATAGTCTTAGACAACTCACTTAGTGGATGTCCATAACAATGAAGCTTAAACTCTTTATACCATCCAAATGGAGCTCTATAAACCTTGTCTTCACCTACCAACATCCTTAATCTGTTAGCAAATTCATCAAGAATTTTCTTAGCTGTTTCAGGTGGTGCTAAAGAAGATGATAAGTGTGCATATGGATAAACGAGAATGTTTTTGGCTTCAACATTTTTATATGTTTCTAAAACTTGTTGTACTGCATTCTCAATAACAGCTTCAACATTTTTTTCATCGCCTTCTTCAATAGTTGTGAAAACAACAAGAACGTTCTCAAGATTTTTCTCAGCAATTTCATCTGTAATTGCCTCAGCTTTCTCAACAGCTTTTTCTCTTGCTTTATACCAAAATTCTTTAGCGTGTATAAGCAGTAATCGCAACGATTTTGCACCACATGGTGTGTGAATACTATTTTTATGCAAAATGTTTCTAGTTCAATATAAGGCTTTTTGAATATGGTTTGTTTCGCTCTAGACTCTAACAATATATTAGCTTTTTTCTAATATATTAGCACTGAGTTTGGGTGAAAGTGTGTCTGCAGCTGAGAGAAAGGTGAAGAGCTTAGAGGATCTTGGAATATCATCTACAATACTTAAAAAACTGCAGGAAATGGGAATAACAACTATAGAAGCACTAGCTGCTGCTAACCCACAAGAGCTTAGTCAAAATCTTGCCATTCCTCTTCCAACTGTGCAAAAACTTGTATCACAAGCAAGAGCTGCTCTTGGTCTCGGATTTAAAACAGCTTTGGAAATAAAGAAGGAGAGAATGAGCCTACCGAAAATAACTACAGGTAGTAAGAATCTTGATAACCTGCTTGGTGGAGGTGTTGAGGTTAAAACAATAACAGAGTTCTTTGGTGAGTTTGGTAGTGGAAAAACTCAGTTATGTCACCAACTTGCAGTAAATGTTCAGTTACCACTTGAGAAAGGAGGTCTTAGTAGAAAAGCTGTATATATCGATACTGAAGGCACTTTCAGATGGGAGAGAATAGAGGCAATGGCAAGAGGGCTTGGTCTTGATCCAGATAAAACAATGGAGAACATCTTTTATGTTAGAGCTGTTAACAGTGATCATCAAATGGCTGTTGTTGAGGAGCTAAAAGAGCTTATTCCCAAAGAAGACATAGGACTTGTAGTAGTAGATTCAGTAACAGGTCATTTTAGAGCTGAATACCCAGGACGAGAAAATCTTGCAGTAAGACAGCAAAAACTTAATAGACACCTCCACCAATTAATGTCTCTTGCCGAATTATTTGATGTTGCTGTTGTTGTAACGAATCAGGTTATGGCAAGACCTGATGTATTCTATGGAGATCCAACAACAGCTATAGGTGGTCATGTACTTTATCACGCACCTGGTGTTAGAGTTCAGTTAAAGAAGAGTAGAGGTAATAGAAGAATTGCAAGAATTGTTGATGCACCACACCTACCCGAGAGTGAAGCTGTTTTTGCAATAACTGAAGTTGGTATTAGAGATCCAGAGTAGTAGCAACATTTCCAATTGAGAGTATTGGAGATAAAGCTTTGGAGACAGTAATAGAATATGTTATAGCTATCGTAGCACTATCTTCATTTGTTCTTGCAGGTTTTTTCGATTGGAAGACTAGAGAAATTAATCCAAAGATATGGATAATTCCCATATCTACTGGTGTTGCAATGAATGCTATCTACATATTCCTAATGAAAAACCATTGTGTTAACAGCATTTTGCTTTTTCAAATAGGTATAACAACATTCTTAGTTATTCTCATAGCTGTTTTAGTCTTTGTTTTTAATCTTCTTGGTGGAGCAGACTTCATGGGGATGATCTCATTTGCTGCTTTATATCCATTTAATAGACTGTTTGCATGCAATTACAAAATGTTTACAGAAAACAATATTTACATCTTTTTACTTAATTTCTTGCCTCCAATACTATGGCTTTTAATAATCCATTCAATCATCATGGTGTTATTCATTCTAGAAAATGCTATTTCCAACATTATTAAATATAGGGAAATTCAGCAACTTAACCTTTCTCTATGCAGAAAACTATTTCTTATAGTTTTCAATAGGTTTATGCGTGTAGAGGAGTATTTGAAGAAAAAATTCTATTACCCTGTCTATGTTCCAGGTATTATCGATAGACTTACTTTCAACATATATGAAGATGATGATGCATGGAAAAAGAAGTTGGAGAAACTACCCAAAGATACTATAATTGTTGTTTCTTGGGGTATTCCAATGGTTTCTTTTCTATCTATTTCCATAGCAATTTACGTAACTTTGTACATGATGTTTTACTTGTCTATTACTTGATTTATGAAAAACTTTAATAGAGGTTTGATTAATATGTGAGTTGAAGCAATGATTGAGTTAGGTGACAATGCCTCGTGACTAGTGAAAGAAAGATTTTGTGGGCGCCATGGAGAGAATCTTATGTGGTGCAGTACCACAGTGGTGAATGTATATTTTGCAAGGCGCTAAACCAAGATGATGCTACAAATCATGTCGTTTATAGATCTAGATACAGCATAGCATTGTTGAATAGATACCCCTATAACAATGGCCATGTAATGATTGCTCCAACTAGGCATGTACCAAGTTTTGAAATGCTTTCTGATGATGAGTTATTAGACTTGGTTAAAACCGTGTCAATTGTTTTAAAAGCTCTTAGAAATTGCTATAATCCGCAAGGCTTTAACATTGGCGCTAACATTGGTAAAGCCGCTGGGGCCGGAATAGAGGGTCATTTGCATATACATGTTGTTCCAAGATGGAATGGAGATACAAATTTCATGCCTGTTATAGCAAATGCAAAGGTGATTCCAGAAGATCTTAATGTGAGTTGGAGAAAGATTAGAAGCTGTTTGGAGAAAGCTAGTTCAGAATAGAGCCCCTCATCACATTTTCAGATTTGCTACATAACATCACTTCAAACACATTTTAATCTATGTTTTGCATCCTTAAAAAGTTTCTTCACATCAGCTTGTCTAACATTTAATCCCCATATCCGCAAAGTTTATAATTTAGGAAAGGATGTAGTGAAGTGGGTGTAAGGGTGCATGGCCCAGCAACAACAGTTATCCTCTAGCGAAATTGCCAAGAGAGCTTCAGCTTCTATTGTAAGGGTTGTGCTATATATTGTGTTGTATGTGCTTATCTCTGCTGCTGTTCACTATGTCATATCAACTTTGTTACCTCAACACAATATAGTGGTAACTGATTATGAGATCTATGTACAAATATTGCTTGCTTTGCTGTTTGGATACCTGATTGTTAGCGGCATTGCAACATTCTTTTACTGGGCAACAAGAGCAAAATATGATCACCCAACAGCTGCTGCCATAAGAAATGTTGTTAGAATAGTTGGTGTAGGTGCAATGGTTGCTGCAATAGCTGGAGGGGTTGCTGGAGGTGCAGCCGGTGTTGCGCTAGGAGGTTTTCTTGGTATTGTCATAGGCTTTGCATCGCAACAAGTTTTGGGACAGGCAGTAGCAGGGCTTTTCCTATTAATTGCAAGACCATTTAGAATAGGTGATAGTGTTGTTATTGCTGGTGAAGATGGTGTCGTAGAAGATGTTGCAACACTCTTCACAACAGTAATTAAAGCTGATGGAACAAGAGTCCTAATACCAAACAACACAATAATAGGAGGAAAAATATATCTAAAACCAAAACAAACACAATAAACTTTTAGCCAAAAACAAATCCTTTTTTAACAAACATCTAAAATCATTACAACAATTGAAAGTCTCGTCCTTTGAGATGGAATGGAAATTTGTAAGCTATGTGTTTTCTAGCATCTTTGGTGATGATTGGTATGTGTGAGTTTCAGAGTTTAATCTCTAGCAATACTCAATAGAAATACTAGATGCATATGGTCAAGTCTATGCCTCCAAGGCAATGATAAATCAATAACCCCCAAGTCCCGAGAGGAGTAGGGGTGATGGGTCAGAGACCAGGCCAAGAACCAAACCCTCCCAGCCCTAACAAGAACCCTCACCCTTAAGAGCGAGGAGAAGGTTAGCACATACTACAAAGCTGATAAACTTCTTTGCCAAAAACTATAAAAAGGGCCCGTAGCTTAGCTTGGATAAAGCGCCGGCCTCCGGAGCCGGAGACCCGGGGTTCAAATCCCCGCGGGCCCGCCATGTAATATGTTGTGAGCAAAAATGAGAAGATAAAGCATGTGTCTTATTATAATTGCAATTTATGTTTTATACATAAATGTTTGACATGATATACTGCATGAAGTGTGCCAATGATATATGATGTCAATACACAAAAATAGTTACTCTGATTTTAACAATAATGATGAGCTCGGACTGTGCAATTATTTAATATTGAAAATATTAGATAATTACAATGTTATTTGAGTTTTTGGTTGTACTTAAAAATCATTTATTTCCTTATTTAATTTTATTAGTTTCATTAACTAAGATTTGTTATTGTTAAGTTTTTAAAGCTATATAAAAGGAAGTAATATTTGGGGTGCATATGGATTTTGAGAAGCTCCTACAGAGAGAACTTGAACTCAATAATGGCATACTAAAATTGAAACCTAATTTTGTAGCTAGGTTTTATCCTTCACTAGGTAGACTTGGTGTTAAGAAGAATTATGTTGAGGGTTTGGGATGGTTTAGTGAACGATGGCTAGCTTCTTGTGTATCCGTACTTGGCTCAGAAACCTATGGCTTATCAAAAATTGTGTTTACTCATGAGGCTGAGGTTGCAGAAATGTTTTTTCGAGATGCCATAAAAGCATTACCTGAGGTTCTTCTTGGACCCTATGCTAAATTAAATAACTACTCTTTTGGTGTTCTAACAAAGTTATTGGATCCAGGAGTGCAAATACCGTTGCATTTCCATGCCATGGAATATCACGCGAGAAAATATTGGCGTTCTAATCCCAAAGAGGAAGCATACTACTACTTACCACATGAAGAAATAGGGCCAACACCATACGTACATCTAGGTCTTTTTCCAGATGTTTCAGAGGAGGAAATACTGCAGCGTTTAAAGCAGTGGAGTGATGACACCATCTTAGATTATTCCCCAGCTTATCTATGTAGAGTTGGAGAAGGTTTTCATGTGCTTTCAGGAGTACTACATGCACCATGTACTCTCTTGACACTTGAAGCACAAGAAGAATCTGATGTTGGAACAATTCTACAAGCTTTATGGAATGGCAAGATCTTGCCAAAGGAACAATTCTTGTTAAATGGTCCTAAAACAGAAGAGGAAATACTAGAAATGATTAATTGGGAGGTAAACAAAGACCCCAAGTTTCACAGAAAATATCGATTAAAACCAGAAATTATTACCGAAACCAATGAATACATTGAAAAATGGATTTTCAACCCAATTAAAATAAGAAAATTTGCAGGAAAGGAGATAGTAATAAAGCCTGGTTCAAGTATCAAATTTAGTGAAAAAGGGCCTTTCCTACTCTATGTACATAGTGGAAAAGGAAGAGTAAATAACATCGATGTTGAAGGAAAGAATGTGGGAAAGGATGAGCTATTCATATCCTATGAGGGAGCTAAGGAATATACAATCACTAACACTAGCAACGAGAATTTAGTCGTATATAAGATTTTTCCACCAAACGTATACTAAAATGAACTTTAGACTTTTAAATACTCTTTAACTTGATAGTTTGCATAATCTTGAAAACTGAAACTATAAAAGTATAGAAAAGTCAATTCTAAAACCCTAAAGTTTGCAAACCTTAGGTAATTAAGGGCAATTGTCTTAGAAAAATCTTTTGCATATTATTAAATAGATTGCTTCTCCTAGATGGCAGAATTTATCATATTCATTAATCTTGCAATCAACAATATTTTTATCTTCTAATTAAGCTTACATTGAATTTCTTCATGATAGTTAATAATTCACCTGTGAATCACATATAAAACATTATATTTTTATTATCCTTTAATTAAAATAATCTTCCTCAACAATCTCAATTTCCTCTAAACCTTTTTCTTTATTGTATGTCCAGGCTTTGTAGGAACCTTTAACATTGTTTATTATTATCCACGGTACTTCCCATAATCTCATGTTTTTTAAATCGAGGTTGCTGGGTACAGGATCTGTGGGATGGCTATGAATAAGAGCTATTATTTCAAGTCCTTTCCCCTCTGCTTGTTTATAAACATTGTACATGCACATGGGATCTGCTAAAAACTCTGTTTCTGGGTTTTTAGCAATATTCTTGCATTCAATTATATCCACAATTCTATAAGCACTTACCTCAATCTTTCCAATGCCAAAGAATATTCTCTCAATGTGTGAGTTCATGCATTTACTTATTACTTCCCTAAATTTTTCTGCTTTCACATAGATTTTCATTTTCGTTCAAATAGTATTGTATTATGATGTGCTTTATACTTTTTGGTAATTGATGTCTATGTTATTCTTATATTAATCTATGCTTATATTTTTGTCTTAGGCATATTAAAAATTGATGAATATGATAAGTATTAATGCATTGGTAGAGATTTTTACTATAGCTTTATCTGTGTTTTTTGCTGAGTTAGGGGATAAAACAATGCTTTCTACAGCTTTTCTTGCTTTGCATACTAGAAGGTTTTTAGCTATTTTCATTGTTTCTCTAAGTGCTTTTGTAGCTGCAAATATTTTGCCTATTTTTCTTGGTTGTTTTATTGGTGGTTTTGTAGAGAATTATTTTACGAGGATTGGTGCTGCCATAGTTTTTATGTTTATTGGTTTCTGGATTTTGTTTAGCAAAAACAAAGACTTTGCAAATATAAGTAAAGGGCTTGCATCATGTTTCTTTGCAGTATTCTTGTCTGAGCTAGGCGATAAGACTCAGCTAACAGTAGCTTCCTATGCAATGATTTTTAGAGATCCGATCTCCACTCTTCTTGGTGGCGTAATTGGTTATGCTCTTGCAAATGCTATTGGAGTTATTTTAGCAAAACTCATTGGTATTAAAATAAGTTATAGAGGTATTAGATTTGTGGCTGGAGTAGCTTTCATAGCTATAGGGCTAATGCTTTTATTATACATAGTTTTAGTGAATAAGCCATAAAACTAATGATGAACTGATTCTTCGAGACTAAGTTTAAATGGTTTGAGACCAAGAAAATTAAATATTTCTAGAAGAGTCTCAAAACATTGATCTCTACTACAAACACACTTAAACAAGTGTGTTAAAGAATTTTTATCTGATGAGCCAAAGCTTAATACTCCCACATCCCAACACTTATTAGTTGCTATAGCATTTGCAAGTTTTTCTTCAAAATCCTTTGCTGTTTCAGCATAGATGATATAAATGGGAACAACTTCTTGCCGTGTTGTTAGATAGTCTATGTGCCACCAAAGCCTCTTCTTATTCTTTCTCAAATGATGCTTTAACCTAGCTCCGATACCACCAAATCCCCTGGCAGAACCAACATAGCCATAAAGACCAGAAGCTATACATGGTTTTCCAAGAGAGTTTATATCCAAGCAAACACGGCTTCTAATCTCAAGTACAAGCACATAAATACCTGGAACATTCAAATTACTTGAATTCTTTAACATCTACAACACATTAAAACATTTTTAACAAAGACAGAAATAATATAAAGCTGTGATAACAAAACTTTTTACCAAAGATGATGAGTGACTTCAAATCAGATAGATGAAGAGCTCCATCCCTTACTGAAAACCTTATATACCTGCTAACAAAAAATACTAATGCCCCGGTTGCCCGTGCAAAACCCCCGATGTCCCGGGGTTGTAATGAGCACGGAGCGGGTCACCCCCGGCATTTTATACATAACTTTACATCTAGCATAGGTGGTGAAGCTTTCAGTTGAAGATTTAATAAGTTCTTTATTTCATATTTCTTAGTAATGATGATAATGTTTAGTTATTGGTTGTTTCCAAGAGCTTAATGCGGGATTGACAACATAGAAAAGTTCAGGTGAAGGGATCTCTCACCACCTCAACTGCTCAGCAAATGACGGATGTAACCATAAATAGAGGCTTAAAGCTCTTGCCCTTTAAGGCATTGAGGAGATCAGTTACATAAGGTTACGTCTATTAACATGGCGACTCTGATTTTAGTAATGCTTTTTAACCCATTCCACGAAGTTCTCTATCTTTTGGTGAAATTATGCACCAATGGATCTAAGTATTAGATCTATTCAATCAATAGATTTGATACCAAGATATTGGTACAACATTGTGCCTGATCTTCCCGAAAAGCTTCCACCTATGCTTAAATCTAATGGCACAATAGTAAAACCAGAAGATCTTTCATTGATATTTCCAAGATCTTTAATTAACCAAGAGTTCTCAGAGGATAGATTCATTCCAATACCAAATGAACTTAGAGAGTTATATGCTGAACTAGGTAGACCAACACCATTACTTAGAGCTAAAAGGCTTGAAGAATTTCTTGATACTCCAGCAAGGATATACTATAAATACGAGGGTGTTCTGCCTACAGGCTCACATAAGATTAATACAGCTCTTGCCCAGGCCTACTTCAACAAGCTTGAAGGTGTTGAAAGACTAGTCACAGAAACTGGTGCTGGACAATGGGGTTCTGCACTATCATTAGCGGGAGCCTTATTTAGTTTAAAGGTTAGGATTTACATGGTTAGGGCAAGTTATGATCAGAAACCATATAGAAGAATTCTAATGCATCTTTATGGAGCTGAGGTAGTACCTAGTCCAAGCACCTTAACCAAGGCTGGTAGAAGTATTCTTGAAAAAGACCCTAATCATCCAGGATCTCTAGGCATAGCTATTAGCGAAGCTATTGAAGATGCTCTTACTAATTCCAATACCAAATACTGCTTAGGTTCTGTATTAAATCATGTTCTTCTGCATCAAACAATTATTGGTCTTGAATCTATTAAGCAGTTGGAGCTTATAGGAGAAGAGATGCCAGACTACGTTATTGGTTGTGTTGGTGGTGGAAGCAATTTTGCTGGAATATCCTACCCCTTTTACTATGAGGCAGTTATTAAAGGAAGAAAAAGAGATTTGAAGTTCATAGCTGTAGAGCCAAGGGCTGTTCCATCAATGACTAGAGGAATTTATACATATGATTTTGGTGATACAGCTGGGTTAACACCATTACTAAAAATGTATACAATTGGACATAAATACACACCTCCACCAATACATGCAGGAGGTCTTAGATACCATGGGGTAGCACCAACACTAGCCTTGTTAGTTAACAAAGGTATTGTCAAACCTGTTGCATATCATCAGACAGAGGTCTTTGAAGCTGGTAGGCTATTTGCTAAAACAGAGGGGATAGTGCCAGCACCAGAAAGCGCACATGCTGTAAAAGCTGCAATTGATATTGCTTTAGAGGCGAAAAGAAAAAGGGAGAAAGTGGTTATACTATTTAATATGAGTGGCCATGGATTATTGGATTTAGCTGGCTACCAAGAATATTTAGAGGGTAAGTTAAGAGATTTTGAACCCAAGGAAATAGATTTATCGTATTTACTAAAGATAACTACAAAACTATAATCTTTTACCAAATATTATTTTGCATGACTTTTACATAACCATGTACAATACTTTTGTTCTCAGCGCAATTCTCTTCTATCATCAGTCAAAAGCGGTGGAGGTTCATCATCGCTGAAGATAGCCCCTAATGTTTTCAATATAAAAACCTATTAAATATCAATTTTAATTTATATGCGTTTCAGCAAATTGCCGGTGAAAACACTTGAAAGATAATGTTAATAGAAAGGTTATAGCCATTGTTAGTGGGGGTCCTGATAGCTTTTGCTCTCTTGTCATGTTTCTAGCTAAAGGATTTAATGCTGAGGTTTTCCACTTTAATTATGGTCATAAAGCTTCGAGGAAAGAGACTGAGGTTATTAAGAAGTTAATTGATAAATTAAATATATTGGCAAAGGAGAGAGGTTGGGGAGTTGTAGAAAAGCTTCACATAATTGACATGGGATTTATGAAAAGCTTTTGGAAAAACACTCAACTAGTTGATGAGAGTGTGACTGTTGAAGAAGAGTATAAGCCGTCGGTTGTAGTGCCTCTTAGAAATGTGGTTATGGTTGTCATTGCAGCAGCCTATGCATATACATTGATTGAGAAAGAGGGATTGGATGTAATATTGGTATTGGGGTCTCAATATGATGATGTAAAGCCTGCTGAGGACTGGGGGCCAAGATATCCAGACTGTTCACCAGAATGCTTTATTGCGCTGGAAAGCGCATTTAACATATGCCATTTTAGAAAATGCATTGGCAAGTTAAAGATATGGACCCCGTCAAAGGAGATGATTAGGAAGAGCGAGCTTTTAAGAAGATGCTACAGCTTTATAGGAGATCTCATTTATGAGACTTGGAGCTGTTACCAAGGCTATGAAAAACATTGTGGAAAATGTGAAAGCTGTATTAATAGAAAAAGGGCCTTTAGAGAAGCTGGCTTGGAAGACAAAACAGAATATCTAGTTTAGAGTTTAAAATATTCACATATAATAAAAATAAGCTGATCTAGCAAATCTAGATTAATTTACGTAATTGGAACAATTATTGATGTATTTGTCCTTTTCAATCCTTTTTTAAGCATTTCATTAAACTTATTTACTAATTTTTCGAAGTCTGGACTCTTGTAAAGCACCATTCCCTCGCTTAAAGCATCTACAATTACTGGGTTTCCCTTGCTAAGCATTTTCAATGCTTCTTCCAATGTGTATGGATGAGGCTCTATGGGTAGTTCTATATCTGAAAGCACTTCAAGTATATCCCCTATTCTCTCTAGGTATGGCCTATCGAAATCGGCTATAATTAAAATGTCGTAATCACTCCAGGGTTTATAATCTCCCCTAGCTCTAGACCCAAACAATACTATAGCAATAGGTCTATATTTCTCTACAAGAATTGATACAACTTTCCTTAATTCATTTGTAAATAGCTTTTTTGACATATTCAATAACCTTTTTAGCACATTCAATTGCTCTACGAGAAGTATTTTCATCATAAGCTTCATGAGGTGTTCCAGCTGGGTGAGCATTCGGATATCTAGAGGGAATGTAGTGTCTGTCAAGTTCTCGTGCACATATCATTACGTCTTCAATAACATTTAAGCCTGTTGCAGAGAAGTATCTTTGAAGCAACACCCTAATACTATGACCCCAAGGAGCTTCATTAATATAATAGAGAAGCGCTTTAGAAGCTTTTTCAGCTGCTTGATGTGAATAGAAAGCAGCGGCATTGTATCTCTTCTCCCTATGCAGAATCTCAGCAGTTTCTAAATCCCATAGGGCTTCATCAAGCCATCGCAAAGCCTCATCCTTCACAAATATATCCCTCATAAACAGATTTAACATAAATTAATACAACTTAATATATTTGTTGTTTTTATTTCTACTCATCGTAAATGGATTTACAAACAGCTTTTGTTCCCGCCCCACTTTCTGCTGGTGTTTTAACTCTATTTGCTATAAAGTGTAATCCATGCTTTTCAAGAATTTGTCTAAGAATTTCTTTACCTAACATGGATTCAGAACGCAAACAGTTTATGGGTATTCTAAAAGCTAGCTCCAATACCGATTCTTCTAAAAATGGTGCAACCACTTTTGCCCCTACACATTTCCCTATTTCCAGCTCTGGGTATCTACCATATGCAAGTTTTTCCCTAGTCTTTTCAAGATCATAGCTAACTTTATTCATCATGAAGCTATAGCCTACAAAAATTTCGTCACCACCACTACCAGTGAAAATACATTTGCAGCCATCATCAATAGCTTTACTAAGAAATGTGTAAAACACTATGTCATTTCTAATCTCAATGCATCCACCATCGCCATGCGAATCAATATTTTCTTTGCCTATGCATTCAACAACTCTTTGCACAATCTCTTCAACATTACTCGAGTCTACAAAGAGATGCTCTACATGAATGTTTAGCACCTTAGCTATGTGATTCACATAAATAACATCCTTTGGAAGCCCATTTCTGTATATAACAAGATAGCCCCTCGGCTTTAAACCTGTCAACACAGACGCTAAAAGAATTACAGATGTGTCTATACCACCACTCAAGGCTATGCAGTCACAACTAAACCTCTTAACAACATCCATCAGTCTTTTAAGCAACAGCTCTTCATAGATATGACATGGCATAGAAATTCTCATTATATCAACCTCAAAATGATGTAATCACCATAACTTTCTGTAGCAACAACTTTATACCTCAACACATCCTTGTGAAGAGGACCTGATAAAACCACTGTATGATACTCACCTCTTTCACCCAATGGATCAATACCAAGGTTTTTTGTAAAACCTATAAAAGAATCTATATTATCCAAGCTTAGCTCAACCCCAAGCCACTTACTCAAACCATTTACACAGCCAATTATCAAAGGCTTTATACCTACCTCAAGCTCCTTGTGAAGAACTTCAACAGGGTCTAGACCCCACAAAGGCTCAACAAGCTTTGCCCCAATCTCTTTCGCCAATCTCTCCATATATTTAAGATGATCCTCTATATAAACATCACCAGCAATAACAACATTAGCACCAACTTTCCTAAGAATTTCAACCGTTTCTTGAAACTCCCTACCCTTATTAACTCTAGCAACTAGCACAGGTATACTAGATAGAAGAAGAGTTTCAACAGACTTACCCAAGTTTAGAATATGTGGACTAGGCCTAGGAAATTCATATAAAAGCATCAAACCCATGTCAACACCAAGACCATATCTATAAATAGCATAATAGCTATCCTTACCCCCAGACACAAATGCAACATGCATTAGCTTCACCAACAAAACTTTTTATTTTTAACAACAAACATTTGGATAAATATTTAACTCTTTTTATTTGATAAATTGCATTCCAATGTAAAACAATTAGTGTTTAACCATGCCCATAACCCCTCTTCATCTAGGTCCAGCACTAGGAATTGGACTTCCTCTGAAAAGATTTATTCATGTACCAACATTTATACTAGCCAATGTGATGCTAGATCTAGAGCCATTTATAGTGCTTGTGCTTGGACTTCCATACCCTCTTCATGGCTACTTCCACACATTCTTGCTGGCAATACCTGTTGGCGTTGGCCTATCCCTATTCATGTACTCCACCGACAAATATTTCCAAAGTTTATATAAGTTACTTCTCTTGGAAAATGGGAATAAAAAACTGAAAGCCTTTGTTGCTTCTGGTGTTAGCGGAACTGTTCTTCACATTTTACTGGATTCTCCACTCTATTCAGATATAAGACCGTTTTATCCTGTAGATGTTAACCCACTGTATAATCCATCATATGCTTCAATAATCAACGATATATGTATTTTTCTTGGATTAATAGGATTGCTTTATTATGTTGTGTTAGTGATATACAATGTTAAAAATAAATTACAGAGGACAGACACAAATTTAAAGAAATGATCTGAGCATGTCATGGTTCAAATACTGTGCATAATAATAAATAAAATATGTAAAAGAACTATGTAAAATGTTGTTATGTATATTGCTAATTTCAATGCCTTGGCTATATCCACATGCGTTGGTAAACAGTATTCTTTTCCTATTGTATAGCTTCCCAACTTTTCGAGTTTAATTGATAAACAGCCAGAGGCAGCTGATATTGAATGGCCACTATTAACACTTTCTGTATTGCCTTTATCTCTTAGGTATATTGCCAAGCTCTTTTTAATTGATCCTTTAGCCAGTGGACACAAAGCTATTAGAAGAAATGCTGTTAGTCTTGCTGGAACAAAATTTAGTATAGTATCCATCTTGGCTGAAAACCATCCAACATATTTAAATGGTTCATGTTTATAACCAAGCGCTGCATCTAGAGCGTTTGCAATTCTTTGTATTAGTGCTCCAATAGGTCCTAGAACTAGAAAGTATAGCAGAGGAGATGTAAAACTATCAACAATATTTTCAAAGAGAGATTCTATTGCTGCTGAAGCTACATGGCCTTCTCCAAGATTTTTAACATCTCTTCTAACAATATTTGACACAGCTTCTCTAGCACACATCAAATTCTCTCTTCTTAGACAATGGTAAACATCTGTTACATGATCCACTAACAGTTTTATTGATGTAGATGTTTTTAGTATGTATACTGAAAAAACAAGCCATAAAATTCTATGAATTTTACTTAGCATATACAAAATCAATGTGTAGATAATTGTGTGAGTACTAACTACAATGAACCATATGATTACACCTGCTACCCTAGTTTTTGGAAATTTTCTGTAAAGTGATAGCGACATTTCATAGGCTGTGTGAACTGGGTGAATTCTGTATAGAATGCCCGTGTGCTTTGGATAGATGACGTCTAGTGCTAAGATCGATAAAAGAATTACTGAAAATTCAAATATGTTTTTAGGTAAAAGCCATTCTATGTCCATAGCCTTGCACCAAATATGAGCATTGTAATAATTACTGAGAATGTTATTTCATGGGCAAAACCAAGTACATCGCCACTAGCATAGCCTAGCACTCTAGAGCTTAGCATATGGGTTATGAGACATGATATTGCCAGGGATGCTAACAAGAAGATTATTTTGATAAAACCTTTGAATATATGTAAATCAGCAAGCCCAATGGTTATGACAGAAGATACCACTATGCCTAAGACAATATCTACAAGCTTAACACCTTCCTTAAACTTTTTGCCCATGCCTTCAGGGGGTTCTAGGCTAAGATATGAGACCAAAGCCATTGATATTGGTGACCAAGTCTCTGAAATAATTATTGCTTTGACCATGTTTTCTAAGCCATAGAATAGACATAGTTGTAAAAGTGTTGAGTATATCCATAGAGCTAGAATAGAAAAAACAATTATTGCATAAGAGCCTTTATACCTGTCTTTAACTACCTTATGTGGATTTGCACCAAATCTATAGGCTAAAACAGCTTCTGAAAAATCTATGAAGCCATCTCCATGAATAAATCCTTGAACAAAATAATGCATTGCAACAGCTATTGAAACTGCTACATATATTGCATTACTATTAACCATAGCAAGTAATGTTATTGGAATTACCGCTAAAACTCCTCTCAAAAAGCCTACAAGTGGAAGCATAAAAAGACCTTCAAATTTAAGCTCTCTTAGCTGAAATCTCTTTGGTATTGGTATTGGTGTTAGAAACGATAAGAGTGCAACAAAATTCTCAATTACTTTTAACATTTTTCAACACCTCAGCCAAAGCCTTAAGAAATTCGCTATTCTCATTGCTCTTTCCAATAGCTACTCTAATATAATTGGGACCTAACCCCTTAAAGCTGGCACAGCTTCTTACAGCTATGCCCATACTCTTTAAAGCTTCAACCACATACCAGCTATTACTTATCTCTACAAGTAGAAAGTTTGTGCTGCTTTCAAACACCTTTAAACCAAGAGCAGAAAGAGCCCTGGTTACATGTCTCTTCTCTTCATCTATAAATTGCCTCGATTCATTTATAAATGTCCTCAATTCATTTCCATGATTAAAAATTTTTTGAGCTATGCATTCAGCTAAGCTGTTGACATTCCATGGCTGCCTAAGTGTATCAGCTCTTATGTGGAATTCTGCATTCGATGTGTATAGAAAGCCTAGCCTAATCCCTGGTACTGAAAGCCATTTTGTTAATGTTCTCACAACAACAATATTGCTAGAAATATCGGCACCTATATCAACAGGGCACTTGCTACACAGTTCCATATATGCTTCATCTATTAAAAACTTGGCTTTGCATTTTGAGATGTGGGTAAATAGTTCCTCTCTATCTATATAATAACCTGTTGGATTATTGGGATTAGTTATAACAACTAGAGATTCCTCATCTTCACAAATACTGTTTAGCTTTTGAAAATCAAGATAGAAACTATTGCTAGATTTGTCATAGAATAGAGCCTTGTATTCAATACCTAAAGCCTTTGAAATATCTTCGTACTCACCATAGGAAGGCTCTACAACAACAATTCTCCTTGGTTTTGTCGCTAGAATAGCCAAGTTTATAGCTTCACCAGCTCCAGCTGTTGGAATTAACCCCTCTTCTGAGCATCTATAGAACTTGGCTAATGAGCTTCTCAAGTCCTTATAGCTATAATCTGGATATTTTTCCAAAACCCTATCATTAATACATTCACTCAATGCGCTATAGAATATTTTTGGTGGTCCCAATGGATTAGTATTAACACTAAGATCTATTCTAGCCTCTTTAAATCCTCCATGGACTCGCATAAACCCATCGCCCATTGAAGATCTTCATAAGTATCTATATCCCTTAACTCTTTCTCTTTAGTATAATCAAAGTATATATTGCACCAAGAGCCACCTAATCCTCTAAATAGCGATATTCCCACTTCGCCACATTCACTACCTTTACAAAGATTTAGAGTAGCTACATCAGTTTTACATTCAAGTGCTTTATTTAGAAACTCCATAACAACTCTATTAGATAGAAACGGTATATCTGCTGGCAAAACCAGAACTGGAAAGGATACTCTCTTTAAAATAAAGATTAGGTCTTCCACATAGCCTTGACCTGGACACAAAACAACAGCAGTTTTTTCATCACCATAATCTTTAAAAGCATTTAAATCATCTTTTCCAACACATACAAATATCTTATCAACGCCATTAATAGTTTTTGCAACTGTCAATGCCCTGTCAATTAATTTCACACCACAAACCTCTAGGAGAGGCTTTTTCATACCCCCAAGTCTAGAACCTTTGCCACCAGCCATAATCACAACATTCATAAGAATCCTCAACCAGTTATTATCTAGAATACTTATCATATATTCTACTAAGTATTGCACCAACGAATGCTCCAATAAGATCATCAGCTATTGGAGGTAGCTCATTTAAAATCCCAAGTTTATTTTCCTTTTTAAGTCTCTCAACCCAGTAATAGGATAGAAGACCTTTGAACCCATTAATGTATTCAGCAACAGCTTTGCCAGCAAGCTCATCCACAACTATTCCAGTTGAATCCAGTCTGTACTCTTCCTTGCCAATGCCTGGAACAAGTCCAAGAGCTAATGCTGCTTCAGCAAGCCTCATACCCCTTAAGAACACGACTATATTTGGATCTTTCAAAACCTTTTCTATTTCCTGCATCAACTCATTTTTAACATTATCAATGCTTAGCTGAGGTAGTGAAGCCTTTGAATATACCTCCAATGCGATTTCAATCACATCATTTATATCCTTGAATCCTAGTGTTTGAGAAACATATTTATCAACTGGTGTTTTTCTAATGTGTTTAGACAGTGCACTAATTATCGCCATAGTTGATGCTATACCAACATCTGTTGCTATTCCAGCAAATCTTTCTTCACCTACTGGCGCTAAAACCATTGTTGCATCGGATGCTGTACCAATAGAAGTAATAGATTTGCACATTGGTCCTCCAAGAGCCATAACCATACCCTTAACTTCCGAGGCAAGTCTATAGAGATCGAGAAGACCAATAATATTCAAGGGTTTGTTAACAATCAATGCCAAGTTAATTGTTCCAACAACATTTTTCTCAACATCTAGACAAGCTGGAGTATCAACACCAAAAGTTACAAAAGCCTCTGCTTCAATGCCTCTATATTTTACTAAGCTATGACTATATGTTGATACATCAACTGCCGTTAAAAATATTGATGTTTCATCATAGTTTAGGTTAATAGATAATGCAATTTCTTTGCAGTAGCTATCAAGATCAACAATTTCAAAATTTTTTGGAACTTTTTTAAAGACTACGTATCTAAGCTCCTTGTATACTTTTGGACATCCAGCTGTTGACAATGCTAAATGTTTTCTCTCAAGATCTATAACAAGAACATCTGGATTTTCAAAAACTATTCTAGCCATTATTACGAACCTCCACCAACCTTTTGTATTCATCAAATATAGCCTTCTTTAAATCATCAACTCCAAAACCTTTTATAACAGCCATAGATGCTGTACCACCAGCACCAACACCTTCCTTAACATATCCTTCTTCATATGCTCTAAGCCCCTCAAATGGAGCATCAGCAAAGTTTATATCAACATAGATAAGCGATACATTTGGCAAAACCTCATTAAGAAAACCTGTTATCTCCTTGCCCTTGTCCGCAAATATCCAACGCGTCGTGGCTATAACCACTTTATCTTGTGGAAATAATGGGTTAATTGCTTTCATCAATGACAACGCTGCCAACATTTGAGTACCTCCAGCAAGAATTGCTATGCTCCCAGCTTGTAAAGCACCTAGAGCTATACCTGCTATTGAAATATGCAAAGAGTCTCCAACAACATCGTTAACTGTAAATGGATCTTTTACATCTTTGAGTCTTTTCAAAGCCTTCTCCACAATAGTTTTTTTAAGCTCTATCGGATTTACCTTTGATGCGCTACTCACAATATTATAAGCTTCATAGCCAAGACCTTGTAGAATAGCTAAGGCAGTTGTTGTTCCACCAGGCATACTCTCACCAATTAAAACTATATTAGCTATAGAGCCAAGAATGTGTCCAACATTCTTTGCTTCTTCAAAAAGATTTCTTGAGGTTCCACTAGGCAACGCATCTTCCTTGTCAATTCTTCTGCCAACACATCTGCTTGAAAGACGAATGTGAGGAATCTTCGGCTCTACATATGAGCCAGCATCAACTACTACAAAAGGTATTTTCATAAGATGCAAAGCTGCTTTGGTTATGATTGCTGGTGTTGGTATACCTGTAGGTGTTGTTGGTATTAAATCCAGTGTAACACATTTTCCATAAAACAAATACTCGACATCAAGTGCAGGTGTAAAGAGAGTTGCCATAGGTGCTGCTCCTGCAAGTGATATTCCAGGAATAGTTGAGGTCATAGACGATGCTATAACATAAACAGCCATTGCTTTACCAGATTTAATCATATCCACATCAAAAGATCCATAAGCAATTCTTATTCCAGAAACCGTGGCTTATCCCCCTAAGCCTATGCAATTGATTAGCGAAGTGTTTTTGTAAAATCAATTTGTATAAACTCATCTCTAAACCAGCTTAAGTACAAATAAGAATGTGTTTTGGAAACAATTTTACATGGTGAAGCCACGCATTTAATCTTCATATGGACACCCTATCCATATATTCATTGAGAATAGGTTATAAGCTTACAACAAGCTATTCCTAATGTTATCCAATAAATATTATACAATGGAATTTCTTTATCAAATTCATGTATCGAAAGCTTTATAACATATCTTCGTTGAATAAATTATGTGGTTTTCCTAGCCATATGGTGATAATAAGTTGAGAATTGTTAGTCTTTCACCAGCTGTTTCAGAAACTCTTTCTCTACTTGGTCTTGAAGATAATATTGTTGGTGTAACGCCATGGTGTAAAATGTATTTAAAAAGAAAAGAAATTCCAATTGTAGGCACATACCTAGACATAAACATTGAAATGCTTAAAAAGTTAAATCCAGATATTGTTTTCATACAAGCACATGTACATGACAAGTTCTTGAGTGTTTTGCGAAGTGAAGGATTTAATGCATATCTGGTTTCATTGCCTACAAACCTACTTGATATAGTATCGAATGTGGAATTTGTTGCTTCGTTAGTTGATAGATATTGGGAGGGTAAGGAGCTTGCAGATAAGCTCTTAGATAATATTGTTTACTACAAAAGAGCTATAAGAGTTGGTTTTAGGCCAAGAGTTTATGTGGAGTATCTATGGCCAGATAAATCATTTTCAACAACAGGTGGTTTGACATATGTAGATGATGCTATAAGGCTTTGTGGAGGAGTAAATATTTTCTTTGACAAGAAACAAAAATTCTTCTTTCCTAAAGATGAGGAGATAATTTCTAGAAATCCGCAGATAATTATGGTTAACATAGAACCTCCATTCATGGGAATTACGTTAGAAAAGTTTTTGAGTATAAGAGAACCTTTAAAAAATACCTTGGCATATGAAGAAGGCACTATTTATCTTATAGAAGAGTCTGTTGAGGCTAACCTAGCTCATCCAGGACCATCATTTATAATTAATACTCTTAAAAGAATTGCAGAAGTAATATCAAGTTATGAAAAGTTAAGAAAGACCTGACATTTAATTTACATATCCAATTCAAATTAAAAGATGCTTTCAAAAATCTCTGAGTATAGGTAAATAGCTTAAATTCTCATTTATCAAATGCTTCAGTGGTATATAGCTTGGTAAAATTGAAATGCCGATATAGAAATGTCTTGTTGTTTTTGGTGGATATATAGAGTTCTCAACATAAACTTTCTTAACCACATCAATTTTAGATACTGGAATTTCTTTTCTAATCGGGTATAAATCTACATAGCTTTCAGCATAATCTATAAAAAACACCGGTATGTACTTTAAGCCAAGTCTTTTAAGCGCTTCCAAGCGGTGATGACCATCTAAAACTATCATAGTTCTTGAATCAACAATTATCGGATATTTTAAATAGCCCCATGAAATTATCTGTTCCAATACCTCACTAACAAGATTGTTGTAAAAACCCTCATGAGGTTTGATAATGTCTATTGGTACAAGATATGTTTTTAAGGAGATTTTGGTTGGATCAACAACATTGTGAATGCTTTCACGACCAAATATCCTAATTAAAAAATTGATAAAGACAGGGTCTAGCAATTCAATCACCAAGTAGCTTTGCAATTAAAAACTTCATGTTTAAGGTGATAATGAGCATTTAAAACTTTTCTAGCTTTCATTTTCTAGCAGAAAAAATTAAATTACGTTATATTCTTAAGCAAAGTTAAGAAAAACTGTCAATGCATATTTCCATGTTGTCTAACTAGAAAGAACCGAAAATAGCTATTGCATTTAAGGCTTGTAGCTAAAATACAGTGAATTGTTGAGGTTTACAATAGTAAAAAAGTATTGTTATTTGGGCATAATCATTTGTAGATTTTTATGGTTTTGTGCCTAGAATTTCTCTTATAAGCTTCTGTACTTCTATTGGATTGTTCAACTCTATAACATTTCTTATCTTGGCCCAACCAACTTTCTCTAAAGCATTGTATAGTGCTTTTACATTATATATGCTTTGCTGAACCATTTCAATTGCATCTATGTATCTTGGGAAGAGATCTAACCCAAACCAGCCGCTATAACCTACTTCATGTAACCAGTAGAGAAGCTCTATAAACTCTAGTGTGTGTACACTTGCTGGGAATAGATCTAGATCAGCATCAAAGAATATATCATTTAAGTGGAGATGATATAGAGCATTGTAACGTGATATGAGAACTATTGTTTCTGGAACATACTCCTTAGCTAGTTTTGCATGAGCAAACTCAACATTTATACCAACATTTTTAATTCCCAACATTCTCAACTCCAAAATTGTTGCTAATGCTCTTCCAGCTGAACCATGTAATAAGTAGCTTGATGGATCCTCCATTTTGTATTCTAAAGCAATTTTTATATCAGAACCATACTCAGCCACTTCCTTAATTGATGAAACATAGTTATTCCATAGCTTCACATAGTTTGTTGTAAATGGGAAATCAAATCCCTCTCTACCCGGCCATATAATTAGTATTTCAGCGCCAAGCTCTCTTGCAATATCGATAGCCTTTTTACATCTATCAATAGCCTTTCTCCTAGTATTTTCATTAAGTGCCGACAAAGCTCCTTTAGCCCACTGAGCCTCTTGAGACAATACTGGGGCTATTCCAACAGCCTTGAAATTATAAACTGAAAGAGTATTTTTAACATCTTTA
>ERZ1669248.255-NODE-255-length-29392-cov-5.469305_pt1 | contig 29392 bp, 36 predicted proteins | sample MGYA00579296_ERZ1669248 | MGnify/ENA primary metagenome ERZ1669248 (study PRJEB41166, sample SAMN08046057) | hot springs metagenome | biome: hot spring; feature: neutral hot spring; material: thermophilic sediment; isolation source: thermophilic sediment from...
TGGTGTAGCTATTCCTCCCGCCGCGAAATTCACCACTGGTAGTCTGCCGAGTTTTGCGGTGAGGAGGGCCAATTCGTATGGCACCTTGTTTTCCTTGGAATAAATCCATATCGCCTCATAGTCGCCCTCAATGTAGTACCCCCTCAATAAGGAGATATCCCTATTTACCATTTTCATGTGCCTGACGGCCTCTGCCACGTTGCCTGTTCCAGGCTCTCCCTTCGTTCTAATCATTGAAACTCCTTCATAGATTCTTCTAAGGGCTTCGGGCAGGCTTCGCGCCCCGTTCACAAAGGGCGTTTTAAACCTCCACTTGTTGATGTGTGCCTTCTCGTCAACGGGAGTTAAAACCTCGCTTTCATCTATCAAGTCCACCCCTAGCTCTTCGAGTAGCCTGGCCTCCTCTTCATGTCCTATCCTGCACTTTGCAGATACAGGGATGGTTATCGCATCCATAACGCTCTCTATGACTTTTAAATCGGCTGTTCTCGCGACACCGCCCGCCATTCTCACATCGTATGGTAACTTGTCTAAAACCATCACGCCCACTGCACCGCTTTCCTCGGCTATTCTCGCCTGCTCCGGGCATGTAACGTCCATGATAACTCCGCCTTTCAGCATCGAGATAAAGCCGTATTTAACGAGGGGTGTCGCGTTCTCTACTACTAATCCCTCCTCTACGGCTCTATCCCTTGCCTCGAGCAACTCGTAGATCAGGTTCCTGAGCTTTCCGAGGAATACATACCCGTCGACTAGCTTCATTTAAAAACCACCAGTGAGGAGTAATCGAGAGGAGGATTGTTAAGACTTGTTGAACGTTCAATAAAAAGTCTTTTTCAAGCTACAGGGGCCTTCAGCGTGAGGGAGACATAGGGTGAGCCATGTCGTTTTACACATTGCAGTTTTTAGATCATGTGAAAAGTTTTGCATAAAATATTTGAACCAGTATCTCGGGGATGCATGTTTAAATGATACCAATGCTCCATCCTAAGGCTATTGAAATCTGGATGATCGTGGGGATTAACGCTATTTTCAACCAGGACCCCCATGTAATCTTGATGTTCTCTCTATCAAGAAGCCCAATAGCCACTATGTTGGCTGTGGAACCGATCGGAGTGAAGTTGCCTCCTAATACGCTCCCGTATAGTAGGCTCCAGTAGATTTTCTTCGTTGAAAATAATGCTTCTATGGTTTTAACAATCGGTGTTGCCGCCACTATCACGCTTAAATTGTCTAGTAGGCTGCTTAGAATTGCCGAGAATACTAGCATCAACTCCCCCAGTATCCCTGGGCCCTCGCCGCTCGTTGGCATCCCTGCCTCGATGATTAGGTAGGCTAGTTTGGAAGCAATCCCGGTGTATAGGAGGGAGAAACCGAGCATGAAGAGCGATATGAAGAACAGTATTGAAGGCCATTCAACTCCTCTTGTTATAGCGTGCTCCAGTTTTTCAGGGCCGTAGACTAACCCCGCGACCAATATTAAAGTATACGGTATGAAGGAGAGGAGGGAGTGCGGCTGGATCTCGCTACCGGAGAAGCTTGTTAGGATCTCTGCGGTGAAGTCAACCGTGGACACTATTGCAAGGAATACCAGTATGAGCAACGCTCCCATTTTAACCTTCCTAAGGTCCTCCCTGCGTATGTTGGAATAGTATGCTTCTATTCTCTTCCTAACCTTATTCTCACTAAGCTCGTTTGCCAGGGTTCTAAGGTAGTTCTTGTTTAAAATATAGATGGTAGTGTAAATAACTATTAAGAGAATAAATGATAAAGGCAGTGATTTCGACAAGAAGTCTTTAACGGAGAGCTGTGCCGTGAAAGACAAGTATATTCCAATAGGGTTTCCAACCGGTAGTGCCATGCTACCAGTATTGGTTGCTAAAACCGTGGCCACTGCAAGCATATACACGTCCTGGCGTGTGAGTCTTTTTATCTCGAACACTAGAAAGATCACGTAGACAATGCTGGTTGCCTCATCAACAATCATTGATAGAAACCAGGCGAAGAATAAGAGTGTAAAGAAGAGTCTGTTGACCGAGCCGTTTGAGAATTCGAGTATTTTGATCGCGAGATACTCGAAAACACCCAGGGATTTGAGGATGAAGGCTAATGTCATGCTACCTATGAGGAATAAGATTAGATTCCACTCCACACCTGTGATCATGTTTTGAGGAGGCACTATGCCGAGGATTGTTACCAGGGATATTCCAAGGAAAACAGCATAGTAGCGGTACTCCATAGACAGTATTGTCAACCCTATAACGGCTAGGAAAAGCCCTAGGGAAACGGATTGCTTGAAAATACTTGATAAATCATTAATGCTATCCCTGTTCCCAGTAACCGCTCTCCAGTACTCGACTATCTCGGAGCCAATAGGGGTGTTAGGGATTGCTGCATAGTAGGAGATTAGGGTTGACAGGGTGAATGAGAGCAGGAGTATTAAAGCTATTTTTCTCCACATGAGAACCCCTCATGCTTGTTACGAAGCAGATTTGTTATTTAGGAGGCCACTTCCTGTCGAAGAATATGTTCTTCCCCGTAACGGACAATGGGATGCCGTACACTACGTCTGCCTTCAGCAACCCGAGCTCCTGGGCTGCAACACCTATGGTGAACATTACCCTGTTGTCTATGTTGAGCAAGCTTGCTGTTTTAACAGCTGATCCTATTGCTATTCCAAGATTAACCAGTGAATTAACAATATCGGGATCCAGAATCCATTTACTAGGCTTGTTTAACTGTAGGTTTGAAATACTGCACCCTATCAGGACGACCGCTAGGCTGTTTCTAACATTTTGAGCATCTCTCCTGAAGAAATCCCCGTACTCAGGGGCAAGCTCCTCCATTTTCGAGGCCAGCTTCTCCAACTCCTCTTTCGAATCGAGCACTAGTGTTACAATGTTGTCAACTCCCCTAGCCTTTGGAGCCGTCTTTGCTGACGCCACCATTAACTCCGCGGCTGTTTTCACAGCGTTTTTTACCGCGTCCTGTTCAGTAATCACGGCGGGTTCACCAAAACTGTTTTAATTAAGGGTTTATGTTTAAATACCTCATCCCGCCTTCGTGTTATACAAAAACATTCCCATAATCCCTATGCTTCCGCTGTGCGGGCACGGTTTGGACCTGTTTTTTTAAACAATGTGCATATTCTTCAAACATGTTTAATCTTATGGATACTGTAACGTGATCAAATAGGGTAGTTAATCGCTAATTAACTTAACCGGGGTCAAGTTAACCAGTGATCTCCTCGCTGAATCCTCCGCTTGTTTTTCAACGGGGGAACAGGTTGATCAGTGATCGCCGAATCTTCCTTAATACAAAGAAACCCGTATCGGGCCCGCAACCCTACAACACCCGCAGGCGCCGGGATACCCAGGTAGGCACCATGCTAATACCTTCAAAACTAACCCATGAGTCTGAACGTGAAACGGGCTAGGTGGTTTCGGTAAAACCCTTCTAGATCGGGCTGGGGCGGTAATACGCATGATTCTTTAACAATGCTCTGGCCTCCATAAATTATTTCTGAAACAGTTTACTGTTAACTTAATCATGAAAGAATCATGCTTCAAAAGTAAGTGTGTGAAAACATAGGGATAATACTTTCCCTCCTCAAACCTCCCCGGGGCTTGTGAAGTATATATAGGTGGTTTACCCAGAAACCTACTAGATCAAGAATTTCAGGTAATACTGCAGGTTTTTCCAACATTGTTTAATACTTTTTCTTTAAGACAATAATTCATAACTAAGTGCTATTTCAAGCACTGTTGTTTAAAACTTGTTTTCAAGCTCTTGTTTTCGACGCTGTAGTAATCTCTATTAACGGTGGCATATTCTTAGACTTAGTTATTTTCAACGTTACAGCGTCAATAAAAAATATAATATCGCTGTCCGGCTCCGGCATAATAGTCTTCCCATCTATCAAAACCCTGTCCGGGATGGTAACGTATGATTCGAAGAAGGCGCCGAAAACATCCACCCTCGCCCCGCCCTTCTTATACTCAACTCTAATCTGCAAGCCTCCACCACCGGGAACCGCGAGCTTGGATGCTATGATACCCATTTGTCTCCACGCTAACCTTTATCCCGGGGTCTTAAATAGGTTACAGGTCGCTCAGCCCGGGCTCAACCCTCCTCGCCTTCTCCAGCAGGCTAGCATACCATTCCGGTAGCCTAACCTCCCGCACAACCCTGCCGGGCGTGTAGGGCTTCAAATCCAGCACAGGGGTTCCGTTGAACACGTCCAACCCCTTGACATGTAGAAACCTGCCTTCAACTCTAGCCAGCTCGACTATTGAAACCCCGATCGGGTTTGGACGGTGAGGGGAGTCGGTTGCGAAAACCCCTATTAACGGTAGTTCTTCCAGTGTGAAACCATATTTGACAAGCCTCCGTGGCTTAACCAGCAGTGTTTCCCTGTCTCGATCACTAATCTTATGCAGGAATGTTACAAGGATTATGTGCGAGAAGCCTTCCAGCCCTTTCAAGCCTTGCTCGTACTCGGGGAATATTTCAACAACCCCTGGAACCCCGTTAACGCTCTTCTTAACCTCCTCATCACCTGCTTCAACGTGGACTACCCCAATAGGCTTGACCTCTATTCTGAACTCGGCCATGATAGAGGACACCGTTCCCAAGAGGTTATTATTTTCAAGCAACAATTAATATGCTTGGAGAGGCTTATGAGCGAGGTAACAGTCCTCGGGCTTGGAAGAGTCGGGTATAGGACGCTTAAACTATTGCATGAACTGCTCCCTGACGCAAGCTTCAACGCTGTTGACGCAAACCCAGGGGTCAAGCCCTTGGCTGAAGCCCTCGGCAGGACAGTGTTCCATGTCTACTCGCAGGACGTTTTGAAAGAGCTTGCGAGAAAGTCGGACTTATTCGTAACAGCACTCCCCTCCTCCACAGCCTTCCCGATCCTGAAAACCCTGGCTGAGGAATGCGTTGATATCGTGGATGTTTCATTCACCAGGGAAGACCCCTACCTGCTCGAGCCTGTAGTGGAGAAGTGTGGAAGCGTGTTCGTACCTGACGCCGGGTTCGCCCCGGGCTACAGCAACTTGATCGCAGGATACGTGGAAAAGGAGCTGGGAGGGCTGGAAAGCATCGACATAATGGTTGGAGGAATCCCCAGCTACCCCATCCCCCCTCTAGGCTACGTTGTAACATGGAACCCCTTTGACCTCATCGAGGAGTATAAGAGGCCTGCGAGAATTATCCGCAACGGAGAGCTCGTAGCAGTGGACCCGTTATCCGAGACCATCACGGTAGATGTTGAAGGTGTTGGAAGGCTTGAAGGATTCGTGTCAGACGGCTTGAGAACCCTGTTGAGAAACATTAGGGCGCGGAACATGAGAGAGGTTACTCTGAGATGGCCTGGGCACATAGGCTATATGAAGTTCCTGAGAGACCTGGGTTTGATGAGCGAGGATTACTTGGAAATCGACAACACCAGGGTGCAGCCGGTGAGGGTTCTCGCTAAAATCTTCGAGACAAGGCTGAAGGCGGATGTTAACGATGTAGCAATCCTCCACGTGGAGGCAACAGGGATTGGCGGGGGAAGGTATGTTGAAACAGCGGTTTTACAGGGGACGGTGGAGAACCCGGCAACACCCTTCTTCACAGCCCTGGTTCACGCGTATGCTTCATACCTGGCGGCGAAGCGGCTGGTTAAGCCTGGCGTACAGCCCTTGGAGAACATGAGCGAGCATAAGCAAGGATTCCAGGAGTTCTTGGAAGCTAAAAACGTTAAGATAAGGATTAAGCGCTGGTAGGGAGGGTAATGTTTTTAGAAGCAGACGCTCTTGGAAGGAGCATACTTTTCGGGTTGATCCCGGCCCTGGGAACCAGCATTGGAGGGTTAATAGGGGTTTTAACACCCCACTCAAGAGACTTGTACATGGATTTCGGCCTAGGCTTCGCGGCAGGATTGATGCTGGTAGCTTCTTTCACAAGCCTGCTAATACCATCCATAGAGTTATCCAGCATCTACGTAGCGTTAGCCGGCTTGATAACCGGGGTGGTAATGATATTCATCGTTGATAAGCTAACCCCGCACGAGCACTTGCAGAAGAGGTTTGAAGGCCCTGCCAGGTACAAGGGAAGGGTTAAAGCACTCTACCTAATGGTTTTCGCCCTGCTCATTCACAACATACCTGAAGGAATGGCTGTCGGAGCCGGCTCCGCCCTCGTCTTCGAGAAAGGATTGGCCTTGTCAATAGCCATAGCCATTCAGGATGTGCCAGAGGGGTTCGCAGTATCATACCCGCTGATAAGTTTAACAGGGAGCAGGTTTAAAGCCTTCTCGATAGCGGTTTTATCCGGGTTCAGTGAAACACTTGCAAGCATCCTAACCGGGTTGCTCATAGAGGTAAGCCAGGGGTTAATACCGTTCATACTCGCGCTGGCCGCTGGGGCAATGGTCTATGTTGTGAGCGACGAGGTGATCCCTGAGACGCATAAGTATGACCATGAAGACGTTGCGACAATGGGGTTTGTAACAGGGTTTGTGACAATGCTCTTCCTGGACACACTGGCTTGAAACTACTCCACCGTAACGGTTTTAGCAAGATTCCTAGGCTTATCAGGGTCAAACCCTTTCTCAACAGCAGCGTAGTATGCTAGAAGCTGGAGGGGTATTGTGTGGGTGAGAGGGGTTAAAGCCCAGTGTGCCCGCGGCACGGGTATGTAGTCGTTTAAAAGCTCCACGGCTTTTGAGCCTTCAGGTCCCACGCCGACAGTGAATGCTCCACGAGCCTTCATCTCCTCAATATTCCCTAACAGCAGGGTTTCAAGGTAGGTGTCGTTCGGTATTACGAAGACTACGGGGAAGGATTTCTCAACCAGGGCTATAGGGCCATGTTTCGACTCGCCCGCTGGATAGGATTCTGCATGAATATATGCTATCTCCTTAATCTTCAAAGCACCCTCCTTGGCAACCGGGACACCAACCCCCCTGCTCAGATAGTATGCGCTGCTGGAGCGGGAGATTGTGCTGGCCAGCTTCTTAGCTCGCTCCCCAGTGTCCTCCAGAGCCTTCTTAACCAGTTCGCCTGCCGAGATAATGCTTCCAAGTATTCCCTCCCTCTCGCCAGCGTCTAGTTGACCCGTGGCTTCCCCAAGCCGCACAGCGAGATAGGTTAAGAGGGTTGTCTGGGTTGTGAAAGTCTTAGTCGCGGCCACGCCTATCTCGGGGCCTGCACGCGTGTAAAGCGTTACATGGCTTTCCCGGGGGATTGCTGAATCGATCACGTTGCTTACGGAGATTATTCTAACGCCTTTTCTCTTGAAAGCTCTTAAAGCCTTTAACGAGTCCATTGTCTCCCCGCTCTGGCTTACCACGATTAAGACATCTCCCTCTCCCGCCGCGGGAAGGTAGGTGTCGTACTCGCTTGAAATAAAGCTTATGATGGGTTTGCCGGCGAGCCTTGTCCCGGTTATCGAGAAGTGTTCAGCAGCGTGGAAACTAGTGCCAGCCCCTGTAACATAGACTTTCTCAGCATTCGCCAGCAGTTCAACGGCTTCAGGGATTAGTTGGTCGTGCAGGGCCCCGTGGAGGGTTTCCATAACAGCTCTCGGCTGCTCGTGAATCTCCTTGAGCATGAAGTGGGGGTACCCGGATTTCTCGGCTTCACTAAGACTCCACTCGACAATCCTAACATACTCCGCGAGCTCGACCGGCTTACCGGTTGCAAGGTCCTCCACGTAAGCTTCGCTAGGGGTGATGAAACCCGCCCAGTTATCCCTTAACGCCACCACCTTGCGGGTGTGGGGGAGGACTGCAGGTATGTCGCTGGCCAGGAGGTTGAATCCTACACCGAGGCCAATTATCAAGGGACTATCCTTCTTGGCGAAGAAAATTTTGAATGGTTCGAGAGGCGTTATCAGCAGGATAGCGTAGGTTCCCTTCAAAGCTTTCACTGCTTGCTTGAAGGATTCGAAAACATCCCCTGTCTCACGGTAGTATTCTTCTACAAGGTGCGGGATAACCTCGGTATCAGTATCGCTTACAAACACGTGCCCCTTGTTCTGTAGCATTCTCTTAAGCTCCACGAAGTTTTTTAAAACCCCATTGTGCACTACTGCGAACACGCCTTTACAGTCAACATGAGGGTGCGCGTTAACATCGTCGGGGACTCCGTGAGTAGCCCACCTAGTATGCCCTATGCCCACGCAGCCGTGTAGCCCTTTGAAACCCAGCTTCGCATCCAGCTCTCTCAGCTTCCCCTTGCCTTTCCTAACCAGGAGTCGATCCCCTATAACCGCTACTCCTGCCGAGTCATAACCCCTGTACTCCAGCCTGAGCAGGCCGTTGAAAACTATTTCACCAATTACGAGCTCCCTGCAGACCCGGTTGCTCAGGCAGGCTCCAATGATTCCGCACAAACAGTTCCACCATGCACTAGTGATAATCATAGTTAAGGAATTACTTATAAAATAAAGTCCGTACTATATGAGGATTTGGAGATGATTGTTTTGAACACACTGGTGTTGAAGATAACTGGGAAGGCTTTCGACGAAGGATCAGGGTTGATCGAGAAGTATGTTAGCATTTTGAAGACGCTGTCGGAGAAGTACAAGCTCATCGTTATAACAGGCGGGGGACGTTTAGCAAGACACTATATTGATATGGCTAAGAACATTGGAGTGACCTCGAACTACTGGCTGGACCTGATCGGGATAGACGTATCCAGGCTCAACGCTCTCTTACTCATCGCGAGCATGGAGGGGAGGGCCTACCCTAAGCCTTATGAATCGCTCAACGAGCTTCTCTCAGCACTACCCTACAGCAATGTCCTGGTGGCAGGCGGGCTCATACCCGGGCAGTCCACAGCCTCTGTGGCTGTTCAATCAGCAGAAGCTGTGGGCGCACGCGTCCTCTACTACTTCTCAGCAATAGATTACGTCTACGACAAGGATCCGGCGAAGCATAGTGATGCCCAGCCTTTTAAAGAAATAACCGCAACCCGTCTCAAGGAAATCCTTGCGCAGAAGCAACTGCCTGGAGAGTACGCTTTGATCGATGATAAGGCTCTCGACATGGCGGTTAGGAGCGGGATTGAGATACGCTTGATATTCTTCAAAAACCCTGAGAAAATATTTGAATCGCTTAACGGTTTAAACCCTGGCACCAGGATTCTACCTAAGTAGTTTCCCGCACATCCTTCCCCGTTAGCCCCCGCCAAGCTTGCTCCTGACCCTGTAAAGCCAGTATTTTAAAACACGCGCCTCGTAAGTCGTGGGCCTCGCCCTGTGCAGAATCCTCCTCCACACAAGCCCCGCTCTCCTAGCCTTCTCCGGCGTGGAAATAATTGCCGACGAAATATTGTCAACCAGGGATATAAGGGCCTCAACCTCCTCGCGAGGGGCGGAAGGGGCTATGTTTAGGGATTGCTCCCTGCGAATCTTCCACAGCTCCCACAGGAAGATTGCTACTGCTTGGCTAACGTTTAAAACAGGGTATTCCGGGTTGCCCGGTATTGAAACAATGAAATCCGTCTTAGCAAGCTCCTCTCTAGTCAACCCTGTGCTCTCCCTGCCGAAGACAAGAGCCATTCTCCCTATCCTGGGGGCTATTTGGGAGGTGAAGGTCTCGATATCAATGGCTTGCCTGAGCACGTCGCCCGGTGAATACCCTTTAGCGCTTGTCGCCACGGATGCGTCAACTCCTTTAAGAGCTTCGTCAAGCGAGCTGACAACGACGGCTTTCTCCAGGAATTCCCTTCCCTTCGCAGAGTACAGTAATGCCTCCTCTACCGATGCTGACGGGTTGACAAGGTAGAGCTCATTCACTTTAAAGTTAACACACGTCCTTGAGATCACGCCGAGGTTGTAAGCACCCTCTATGCCTACGAGCACAACCCTAATCATTTAGCCTGCCCCTTTCTCCTACAGTAAACAACCTTTATTTCTTCATAAAAGAATTTTGAAACAGCCGTTTTGATCTTTTCGAAACCGTTCTCCGCAAGCAGGGACTCAACAGCCTCCTCTCCGGTTAGCGAGGAGTAGACCAGGAATAGGAAACCACCTTGTTTTAAAATCCTGGAGGACTCCCTGATGAAGTAGGTCACCGTCTCATAGCCTTTCACACCTCCCTCAGTAGCGATATCTATCTTGCCGGGATCGTATGCTGGGAGATAGGGAGGATTGCTCACTACCATGTCCACGGAGCCGTCGTTAAGGGCTTCAACACTGGTGATCACAATGCCTCTGCTGGACAGGTTGTTAGCCTCTACAGTGTCCCTGCTAGATATCAGCGCATCCTCCACCACGTCCACGAGCACGGCTAGCTGGCAATAACCTTGTGAAACCAGGTGAGAACCCACCACACCTGTCCCTGAGCCCAGGTCGACGCAGACTCTTCCACTTGGCTTTACCTCATCTACCAGGTTGATAAGTAGCCAGGTGTCATCGCTCGGCTTATAAACGTTTCCGTGAGCGATGATTCTCAGTTCTCCAACTATGTACTCGCTAATTCTTCCGCTAATGCGAGGAACACCTCGGGCTCTAGCTCGAAAACCCTTTTATCAGATGGGATAATCCTGTTTAAAACCTCGGCGCTAAGGCTTAGGCGGGACTCTGCAACCCTCCTAGCATTTCTTCTCCGTTGGCTGAACAAAGCCCTTGTCACATGCTCAACCTTTTCAACCACCCTATCATAGGTTCTCCTGCGTTCAAGCAGGAGCAGGCTTGACGCTACCTTAGGCCGCGGGATAAACGACCCAAGATGGTAGACTCCTGCAACTCTTAAATTGAAGAGTAGTTGCACTATCACGCTGAGCCTTCCGTAGGATTCTGAACCGGGCTTGGCGACCAGCCTATCCCCAACCTCTTTTTGAAGGGTGAGAACAGCCTTTGAAACAGAATTATCCCTTGCAATCATTATGAGCATGTCGGATGTTACATGGTAGGGCAGGTTGGATACTACTTGGGGTCTTCCAACCCCTGTTGCTAAAGCATCCCCTCTAACAGGTATGAACCGGGGGTTTCTAACAATGCTGGCGACGACTCTGATCATTCTTTCATCATACTCGACGCAGGCCAGGGACCTGACCCTGTTGATCAGGAATATTGTGAGGGTTCCTATCCCGCACCCAATCTCTACAGTGTCCTCGCTACTTGTTAACGATAAAATATCGGATATTAGCCTAGGGTTTACCACGAAGTTCTGGCTTAACTTTTTCGAAGGCCTTATCCCATGTCTTTTCAAAGTGTTAATAGTCCATGAGACAAGCGATGCCCTGTCAAGCTCCGGGAGCTCTATAATATTTCACCGTAAAGCCTCTCTAAGTATCTTAGATATATCGCGTCCCTCTCCCTCGGCTTCAGGAACAAGTAATATTTCTCCCCGCCCATGAACTCCTTCAACAATCTCTCAATGATTATCTTGACCGGCTCAATCTTAACCCTCTGCCTTATATCTTCGAAGCTTTCAAACCTCCTAGTAGCCCGCTCGTCAAGTATGAGCCTCATCGTTTTCTTACCAATACCGGGCAGTAGTTCTAAAGCGTGGAGCCTGATGTTAACAGGGTCTGCGATGTTGAAGAATTCTACGAAGACCTTTTCATTCTCGTTTATAATCATCTTCAAGGCCTCGGGCAGGTTTGCTTTCGCCATGCTTGTGAGATCGTCGTAGTGGATCTGAATAATCCTCTTCACCTTACTGGGATATCCAAGCTCCACCTTCTCCAGGATATCGATCCTGACAGCTGGCAGGGGGTTTGCCTCCAGGAGGGTGAAGTACTTGGTGCCCACGCCCTGAACCAGCGGCTGGTTTCTGTGCTCGTAATGGCGGTCTGAAGGGTTTCCAAGCTCCATGTAATCCAACACTATCATCGAGTTTTCCCAAGGATGCTCCTGCCGCCTAGGATTATCTGGCCTGAAAAGAGACATGTAAACCACCATTTAGAACATGATTTGTGATGCTTACTTACCGGTGTTCTCGACACAGTATTGGCTTACAAAGTTTACTATTTCCTCAGCCACAGCTGTTTCCAAGACTTTCTCCTCGAGCTCTAGAAGAGGCCTCAACTCATCCACGGTTTTAGGGCATATGTTTACAATCATTACTATGGATTCTTCCCTGAGACCTTTCGACCTTAAAAACTCCTTGACCTCGCCCACCTTCTCATACGGTATTTTGGAAAAGCGTTTCAAATACTCGTAGGTTCGAGTAAGCAACAGGGGTATGGGCACGCCCTGCGCCTGCAGCCTATCAATTACTTTCTTCAACTCATTAAGCGCTTCAGGGTTTGTTAAGGGCTTCTCCTCGAGCAAAGGTATCTCGCTCAAATAATCACACCACCTAACTTATATATGAGTGGAGGAGTTTAAATTGGTTTGACCTGGCTGCTCGAGGCCAGCCTTAAATGCTCCGGCCTGACGAACAAAATCTTTTCCTTATCCCCAGCCATAACCTTCACTATGTAGGATAATCCTCTCCTCCCTATCACGACACCTGTCCTGCCATGGTATCGCCTGTGCGGCATCCCCTCGTGCACGGAAGGGTTAATCTTAATGTGGACTACGTCTCCCTCCTTATACTCTACTAGTAGCAGGCTTAGAGGAGGCACGCTCCCCTTTTCTCTCACATTCTTCTTCAACAACTTCCTGGTCCTATGGCGTAAGCCTCTTGGAGCTCTAACCATTTGTTAACTCCTCTCAGCATTTCTTAATACAGAATTGAAAACTCCCGTTTTTAACTTTATCTTAAACTTCAGTGCTCGATGTAGAGGACGTCCAGCTCAACAGGCTTCAGCTCGGTGTTGAGGATGCTTGCGAAGCAGGGGTTGGTCCTGCCCTGGTCACAGTGGACCAGCTCCTTAACGTATAAGCCTCCATCACAGTATACCAGTGCTTCAAAGCTTGTGGAAGTGACCAGCCTTGTTCTAACCTCGTAGACTTTTCTCACCCTGAGGACATCCTTCTTACGGGCTAGGATTCTTATAGGGGTTCTCTGCTGGATGCTAACGTTTCTAAAGAACGCTTCCAGCTCATTCAGCTGTGCCTCGCTGACAGGGGTGGGTGAGATTACGAGTAGCCTGTAGACTTTCCTCCTCTCCCTGGAGGTTTGCTTTAGAAGCTCAATATCCCTCCTACTAGCTGGCTCACTAACTCTTACCTCAACGAGATCGCTACGGATCAGCTCGTTAATGTTTCCAATATCGTAGCTTCTGACGAGTGGTTCAACAATCTCTATCACCAACGGCCTGCCTGGGCCAAGCGTTCTAGCATCAACATCTTCTCTCCCGGCGGCATGAATCTTCACTTTTTTAGCCTTGAACGGAATCGTTAACCGGGACTCCAAGTATTCTTGAATGCTCAAGGGGTATTTCCTCCCACCCTGCTTCGTAAACCATGGAACGTGTGAGATGTTGCGCCCTCTCTTATTGTACACGCCTTTCAGCAGGACCGGGGTTATCACTAGCTCAACCTTGTGGTTGAGGTCTTCATCAAGCTTCACTATCGCAGTTGCTTCAGGCTTCTCGAAATCCGGCATCAGCCCGTATTTAATCATCACCCTCTTTCCTACTTCTCTCTTAACCTCGTTCTTCAAGGACTCAGCCCTGGTGAAACCTGCTTCAGCAATCAGCGACAGCTCCTTTTCACGCAACTTCCTGCTCAGCCTAACCCCTATCACGAACCGTGTCACGGAGGCTTCTCTCAGCTTCTCGTAAACCGCTTCCGCAAGGGAATCCAGCCATTCATCGCTAATCCTCCCACCGCAGATGAAGCACTTCCTCGGACTCACATTCTGCGTGAAAAGCTTCTGGAGCATCCGGGTCAAGGGCTCCCCGCTGTTCTCAGCCAGGGCATAGAGACGGTCTTCTCCAATCCTCTTCGACGAGTAATCATCATGCAGCTTGAACCCGAGCATTGTTTTAAGCGAAAACCCTCTTTCACGATTGCTCAAGCCAACCCCGTACTTGGCGAAAAGCCTGCCTAAGCAGTGGTCGCATAAAGGGTACTTAGACAGTGTTTTCTCAACGTCTTTTACGATTTTGTTAAAGTCTAGCGGGGTTGAAATGCTCGATTCTCCCACGCCTCCTCACCCAGGCACCGTACGCTCTGTCTAACACATAGTGCGCTACAATAATTAACTCTAAATTATTGTTCACCGGTAATTTAACAACGCCCTCTAAACCGTTGAATACAGAACCGGGGAGTTCCCGGGGATTAGCTATCACAAAGTGCTTGCTTAAAGGAATGGCTTGAGGATTTTCAACAACTCTCTCACCCTGACTTGTCAGTAGCACATTACCGGGTTCCATGAGCAGGTGTGACGCTCCCGTGGTAAACAATCTCACACCTGGTGGGAGAGAGTGCTTGCAGAAAACCGTTCTCACGAACCCGAGAATACTCTCTTCCTGAGCATGCAGGTGTCTAAGGTCCGAGCCCTTGAGCTGGAACAGTAAGTTCCCTGTTGAAACAAGCAGGTCGGTGTCAACCCTTATCCCGTGGCTAATGATCAACGAGTACAGGATAATGTTTTTCAGCTCGGCCGCCGAGCTACACGGGTCCTCCTGCTTCACCATTACTATCCTATGGGGCCTGTAAATCCTGGACATTGAATCCTTCTCCAAGCTTCTTTAAAAGATCCTTCCTCTTCCTGAGCTGCTTGCTCAGCTTCTTTAACATGTCATACTGTTTCAGCAGTTCTCTCGCATACTCCGTGTCGACGCCCGCGCCTCTGGCAATCCTCTTCAAGCGGGACTTGTCTATGATCTCCGGGTTGTCAAGCTCCTCGTATGTCATAGAGTTGATCACTGCAAGCCACTTGGATAGCTTGACCTCGAGGTCTTTCGGGTCTATTTCAAACGGGATTTTCACTCCAAGCCCCGGGATCATCTGGAGGACTTTTCGCAACGGCCCCATTTTCCTCAGACTGACCAGTTGCTTGTACACAAGCCTCATGTTAAGCCTCCCCTCCATCAAGTCTTCAACATCCTTCTCGGTGAACTCCAGCTGTATCCTCTTAACTTTTTCAACCAATCCTTCAATGTCGCCGTAGCCTAGGACTCTTCCAACAAGCTTGGAGGGTTTGAACACTTCGAAATCCTCGATTTTCTCCCCAAGACCCACGAACTTGATGGGGGCGCCTGTTGCGGCAACAGCTGAGAGCGCTCCACCACCCTTCGCCGTGCCGTCGAGCTTGGTTACGATTATTGAGCCTATAGGGGTTGTTTCGTGAAACTTTTTCGCAATATTGTATGCTTGCTGCCCTATTGACCCGTCGATCACCAGGATTATCTCGTCTGGCTTAACACTGCTGCTTATCATCCTCATTTCTTCCAGCAAGTCCTCTTCTTTATGATGCCTGCCAGCGGTATCAATGATTACTACTTCAAACCCTTTGTCTATGAAGTATTTCACACCTCGTGTAGCAATCTCCACAGCATCTTTAACCGAGGGGTCGCCGTAAACCGGGACACCTATCTGCTCCCCCAGCTGCTTCAACTGATCGTACGCGGCCGGCCTGAAAGTATCAGCAGCCACCAGCCCAACCTTATACCCCTCGAGCTTGTAGAAGTAGGCTAGCTTGGCAGCGGTGGTGGTTTTACCGCTTCCCTGAAGCCCGACAAGCATTATTATCCAGGGCTTCCTCGCAGGCTTTACTAAGGGTTTTAAATCACCGCCGAGTAGCTTAACCAGCTCCTCGTAAACGATTGACAAGAACCATTCTTTTCTCGAAACCCCGATCGGAGGCTCCTGTGTTAAAGCCTTCTCCTTAATCTTCTTCGTTATTTCGAGAGCAAGGTTTAGGTTGACATCGGATTTTACAAGCTCCTTCTGCAGGTCTTTGATAAACTCGTTCACGGCTTCCTCATACTTCTCCGACCTGAAAAACTTTGCAATAGATTCTTTAAGGTTTTCAAAAACCATTTTCAACCACTTACCTATAATAATTCCTTACTTCCTATTAATAAGGAAAAGTTAGATGATCCGTGAGCCCATCATCTCTGCCGTACAGAGGAGTAGTAAGGATTGCAGTATTCTCCAGCGCTTGCTTCATGAAGCAATTAGGAGTGCGGGGGGTGGGATTTGAACCCACGCAGGCCTATGCCAGCGGATCTCTCCCTGGGCATGTCTTGAGTCCGCCCCCTTTGGCCAAGCTCGGGCACCCCCGCGTTCTCATGATATTAATGTTTTAACACATGCTTTAACTTTTACTCTGCACCGGGGAGTAGTCATATATAAATACCTGTTAAAAATTATGGTTTCCAGGGGTAGGAAGCCATGCCGTTAAGACCTGCGAGATGCTACACGCACTTCAGCGGCCCGCCTTACACTAGGAGAGAGTACATTCCAGGCGTGCCGCAGCCGAAGATCTCTAAGTTCGAAATGGGGAATCCCAAGCTGGACTACGACTACGAAGTGAAGCTTGTAGTCGAGGAACCGGGGCAGATAAGGCATAACGCTCTGGAAGCTTCCCGTGTCATGGCTTTGAAAGTGTTGACAACGGCCGCGGGCGAGAACAACTTCTACTTGAAGGTTGTTAAGTATCCGCATCATGTTATAAGGGAGAACAAGATGATGGCTTTCGCTGGTGCTGACCGTTTGCAGGATGGCATGAGGCTATCGTTCGGCAAACCCATTGGGACAGCTGCAAGGGTTTTCCCAGGCGACGAAGTGATTGTTGTGAGGGTTAAGAAGGAGCATTTGAAAGCCTGCAAGGATGCTTTAAGAGTGGCTGGCAGCAAGCTTCCACTGCCTACGAGAGTGGTTGTGCAACCCTTGAAGGAGGGTTTACCCCCGGCTTAGCGAGATGAAGCATTTTGTTTCAGAGAAGATTTGTGCATTGATTATGAAATCCCTTTCAACCTTTTAAACAGGTTTCTCGACGAGGAGAAGCCGTGTAAAATACTTCTCCACGCGCCAGATGGTTTAAAACCCCTGTATTCTTGCGTAGGGAAAAGCATCCCTTCCAACATAGAAGTATACTACTCCTCAAGCCCAGGGTACGGTGCCTGCGATATTCCCTTATGGGAGGCCGAGGCTCTCGGGGCGGACAGCATCGTCCACATCGGGCATCTCGAATACCCTTTCACAGGGCTGGGTAGCGTTGGGAGAAGGATTCTATACCTGCCAGTCTACTTTAACAAGCTACTGGGCGCTGCGTTTTTGGAAAGCCTGTCCAAGCATCTTGAAGCCAAAGGGTTTGCCGCGGTATCTGTTTCATCAACCATCGTGGAGGCTAGGATTCGTAGTCAGGTAGGAGAGTACTTGTCAGGCAAGGGGTTCGTGATTTACGAGGTGAAACAGCCCGTTCTCGGGTGCATTTACACACCTGTTGCCGCTCTTGACGAAAAGGTTGATGCGCACCTGCTGATCGCTGGCGGCTTGTTCCACCATCTTGGGGCCTACCTGTCCCTGAGAAAGCCTCTCGTGAGCATTGATCCTTACAGACAGTCCATCATGGATTATTCCCGTGAGTTTTCGAAACACCTGCATAAGAGGTTTTACCTTGTCTCCAAGGTTAAGAACTCCTCGATGAGAACGCTGGGGATAATAACCGGGGGGTTGCCTGGGCAGCATAGGCCCCGGCTGGTTGAGGCTTTGAAGGAGCTGGCGGGCAGGAAGGGTTATGAGGCGTACGTGATATCCTCAACTTACCTTACCATGGATAGGTTGATCGCGATAGACAATTCTTTGAAGCTGGACTTTTACGTGGTGGCGAGCTGTCCAAGACTCCCCATAGATGACTTATCCAACTTTTACAAGCCCGTTCTCACACCGGGGGAGCTCGTAATGGTTTTAGAGGGCAGGGAGGAGTATGTTTTCCCATGGTGAAGGTTTTCGATAAGAAAACGGTTGAGATAATAATTTCTAAAATACCCTGCCTCAAAGGCTTGAAGAGACGCTTAGAGCAGTATCCTACTCCTTCCTGGATAGTGGCCCACATGTCGTGGAGGGCTTTCATGAAGGGTGATGTTGAGGGTAGGAGTGTTGCGGACCTGGGATGCGGTGATGGGAGGCTTCTCTACGCTTCTCTTCTACTGGGAGCTAGACTAGGCTTGTGCGTGGATATTGATGAGGAAGCGGTTAAGCATTCTGTGAGCGTTTTAAACAATTACTTCAGCGAGTACAGCCCGAGAATACTTTTCATCGTCGCGGATGCTTCACAGCTGAGCTTCTCAAACGTGGACACTGTTATCATGAACCCTCCTTTCGGAGTGGTGAGGGAGAACAGGGGGCTTGATGTAGCCTTCCTGAGGAGGGCGCTGCAGTATGCCAAGAGTGTTTACAGTATTCACAAATACTCACCCGGCTTGTTAAAGATTTTGAAAGACCTGGCCGCCTTCTATAATTCCAGGTTAGAGCTTACGGAAATACTTGATTTCGAGATTCCAATGGTTTTCGAAACTCACAGGTCAAGGATATATAGGTTTAAAAGCTTATTCATAGTGCTAAGAAGGGTGGTTTCTGATGAGTAATGCTAAAGCAGTGGTGCCCGGTGAGGCCCTGGGAGTTGAGGAGGAGGCTCTGCCGGTTCAAGGAGTTTACGTAGACAGGAAAGGCCATCTCAGAGCGCTGGTGGTTGGAACCGTCGTGATGGATAAGTTGAAGAAGACGATAACGGTTCGCCCAGCAAACAAGCGCGAGCTAGGGCTGAGGCCTGGAATCCTGGTTGAGGCAATGGTTTTAAGCGTGAGCGATGACATAGCTGTCCTGAACATCTACAATGCTAACGGCGTCCCCGTAGACTTCTCAGGCATACTCCACGTGACGCAGGTTTCAAGCGAGTATGTGAAGACAATGTGGGATGTTCTAAGACCTGGCGATATAGTGAGGGCTAGAGTGATAAACAACACGATCCCCTACCAGGTTTCAATCAAGGACCCCGGGCTAGGGGTTATAGCAGCTAAGTGTAGTGTGTGCGGGGAGGTTCTATACAAGGCAGGGGACAAGCTACAGTGTACTTCCTGCGGAAGCGTGGAGACCAGGAGGATAGGTGTTGGATACTTGTATGTTTTAAGGTGATTGCTTGCCACTGGTTAAGCGAAGATTCTACGTCAACTGCAGTCACGACGAGTGCGTTGAAATCATACAGAGAGTTTCGGAGAAGCTTCCCTCGATCGATACTGTTGAGTACGAGGTAGGGGAGGATGGAATGCTGATAGAAATGTACGGCTACTCAACCGATATCAAGAAGGCTTGGGCGGTGATTAAGGAGTATTTTAAGCGCTCGGGAAGGCCGGGCGGGAAGGGGTTGGTTAAGTATTCCTTGAAATCCCTGGCTAGGCAAACGGGTAAGACGTTTCCGCCCATGGTCCTGGTTAAGCTGCTGGGTCTCAAAGGCTTTAAAGCAAGCTACTCCTCCATGGATGAAGCCATACATACTGACGCGGGCATGGACGTGCTCACGGATTTGATTAATCGAATAGATGCAGCTGTCGCCCTGGTCAGGGACAGGGTTAAGGGGACGGCTGGGAAATACTATTTAACAACGCTAATAGTTGCAACAGGTCTGGGTCTTGAAGACATTGTAAGTGAGTCGCTGAGGCTTGGACACTTAACGATTAACGAGGAGAACGGTCTTTTATCACTGGCTGTTGAATGGGATAAAGGGGTCGATGAATTTATTAAGAATTATCGAGTATCCTCTTCTTAACGGATGAGGTGGTTTCGTGGAGATCGAGGTTTTAGCGAAAACTTCTAATCATCTCGCGATCAAGATTAAAGGCGAGGATCATACGCTCGGCAACCTGTTGATGAAGGAGGCGTTGAGGCATCCTAAAGTAGCTTACGCATCCTACCGTGTCCCGCATCCTTTAAGGGAGGAGATAGAGTTCGTGATAACTGTTCAAGAAGGCACGGATGTCGGGGAAGTATTGAGGGAAATAGTGGATAAGATAAAGAGTGAGCTGAGTGATTTCAAAAACGCGGTGGAGGCTTCGATAAGGTGAGCGTTAAGAAGGAGTCCAGGGTTTTCACCATAGGAGAGTCTGAGAAAACCTTTGTCCTGGCAACTTACAGGGGAAATTTTTAGAAGAACTCACCGTAATCCCTCGGTCACTCGTTTTAAATCCCAGAGACTTGTTAACGGTTCTAAAAACTAGGGAGGAGCTGTCATTCATTGTTAACTGCACCGGGGATAAATACGCTTACGGCTTCCTAGGATTAAGGGTTTTCGAGGGCGGGGAGGCGTTGCTGAAGCAGTGGGAGAAGTGCTCGCTAGTGCTGAAGTTAATAAAGTGTTTGAACAATAATTACCTACTCAGCCTTCAAAGCGAGGACACTATAAAAGTGTGTTGAAACCATAGTTAAAACAACATGGTGGTTTAAATGGTTAGGTTCTGCCCCAAGTGCGGAGGGTTAATGAAACCAGTGAAGTCGTCGAATACCACGGAGCTGGTTTGTGTAAAGTGTGGTTACAGGATGAAAGCTGGTGAAAGAGAGCTCGAAAAGTATAAGGTTTCATCGAAGATCGAGCACTCTACAAGGGAGAAGACAGTCGTTGTCGGCGATGTTGACACCTCTAAACTGCCTGTTACGAAAGAGGCTACGTGTCCTAAATGCGGCAACCATGAGGCATATTACTGGATGATTCAGACAAGGGCTGCTGACGAGCCGCCGACAAGGTTTTACAAATGCGTTAAATGCGGTCACACTTGGCGGGAGTACGAGTAGTTCCAGCCGTGTTTTTATTTAACACTTCACATATCTAAAGAGTATATATGGGGGAGGATTTTGAGGCTTGAATTCCGCGACGCCAGGGTATGGCGGTATTCAATGATCTCTATCGCCAAGATAATTGACGAGGCCGCTTTTCAAATAGATGATTCAGGATTGAGGCTTAGAGCTTTGGATCCTTCTAACATCGTCCTTGTCGAATTCGTCTATCCTAGGGAAGCATTCACTGTTTACGATGTTAAGAGTAAGGATTACTTCGGCGTTGGAATGGAGGATTTCACGAAAATCCTTAAAAGAGCTGGTAAAGGAGACGAGCTAATCCTTGAGAAGACCCAGGACGGCAGGCTCTCCATAGTTTTCAGAGGCAGGGGTTTTAGAAGGTTCATGATTCCAAACCTAGACATCCCCGTCCAGGATATCCCTGGGCTATCGCTGAACTTGCCCGTGAAGGCCAAGATGCTTCCCAAGATTCTCAAAGATGTTGTAAAAGAAATGGAGCCTATTAGCGATACAATCGTTTTTGAAGCGGTTCCTGAGGAGGAGAAGATTATTGTTAAAGCATCCGGCGATATTGCTGAGGCAGAGGTGGAGCTCTCAGTCGCGAGCGGTGCCCTTCTAGAGTTCGAGGCAGCCTCACACTCTACTTCCAGCTTCACAGTGGACTACCTGGTCAACGTAACTGATGCCGCCCAGGTTTCAGAGTATGTTTACATAGAGCTTGGCAATGATGCACCTATCAAACTCGAGTACGGCTTACCTCAAGAGGGCAAGCTGACATTCTATGTCGCTCCGAGATCAGAGTAGTATTGTTTTAAGGAACATTATAAGGAGCTATTATAAGAAGCGTCCATTACAACCTCCTCCTGAGATTCATAAGAGGGAAATAGCTCTTGAAAGCCTTGAGGATAGGGCTTACCTGAGACATCTTTCTTTCCCCTACATGGACAGGTTGTACGAGTATATTTTGAGTAAGAAGACCCCGCTCCACCTCTACTACTCTTCCGCACTTTACGAGAACCCTTCAGCACAGCCCATGGAGGCTAAGGGGTGGCTGGGTTCAGAGCTGATATTCGATATCGACTCTGACAAGTATCAGGGTTGCAGTGAATCATACTATGTCTGTATCAAGGATAACCAGGTTTACGATGTTAAGCCTGACTCGTGCAAGAGCGGCGGCAAGCCTCTGGAAATCCCTCTTTTATCATGGGATTGCGTTAGGAGGGCTCTCGAGGACGCTGTAAAGCTCAAGGACATATTAACGAGCGACCTGGGCTTTAAGGATGTGAAAATCTTCTTCTCCGGTAACAGAGGCTTCCACGTTAGAGTATCCGATGAGTCGGTGCTTACTTTAAACAGCGAAGAGAGAAGGCTGATTGCTGACTATGTTTCATGTGAAAACCTCGACCAAGAGAGGGTTTTTCCCACCTACCGGTTTAAGAGGGAGGAAAGAGTCGTATTCTCCAACGCGGAGTATGGGTTGAGGAGAAGGGTGAAGCTTGAGGCTGAGAAAGCCGGTATCCTACGGAAGGATAGGTTGAGAAATGAGGAAGTACTCACTATAAGCGTGGACGAGTTATCACTCATGCTGCGAAGCGTTTGCGTGTCGATAGATAAGGTTGTAACCATGGACTTGTCAAGGCTTTCCAGGTTTGTAGGGAGCTTGAACTGTAAATCAGGGTTGAAGATTGTTGAAGTAAGCGATGTTTCCAAGTTCATGGATTTCACGTATAAGGATCTCTCCCCGTTCAAAGGGAAAATCTCGGTAACCCCGCTGGTTGATTTTCCAGGCTTACCAATATATGGAAGCAGGATTGATCTTCGCAAAGGGGTTAAAATGGAACTGGACGCGGAGGACGCGTTGTATGTGGTTTTAAAGGGCTTGGCGCATCTATATAATATAAAATCCTTGGAGGTTAAGGCTTGAGCAGCCCGTTGATACGTTTGATCAGAGATGAAATGTTTTCCAGGAACATTCAAGTAATACCTTCTAGCAGGATTGGAGAAGTCAGGGGGTTGGTTGAGAAGGCGTTTTTAGGGTTAGACGTGGGTGATGCCAGGTCCAGGGTAATTGTTAGAGACATGGTTGCAAACTTGGAGCAGGACGCTGAAATGTTGTCGAGGACGAGGCTTGTTAAAACAGTATTGGGAGGTGAGGAATTGCCGGGATCCTTCGATAGAGAAGTGCTGGAGCTTGCTAAGAGACTGGTTAAGGCTGAGCAGGCTATACTGTCCGCGAAAAACATTGTGCTCGGCAACAAGTACTTGGTTTTATTCACAAGTGATTGCAGGCTTGACGACATTGTTTTCCGTAAAGGCGACATAGCCCTGCTTACCCAGGCTCAGTTGATTAAGGGGGTTCTTCAAGACTGCTTAGTAACGTTGAAACACCCTATCGTAGAGTATTCAGATAATGTTGGTTAGTTTTAAACCACCTGCGCGTAGAAGCTGTAAGCTATGAAGAAGGTTATAGCCAGAGTGATTGACAGTATTATGAGCATGGATGTTTGAAGCAGGACCCGGATTCTCTCATCTTTCATCTCCTTGAAAACCCTTGGCCTCACATAGGTTGAGAAGTGTGGCAGTATGAAGCCGATCGCCGCGGAGAACAGGATTAGTGACGAGTACAGTATTGAAATCGCTATCAGCTGTGTGGCACTGTTCGGGTTGAAGTACTGGAGGTTCACAATGTTGTAGACCCAGTTCCCTAGTACAGCAACGGTGAATACTCCAGCGAGTATGAGGGAGTATTTTCTCGCCTTATCTAGTACGACATCGTATTCGACGAGATGCGAGTACAGCTCTTTTCTAAAGCGATCCTTCATCAACATCTCCACGGTTCCAAGTATCTCCTGCTTTGAATAAAAATCTTTATTACTTGACAGACCTGTGAATAAAGTAAGCAGTTAGAAGTGGTGGTTAAATGAACGCTAGGTTTGTCGCAGGCATTGCTTTGCTAATAGCCTCTGCAACACTGTATGTTTACCTTGCATTCATGTTTAACCCTGCTCACCAGAACATTCCAGACGATGCTGCAGCCTGGATAGTGTCTTACGCTAAGACCTCGGGCAGTCTCGAAGATTATTGCGGGGCGTTCCACAATGCCTGCGCATGGGTGTTGAAAACAGTGTACTACGCTGTCAACGCCTTAAGGATTCAGCCCCCGGAACTAGCATTGATAGGCGGGTTGTCCCTCCTCCTATCAGCATTCCTTCTTTATTTCCTGGTTTTCAAGGATGCTTTCATCGCGGGGTTTTCAACACTGCTCCTCTCCACGTCCCCGGTTTTCATATACTGGTTTAAACCCGGCAACTACGGGTTCCCAGCCTGGGTGTTCACAGGATTACTGGCTGTAGCGCTTACAGCCCTATACTTGTCAACGAGGAGGAAGATAATTCTTATTGCCGTGACCGCTGTCTACGGGCTTGCGCTAACGCTCTACCCTGGCGCATGGGCGTTGTCAGTGGTTACCGGCGTTGCATTTCTATTAGCGCTTCTTTATGAGAAGGAGCCTTCACTCTGCATTCATGGTTTAACAGCCTGGCTGGTAGCATATGCCATCCCAGTACTCTTGCTCGGGACAAGCTACTTGGCAAGCATATGTATGCTGGGGATTATCTGGCTTGGAGCCCCCATTATACTTGCAGGATTATCCTATAAGAGCTTTGAGAAAGCAAGCGTTAGATTCTTCGCGGCATTGTTCCTCGCAATCTTTTCAACTCTTCTATCAATATACTTGTTGAAAACAGGGTTGTTAACGGGTTACGCAGAAATATTCTCCCGGAGATTCAACCCTGTCATCGACTACGGGGTCCTCGGTATTTTCAGCTTAATGGGATTGATAGTGTTTTCCAGAAGCGAGATCTTAGCAGGGAGAGGGTTTGACAGGACGGTTTTCCCTGTAGGATTCCTCCTCGGCCTTGTCCTCCCCTACGTGGATCCCACGTCTGCGCTTTCATCCCTAGTCTTCCTGGCACCGTTGGTAGGGATCACGCTTGCTTCACTGTTTGCTTCATCAATGATCGTCAAGAATTTCAAGAGGAGAATACTGTTTGCAACGCTTTCAATAATGATTCTTGCTGGCGGCGTGGCAGCAAACACTGTTTACTCAGCATCAGTAATATCGGCTAAGCCAAGCATCTACTTAGCAGACATGGATCTCTACCTGGGTGTTGGCGAGAAGCTTTTAAACGAGAGCGCATGGGCTTCAGCGCTGGAGGCGTTGAAAACAAACTTGTCAGGCACTAGCGGCGGCGTCCTCGTAGTCTCCTACTGGGATTACTCATGGTGGATACTCGGATATGTTGGCGGTGAAGGTGGCGTTAAGGTTTTGTCAACCCCGTTGAGCGATGTAAGCTACAAGAGGCTTACATCATGGGTATTGTTGAGCGATGAGTTAACGGCTGTGAAAATCTTGAAGAATATTTCTGAAACAACCGGGGTTTCAACAATCTACCTGGTTGTTTCAACAGCTTTCAGCGTAAGCCTCACAGGCGGTAAATCCAATAACGCGTATCTTGGAGCAGTGATTCCAGGAGTTTCCTCCCTGTATGGGATACAGCTACCCTACTATGCCGCTGCAGGGGATTTGTACAGGCTTCCAGTATACTCGTCACTGATGAACAAGTCGTACTTGGAGTTCATTAATACTGGTGTTGGCAGGACTGTTTACGAGGTTCCACTAGCCTGGAACACTAAAGGCGGTGAAACACTGCTTGCCGCAGTAATCGTTGACGGCTTGTCCAAGGCAGGTTTCAACGTCTACAACGTCCTGTATAGTCAGAACAAGCTTTCAAGCACGTTAAAGTATTTTGAACTAGTCAACGTCTCAGCTAAACCAGTCTACTCGGTAACAGTGTCATACTATTCATACGAGGTTAATTATGCTGTTTTAATATACAGATTAAACGTTAGTGGTTTAAGCGGGGTGGTTTGAAATGCCGATAGCTAGGCAGGAGTTGCCGAACGTGGGTGATTACGTTATAGGCACAGTGGCAGAGGTTTTTGACTACGGTGCCTACGTAACACTGGATGAGTATAATGGGCTGAAAGCATTCCTCCCGTGGAGCGAGGTTGCTTCGAAATGGGTTAGAGATATCAGGGAGGTTGTAAGGGAGGGGCAGAAGATTGTTGTAAAAGTGATCAGGGTTGATAGGAGGAAGAAGGAGGTAGATGTCTCGCTTAAGAAAGTAGCGGATAATGAGAGGAAGAGGAAGCTTCTGTGGTGGAAGAGATATGTGAAGGCTTGTAAGATAACGGAGATTGTTGCCCAGCAGGTTGGAAAGAAGATTGAAGACGCGTACAGGGAGGTTATCTGGCGGCTAGAGGATGCTTACGGGGATCCGATGTACGCTATCGAGGAGGCTGTTTCCACAGGGCCTCAAGTACTGTTGAAAGCGGGGGTTCCGCAGGAATGGGTTGACGCTCTTATAAAGGAGGCAGGGAAGCATGTAAAGGTTAAGGAGGTCAGGATTAGGAGAATACTGGTCATGCGCTCCATAACTCCTGACGGTGTTGAAAGGATAAGAAAGTGTCTCGGAGAGGTCTCTGAGGCTTTAAACGGGAAAAACGTGAAGCACGAGATATACGTGACCGGTTCGCCAAGATATGTTATAGACCTGTACTCGCAGGATTATAAATCCGCTGAAACCCTCATGGCGGAGGTTGTTGAAATGCTGGAGAAGTGTTGCAGAAGCAACCACGTAGAGTTGAGTATTGAGGAGGAGAAGGCTTGAACTGGTTGATGAGAAAGTGCCCGCGATGCGGTAGATATACTTTATCAGCTTCCAAGTGCCCGGTGTGCAAATCAGAACTAGTGGTCCCCCACCCGCCGAGGTTCAGCCCGGAGGACAAGTACGTGGAGTACAGGGTTAAGATGAAGAAGCTTAGCGGTGTTCTTAAACTAGATGAGAAACCCTACTATGTCCCAGTATAGCTTCCAGGATTCCTGCTTCCAGTTCGATGGTTAAAATTTAAAAGCTCCTACTGAAGATATATCAAACTGTGTATGCCGCCGTAGTATAGCCCGGCCTAGTATGCGGGCCTGTCGCACGCCCTTCTCCCCTTTTCAACGTTTCAAAGAAATCCTCGTGCTTTACACCTGATTTTCAAAGTGTAAGAATTGAGAGAGCGCCGCCGCCGGGATTTGAACCCGGGTCACGGGCTCTCTGCACGCCCTTCTCCAATCTAGAATACCATTACTTACTGTGCTTATAAAGTTTTCAGAGATCCAGCCTTAAGCACTCCAGGACGCCCCGTCCCTAGTTGATAACGGGTTAAAGGCTTCGATGTGTTTTAACGCCCTCAAGGCGGTTCTCCACCGGCGCTTCTGAAACTGGTAATTTATTTTAACGCATCCCTGTTTTGATGAATAAAGGGGTACTCAATGCTGCCGATGATCTACGGACTGATCGCCGGGGTGCTCTGGGGATTTAACCCTGTGGTGATTAAAAAGTATGGTGAAGGCTTAGACACGGTCACTGTTAACGGTGTGAGAGCTTTCTACGCGTTTCTCCTCACGTTGATCATCACTTTCACGATTTCTCCAACGTATCAAGCGGATTTCACAGGGTTGATGATAATATTTCTAAGCGCCTTATCCGGCCCCTTTCTCGGGGATATTTTCTACGTTAAAGCTATCAGGGGCATAGGCGGCGGGAACGCTATAACCATAGGCTACATGTATGTTTTCGTAGCAGAATTCATCTCCATCTTAATTCTAGGCGAAACCCCTGACTACCACATCCTGATAGGGACCCTGCTAGCGGTTTTCGGCGTGAGCTTGATATACAAGGGTTATGGGAGTGTTTCAAGTAGAAGGGAGTACTTATCGGCTTTTCTCACAGCCGTTTTCTGGGGTTTCAGCACTATTTTCTCAAGGCTTGCCACCCTGCACGGGGATCCCTTCTTCCTAACCGTGGTGAGAAACCTGTATGTTTTCACTCTTGCATCAAGTATTAAGGGGTCGCGGGTTGTTAAGGAATCGTTTTCTCGAAAAGGATTCATCCTTGGCTTTTTAGCTGGAGGTTTAAGCTTTGGACTAGGGATGGCTTTGTTCATTAAAGCTTTAAGCATAGGAGGTGTTCAGGTTTCAGCCCTCCCTACACTCATAGCCCCTGTTGTTGGGAGGGTTTTCTCAATAATAGTTAACGAGGAGAAGCCTGATTCTAACGGTATAATTGGAACTTTTGTAACTGTTCTTGGATTAAGCATTGGTTTCTTGAAAACTACTTTTTAATCAACTTGAGCACTATGTATTCTCTTCCACTATACTCCTGTCCTGTTAAAGCCCCGTAATATCTCGGCTCGGTCAGGATTACCTGCCCCTCTCTCATCAAAACCTCGTAGTGTTCTACCGCGAGGATTTTCCTGAGTTCGTCTAGACCAATACTGCCCCATTCAATACAGTTCGCTACACCACTAATGAAGTGTCTTGAAAACGGTGTCTCATAGTACGTGTACTTGCACAGGTATACCTGGGCTTTCTCACTCTGCATGCTTGATCTCGCTCTTAACCTTCTTCGATACAAGGCCCTTGAACATTGCAACAGCGTACAGTATGGCTTCAGGCCTTATAGGGCATCCTGGAACATAGTAGAAAGCGTCAACCTTAACACCCTTCTCCTCGAGGATTTTCTGAAGCCCTTTAATCCCTCCTATCGTTGAATAAGTATCATGCCAGATACCTCCCCCTACTCCGCAAGAGCCGAGCGCTATTACAACCCTGGGTCTTGGAGCAGCCTCTATCGCGTTGACTACTTTCGGGAGAGCTTCAAGCGTTATCGGACCTGTTAGAAGTATGACGTCAGCATGCCTGGGTGAGGTTACAAGCTTCACCCCGAATCTCTCAGCATCGTGAAAGGGTGTTAGAACGTCGAGTATTTCAATATCACAAGCGTTGCAGCTTCCTGTGTTGAGGTGGAAAACCCAGAGGCTTTTCTTTAAAAACTTACTCACTAACACCACCTGTTCTTCTCTTGGCTACCGACTCTACGAAGGATTTCTTCCTGCAGTCAGGGCAGTCGTTAAGGTATTCCTCAGTGACCGGCGACTTCTCCACCACGTAGTACAGCATTTTCTGAGTCCCTCCTTCTCTATCACATGTTTCACACTTAGCTCTCTTGTGAACCACGTGCACGTAGAGGTCTGAAGCATCATCTGTGGCTAGCTCGAACTTCCTTGTCCCTTTAATAGCGCCTACGGGGCAGACGTCGATACATCTCCAGCAGAAGATGCACCTCCCTATGAAGTAGCGGATTACAGTGGTTTCCTTATCACTAATCAACTGGAGAGCGTTAGGCGGGCACGCGTTAACGCAGGCTCCACATCCAATGCACTTGCTCTCATCTATCTCGATTAACCCTCTGAAATCAGGGGATACGAGAGGCTCTTCGTAAGGATACTTCTTGGTTACTCTTCCCGATTTAGTAGCTATTACTAGGAGCTTAGCCGGCTTGAGCTTTTCACTCATAGTTTAACACCCTGTGTCAGGTTAAGCTTGAGCACGGATCCATCCTCCTTTACCACTACAACCCTGTCCGTGCAGGAGAAGCATGGGTCAATACTTGCTATTGTCAACGGGGCATCAGCCAAGGGCTGATCCCTCAGCATCACTTTTAAAGCAGGGATGTTGTTGTATGTCGGGGCTCTAACCCTCCACCTGTATGGCTTGCCCTCGCCGGTTATCACGAAGTGGATATCGCCTCCTCTCGGGGCTTCAACGACTTGGACTCCTATTCTACCTGGGGGAATGTCGAATTCC